>Ga0058702_10000319_pt1 | contig 22304 bp, 13 predicted proteins | sample AgamicOrSfe_FD_83781 | JGI IMG/M metagenome (GOLD analysis project Ga0058702, IMG submission 83781) | Agave microbial communities from Guanajuato, Mexico - Or.Sf.e | ecosystem: Host-associated > Plants > Phyllosphere > Phylloplane/Leaf | place: Guanajuato, Mexico | collected 2012-05-30 | reverse complement strand
TGGCGAGAGCTAAAGGTTGGAGAAATTGGCTATGGCGGCGACCCGAACCCTGGGCAGAATAACTTCGGCTATTACCCAGCGAATACTGTCTCGAGCGCAAGTGATCAGCTTCACATCAATTCTCTCAGAACTGTAGGTCAGAGCTACAACTCGTTGGTGGGTGCGATTGCAGACACGTTCCGTCAGGATGCCAGGAAACGAGCAGAAAAGGACGCTCAGCGAGCAGAAAGAGAGTCTCAGGCCGCCAGAGAAAGAGCTACCGAAATGGCACGGGCCCAGCAATACGCCAGCGCATATCAGTTGCAAATGATGTCTCTGATGCTAGGCAAGCCGCTCCCAGCTTCATTCACGCAAGCACAACAACCGCAGCCTCTCCTAAGTCTGCCAGTCTCAAGTGTGCCGGTCTCAAGTCTGCCGGTCTCAAGTCTGCCGGTCTCAAGTCTGCCGGTCTCAAGTCTGCCAACGCCTGGTGCGATAGATTGCAGCCACGTAAAGACATATCTGCTGTTGGCGACTTCTCGATCGAGGACGTTACATCTGAGCATCATTCGGAAGCGGACATGGAAGGACACCGCTCTCAGTACAACAATACCACTTACAGCAATCCCAGCAATGCAGCATTTGGCAAAATTCGAAATGCGGAAGAACACATCTCGTCCCCGGTCGATTCAGTTCGAGATGAACAGGGATTCAATTTCAATGGTGGAGGTTTAGATGATGAGGTCGTGGAGGAGGATAGGACTATATGATCTAGGACTCACTTTGCAACAATCCAGGTATGAGCAGGCACGGAAGGACGAGATAGAAAGTATTACAATGATCTCGTAGGAGAATGGGAAGTCCTGATCTGCAAGTCATTCTACGAGTAAGATCCAGGAACGAGCAGGCACAGGACGGGAGTGCGGAAATGAGGGTTGACAAAATGATTTCCTCGATCTGGGCATCATGGGACAAGGAAAAAGTGGAAGTAGCATGATAGAGATCAGGTCTCAGCATAACATGGTATGGAAGCAATCAGCGATCGGTATTTGCACAATCATAGGCACTCTGATGTGCTGGAGTACAAGTCTCGAGAATCTTGAAGTCTTCCATTCCCTTAATCCTGCCTGTGTTTAGAGCCAGAAAGGTATGTCACGTGACCGATTTTGAGTCTACGGCACTCTCCACCTCCACCCTCAATTTCCACTGCCAATTGCTCAATCGCAGGCTCGCAGCACAGACTGATTTCGGCCTTGCCGGCAATCATCAACTCTGAATGCTCATCTTCGCTGCCTTAATTGTCCTTTGTGACCACTTTCTTGACCTTCTTCTGAGCTTGTGCTAAGCTCTCCTCGCCCTGCTTACCACCTTTGTTGTCCTCGCGGTTGCGCTTGGTCTTCTTTTCCTCAATATTGGATTCGTTATTCGACTCAGATGTGCTATATCCATTGTTAGCATGAAGAAGCCAATGGTATGAGGCGCCGTGATTACATACTCGACCAGGAACTGCAAAAGAGCATCTACTTTTGCCTCAGTGCGATCAATTGACATTTGGTTCACAGCCAGATTCTGCGCGAGGATGGCGTGACTAGTACCAAGTGCTTCAGGATGTTTGGCTTTGAACCACTCGCGAGTGTGCAAGGTCGAGTCATAGTCGCCGGTGTTGATCTCTGTGACAGTCAGTCGTTGCTTGCAGAATCGAAGGTTCATCCTTTGACTCAGTAGCGATTGCTGCTTGGAGCTTGGCTTTGCGGTTCTTTGTGACTTTGCTGTCCTTGGATCCCTGTTCCTTGTTGTCGAGAATGCCGTGAATTTTCTTTTGGTCGTTCTCCTCGTTATCATCGCTGTCGCCACTGATAGAAAGGTCGTCGTTGTCATAGTCACGTTCGAGGTCCTGTGGGAAACTGAGGCTTCGCTTTTTGACAGGTACCGCTGGCACCTCCTTCTGACTGCCAGCAAAAATCGGTTCGGATGCGGACATGATGCACGATCTTGTTGTTCGAAGGGAAGAGTCGACGGTAACACTGGCGGCACGGCTGTACGCGATGAATGTTGAGACTGCTACTTTAGACGCGTCCCGCGTTCAGCGAGATCAAGTGACCGTAGTGAAGGCCTGTGTGAAATATGATAGATGAAAGAAGGCAAACAAAGAAGAGTGAAAGCTAGATCTTGTGCTCAGGTACTTTGCCTTCGGACCCTGGATCTTGAGTGACAAGCATCAATCTGCGTCACAAACATTTCCACGTCACAACATCAATAATGCCAAAGCACACCTTCGAGCAGAAGTGGGAGGATTTGCGCCGTGAAGGCAAACTCGAAGATCGTATCGCACAGTCGCAACAAGACTACGAGCGCTCCCAAGCAGTTGAGCCTCCAGAAGTTGAGTCGAAGCCGGCACAACAGGCTGTCCTAGCTCAAGCTGGACGTGGCACACCCACGTCCTCAAGATTTGCGCAAGAAGTCCTTGCACGATCTCGCGCAGCTTTGAGTGCAAGCGCTACAGCTATCAGTGGCGATTCGGATCCTGATCCCGATCCATTCCACAACTTCGACGAGCCACTCCCTGGAGAAGAAGACGATAAGCCGCAAGCTGATATGGAGGATTCTGATGGTGATGAGCTCAAAGTTGCCCTACGCGCCGATGCCACGGTCGACGACACTGGTGGTGATGACGTTGATGAGGTTGATCATCGCATAGCAGCAGCCAGCAGCAAGCATATGCTTATGGACGATGTGTTGAGTGAGAACCTTTCATATGCGGCCATGGAAGCCGATCTTGATGATGATACTTGCATGGCGTCTCCTCCCTTGACGGCACTCTCCACCTCTGATTCGGGCTAGGTCAATCTCTTCTTTCCTATATTGCTAGCTGTATGCCTTCTAACTTGTGATGACTCCCTATGCCTAACGGCACGCTCCAGCATACGACTGAGACCCGTATCCTGCTACAGTTCTCTTTCTTCGCCCATGTTTTATAATGCTAGATACCATCCCTGATTCCTTCCGGTACCCCTCAGCATGAAACCAAGGCCTGTGCTATAGCATTTTTACTACTCGGTCGCTAGTATATCCTACTGCTAGAAGTTACTTCTGACTCATAACGGCACGCTTCACTATAGAAGCAGAACCTATATCGTGCATGACACTGCATGAGTAGATATTGTTTATTGCTGTGCCGTATGACTGAGTAGCATTTCGAAATCCAAGTCTATGGAGTTTAACAATTCTCAGTCGCGTGACAAGGAGTCAAGACCAAAGGGCATTCTCCACCAGCTTCAGCTTTGAGAGGGCTGTATTAATCACTATTATTCTCATACTATGGACTGTCACATCAAGAAGAGATTGATGGTCAGCGCAGCCACCAGCCGAATGCGCACAGTCGCAGTTGCCCAAGATGTACCCACAAGTGGAAGATATAGTAGTGACCAAGAGTGTTTCGTGAGGATCTTGATCCAATAGTGCTGTGAAGTGAACTTGTTGAGGTCGCATCATGCTTGGAAAGACACGTGTTGAGCCAGCAATCGATTTTCCGACGGCACTCTCCCTGGCTTCCGGGCGCTTGCATGATCCACAACACACTCCCTCGACTGGACTCGACCTTTTGAACATCATTGGCACTTTTATTATCAAGAATATATATCGCACTGGTCTTCTCACTAGGACATCTGTATTGGTTCTATTCATGGCGATCATGACATCTGGCCTGACTAAAGAACTACATACTTGAGCAAGAAGGACAAAGCCTCTGCTAGAAAGCTCCAACTCGGAGCAGCTGGAAAACAGAGAAAAGACAATACCTTATAGACAGAGATGGGAGAGCCACATCTTGTGCCCTTAGCTCCTTCTTGGAACATCTGCAAAACATGGAAAAGAGAACATCCTCTGCCCATACTGTGGACAGCATGACAGAGATAGGAGAGCCATATCTTGCACCTTTAGCTCCCTCTTGGAGCATCTGCAAAACACAGAAAAGAGAACATCCTGTGCCCATATCGTGGACAGCATGACACAGACGGGAGAGCCACATCTTATGCCTTCATGAGCATTGGAAGAATCGCGTCGGCATTCGCAGTCACTCTTCGACCTTTCCATCACATCGATCGTCCTCTTCCACGGCCTCCCCGAGTGGACGATGTGGCTGGCTTCTTCGCCGGTGGCTTTGGCGCCATACCCATTGTGTTCCCACCCTGCCCATCCTCGCTGGGACGCTTGCGCTTGTTGTCTTTGGGTTTGGCTGGACTGACCTCTGGACTGAAGAGAGCATTGGCGGTGGCTAGCTCGTCTCCCGAGGACGCGCCAGAAGCAGAGCGAACCGACGGAGTCTTTACTCCAGACTTAGGACTAGCCTTGCTCTTCGAAGTCTTCTTGGCTGGCGTAGCTTTCGGCTCATCGTCAGCTCTGGCGATTGCACATAACTGAAGGTAGAACTCTTCGAAGATTGCATCTTGCATCTCCTGATAGTCTGTGACACGAGGGTCTACGACTGGTCCAGCAAAGTCTTTGGTTGTAGCCTTCTCGACTAGATGGTTCTTGAATCTCATCGCCATGACCATTGTGTAGGCGCTACCTGTAAGCATAGGTTAGGGTTATACGCTGGAGCTGTGTGAAAGGATGATCACTTACGTGCAATCAGGTTTCGGTGCTGTGGGTTGTAGAGAAAGTCTCTGAGGATGCTGAGGAGCCAGTCTTTGTGCATGTTGATAGCGTCTGACACCTCAGCTTTTTCGGCATCTGAGATTGTCATTCCGCGCGCCTTGTCCGGGCCTGCACCGGAATGAGCAACGTACTCAGCAGCCAGTTCTTCTCTCTCTTGCGCGCTCAATGGCGCCTCACGGTCCGCCGATGCTGTCCCGCCAATTAGTCCACCGGACGCTGTCTGCTGTACACTGGATGCTGTCTTCTCAGCAGCGGACGCTGACTTTCGTGCACTGGGTGTTGTCTTCTTCGCCTTCGGAGTGTTCCTTTTCGACCCTTTGTTCTTCGTCGCTTTAGTGCCACTACAGAAGTCAGTATCAGTGCTCCTAGTCCGCTTATTGTCACATACGCAACCAAATGGTCAAGAAGGGCATCCATCTTGGCATTCAGACGGTCCTGCCCAATCTGGAGAACAGTCATGTTCGAAGTTACGATCTGGCCCACTGTGCCGAGGGCAGCAGGGTTTTTGGCTACCAACCACTCCTTAGCGTGCAACGACGAATATTTGGTGTCGATTTCTGGAGTGGATCAGTACTCAGCAGACGAACAAATGCTATCGATTGACCTACCGGCGATCTTGGCCTGGAGCTTGGAGATACCAGGCTTTGCGGGTGTGCTCTCCTCAAGGTCTTCTTCGTCCTCGTCATGGATACTGGTGACTTCGTCCTCATCTCCGTCGTCACTGGCGCGAATGCTCTGGTCGTCAACGTCGAGGTCGATGGGCTCGCCTCGTGCGGACATGGCGAAAGACGTCGTAGTAGGAAACCTTGCTGGTAGGACGCAAATGTAAAGAAGGCAGATCGTTAAGATGTACTACTCTAGGCGCATCCCACGTTCAAGCAAGTTCAATGACAAACAGACGCACCAGGTGAAGAAGGACAGATAAAGTGAACAGGAGCAAACAGACGTGGAAGCTAGGAGATCTTGTTGTCGCGCTCGGACCACACACTGTTTGCCTCTGGACCCTGAATTCACTTTGACGTTTGTCTTGCATCCTTCCTTCATTTCTACATCCTTCCCATCGTGTTCGGCTCGGTGTGTGACGGTACTCTTATTCGAGTGAAAGTGTTCGTGCTAGCGTCTCTGAGGTCTTCATTAGTGGCAGATCTTCTATGATCGTAAGTTGATATATCCAGCCTTCCGACTATAAAGGCAGATGGCACGCTCTCAAACTACGTGGATCTAATTGCTCTAGGCATCATCATGTCGACAGTCAAAAGGCGCAACTTCGAGCAGATCTGGGACGAGTTGCGTAGAGACGGCAAGCTGCCAGGTCTTATCGCAAGCTCAGCTCAAGATTATGAAAACTCACTCAGTAGACGCTTCCGTGCTCCTATGACGGAGAAAGCCAGAGACAGGACGCTTGAGCTGTATTATAGATACCTGAAAGAGACCTACAACCTCCCAGATGACGTTGCACAGCTAATACTTCGTGATGCTGGCTTTCCTCGAGACGTGAAGGAGCTCACGAAACTGACTGGAACATTTTTGATTATGGTCTACAGAATCACTGAACCAAAGTCACGAGCAACAACTGGCAATCGTATCCAGTACTCCACACTTGACAAATACAGAGGTCACCTGCTCTTTTGGATCGATTATATCTTTGTCAATCGCCAAGAACCTATACCAGATCGTGCACTCCTCTCAATCAGCATGGGAAGAGCAATGCGGGAAGCCTACCTCATGTACCGAGACCTGAACGCACCCCTTCCGCAAGAACCTGTGTATCTCGGTCTTCCAGAGATTCGTCAACTTATTGATCTCGACCTTATGACTACTGGCTGCATTGAACTCGCAGAACAGCATCAACTGGCTTGGTGTATTGCCTACATTACTGCTCTCAGACCTGGCTCTCTCGGTCCTTCAGAAGGTCGCACTGAACCACTACGACTGAAAGATCTCGAGTTCTACACCGTCAACAATGAGCCTGGCAAATTCCACTGCAAGCTCACCATCCGAGTTCTCAAGACCAATCGTGACAACGACCCCGAATTCCACCTCAAGCGCCCATACAAGATCCTTGTCTTCCACATCAACTGTCCTCAGAAAGCTTCGAATTTGGGCCTTTCGATCCCGCACCGAGCACTAGGAATCCTGATACGTCGCAAACGCCTTGTTGGCATCAATACCATCGAAGACCTCATGAAGTCTGACCTCCAGAACATCCGCATCAAGCCAGCATACCTCGAGGATCCATTGTTCTATGCTGGTGGGCCTCGTGGTCTTTCGCTTGACTTCGACAACCCGATGACATCTGCTGGATTGAGCACATACCTTTCACGGGCCGGCAAGAAACTTGGACTCAGCAAGCCAATTGGCTATCGAGCTATTCGCCGCCGCGCTGCGACCGAGCTCACGCTCAAAGTTGGCCCGGATCAAGCACGCACAATCATGGGGCACGCGATCGAAAGCCGTACTCTGGAACGTCATTATCTCAATCTCAGTCCATACCAAGATCTGAGCGCTATTGGCCTTCACGAGAATGTTCCTGAAGGTGAGGCGGCTGCGGCGGATGTGATTCAGGCTCGAGCGTTGCCACAATTGACTCCAGAACGGTTGAAGAAGATTCGCGGGTCTGCTCTGAATTCACTTACCGACTGCATGATCCTTGATGATCCCAACTTCGACAACAACATGACCACCGCTGCCGAATATCAAGCATACCGCGCCCGAATCCGTGCTCTTGCCTACAAGGTACTGCTTGAACGTGAACACGAAGAACAGAAATCTGCAATGACGCAAGCAGACGCCACAGCTAAAGCTATACGTGGTACAGCGGAAGCCTCAAGATTTGCCCAAGAAGTCCTCGGTCGTGCTCGTGCAGCTCTGAGAATGCCCGTTCCAGTTAGTACCGCCGATCCAGACCCTGATCCGTTCTACAATTTCGATGAGGCCTTCCTCGAGGATGACGAGGATGAACCTGAGCCAGATGCAGAGGACTTCGATGTTGATGATCATGAAGTCACCATTTCCGGGGATGCCTGGGTGGACGATGCTGTTGCTAATGATGATGACGATGAGGTCGACTATGCTACAGCAGCGGCTGCCAGCATGCATATTGTCATGGACAATGTCTTGAATGAGGAGATTCCATGGAAAGATCAGCCTGAAAAGCGTTGCATCCTTTGCTTGAGCGATGATACTGTTGACGATGACACAAAGAGCAAAGAATACATCGGCATTGGACCACTTCGGAAGCACATGCATGGCAACTTTCACTCTGGCGTCGCTCAATATCGTCGTCAAGTTACCAATGCTTTTAACGAAAAGCCTTCCCTTGGAATATCATTGTCCGTACTGCATTACTGTCTACAAGGAGGCGCATCCTGGTTACGATGAATATGCCGAAGAGGACCCCTTGGCTCAAGCTACCAGGGGCTATATGAACCTTTGGGGTGCTGTTCTGCATGCTCGAGACAGTACTGTCCAGAATACTAGCGCCCGCCACGAAGAACTGAAGGAACTTGATGGCTGGAACGATGAGGGCTTTCATGAGACGACAACTGAAGCTGCACGGACGCCCGACCGCAGGGCTCGTACCAGAAACAGGTTGCGCCTGCTTGGTATTGAACTCCCACAACCTCTGCCAGTTATGAAGAGTGCCGTTGACCATGAAACTAACCCTGGAATCTTGTGCGGCGATTTCGCGTTCACTGGGGAGATTCCTGAAGAGTATCAACAAACAGTTGAGTATGGTCCTGTTTCAGCAAAGGCCACGGTACTCCCCGGGTATGAAGGTGAGCTCGCTGTAGTAGGCACGGCTCAAGATGCGGGCTTGTTCGATTTCGATCAAGGAGAGATTGAAGCAAGGCCTTTACCGTCAACTTTGTTGGTACAGACACTCGCCAAGAACAAAAAGAGAAAGAGGACTATGGCAATCGATGACTAGAGACGACGATGTTGCGCTGCTGGGTTTCGAGGTTGATAGATCGTCTTGATGTCTTCTAAAGGCTGCGGTACTCTCCTGGCGAGGGGTTTTCAAGGATTCGGCTGCATTGATGCCTTGTGCAGCAGTAGGTCAGAGCTAGATAGCTGCGAATACATATGATCGGTGCTGCTTGCATTTTGTAGTGTATGTGATGCCTATGAATGAAGCACAAAGATCTCTCGCCAAGGAAACTTTTCCACATAGAGACAGATCTTATCTCGATCTTTGTCGCGCCCCACAATCTTGAAAGAACCATCCGTCGCGACGCGTTCGAAGGCTGCACATCACACCATCACACAGCATCAACAATGCCGAGGCGCACGAATGCTCAGATCTGGGAGGACCTGCGCCGTGAGGGCAAGCTGAAAGATCTCATCGCGGAGTCAAGAAGAGACTGGGATAATATTCTACATCGCGATTCTGCCCAAGCCTGCAAGCCCGATGTCGCCGTCAAAGCCGAAGAAGGTGGACCATATACTGGCAATACCACGACGTCGCAATTGGAATATGCAGCTCGATCTGATCCGGCCAAGGCCTCGGGCCCTGCCAAGCTCTCAGGAAGCGAAAAGCTCGATGTTGTAATTAAGGCCGAGGATGTTAGTGGCGACAAGACTACCAAATTCACAACACAACATGATATCGCAGGACAAGAGGGTGCCGTAGGACAAGAGGGTACCGTAGGACAAGAGAGTAACACAGGACAAGAGGGTGCCGCAGGACAAGAGAGTAACACAGGACAAGAGGGTACCGCAGGACAGGAGGGTGCCGCAGGACAAGAGGGTGCCGTAGGACAAGAGAGTATCGCAAGATAAGAGGGCGCCGCAGGACAAGAGAGTATCGCAAGACAAGAGGGTACCGTAGGACAAGAGGGTGCCGCAGGACAAGAGAGTAACACAGGACAAGAGGGTGCCGTAGGACAGGAGGGTGCCGTAGGACAAGAGGGTGCCGCAGGACAAGATAGTATCGCAGGACAAGAGGGCGCCGCAGGACAAGAGGGTGTTATATAGGATACTACAACATAACCTAGGACGGAAAAGAGGAGGAGGACTATGGCAATTGATAATTAGGATGGACAGTGTTGAGCTGGTTTCCAGGTTAGTAGGTTGCCTTTGACCATAGCAATAGATAATTAATAATGACATGTCTCGCTCGACTCGCAAAGTGCCTGCCATCCATTTTATATTCAGTACCGGCTGCTGTGATAGATTACTTGGCAGAAGGCATGAACGAAGCAAATTATTAGAGGCTTTCAGGCGTGTACAGTACTTGCACAACACGGTTAAACAAGCGAGTAGATCTACCGTGATAGTTAAAAGGAAAGTAACAATCCTCGCGCAAAAAGGCGAAAAGAAGAGGTCGTACCCGGATTCGAAGAGGGGTAGCCAGAATATTGCTATACCTTACTGATGTTATTGCTGTTGTTGGACTCACTGAGGTGCATAATCACAAGCTCGATATTGCGGGGAATCTGTGATTCGGTATCGGGCCCGGGCATTTTTACGGAGACGATATAACCGTACCTAGTGAGCCACAAATTCCATAACTGGTTGTATGATGTAGCGGTTAGCAGTGAGTCAACTCAGTCCAACCACAGTTTCTGGGCCAGCGCCTAATGCAAAAATCTAGTTCCAGATTTTGATAATAGCCATGGGTTTTCACAACTCAATCGTTGCTTCGCAGCAATATTCTGGCTACCCCGGTTCGAATCCGGGTACGACCTCTTCTTTTCGCCTTTTTGCGCGAGGATTGTTACTTTTATTACGCTTCTTTTTGGCTTGGTGTGTGTGTAGCTGGGTTAAGGTAAAGCGGCAAACCGTTTCCGGAAGGTTTAGCGAGGAAAGTTTTGACTGCCAAAAGCGGACGATTACTTAAAGGAGGTATTTCGCCAAGAACGAAGCTGTTAAGGGAGGAGCGTCCTGTGCCATCACGAGCACATCCCAAGCAGACACTACATTGACAAAAAGATGGCAAAGGAGAGAAGGAAAAAGCAGCAAAGTAGATAGATGCTATCTATATTGGATTCAGCCAAAATACACAGCAAAAGTAAGATACCGAAAGTAAAAGCAAATACGCTCGGCCATACGACCACAATCATGCCAGTCCAGCCCTCGCATAGCATCATGATATCATGTTTCCCTTTTCGTCCATCTCATACAGCCATTTGACCCCGTTTTCCATATCCCATTCCATGTCCTTGTCATTGTCCCATCGTCGCGCCGTGTTGTCGTGATCATGCATGTCGTGTCTCGGTCATTCGTGCCGCGTCGTTCTCGTGTCGTCCCACCATCCGCCCATGAGCTCATCATCCTCCTGCACACGCGCGCCTGAACACTTCATCCTCATCCATCAAGCATAATCGGCTCATCCCTCGTCCCCAGCCCCGGCTCCGCCTTAAATCTCCCGCCTACTTGAGCAGCCAGCAATTTCATCTGCACCTCTTCTGTCTTGATCTTCGTTTCCGTCTTGACCTTGGTGACAGGAAGAACAGGCAACCTCGTCTGTATGTTGTGGTCGTATTTCCGCTTCTTCGCAAGTGGTGGTCGTGGATCCACGACCACCACTTGCGAAGAAGCGGAAATACGACCACAACATACAGACGAGGTTGCCTGTTCTTCCTGTCACCAAGGTCAAGACGGAAACGAAGATCAAGACAGAAGAGGTGCAGATGAAATTGCTGGCTGCTCAAGTAGGCGGGAGATTTAAGGCGGAGCCGGGGCTGGGGACGAGGGATGAGCCGATTATGCTTGATGGATGAGGATGAAGTGTTCAGGCGCGCGTGTGCAGGAGGATGATGAGCTCATGGGCGGATGGTGGGACGACACGAGAACGACGCGGCACGAATGACCGAGACACGACATGCATGATCACGACAACACGGCGCGACGATGGGACAATGACAAGGACATGGAATGGGATATGGAAAACGGGGTCAAATGGCTGTATGAGATGGACGAAAAGGGAAACATGATATCATGATGCTATGCGAGGGCTGGACTGGCATGATTGTGGTCGTATGGCCGAGCGTATTTGCTTTTACTTTCGGTATCTTACTTTTGCTGTGTATTTTGGCTGAATCCAATATAGATAGCATCTATCTACTTTGCTGCTTTTTCCTTCTCTCCTTTGCCATCTTTTTGTCAATGTAGTGTCTGCTTGGGATGTGCTCGTGATGGCACAGGACGCTCCTCCCTTAACAGCTTCGTTCTTGGCGAAATACCTCCTTTAAGTAATCGTCCGCTTTTGGCAGTCAAAACTTTCCTCGCTAAACCTTCCGGAAACGGTTTGCCGCTTTACCTTAACCCAGCTACACACACACCAAGCCAAAAAGAAGCGTAATAAAAGTAACAATCCTCGCGCAAAAAGGCGAAAAGAAGAGGTCGTACCCGGATTCGAACCGGGGTAGCCAGAATATTGCTGCGAAGCAACGATTGAGTTGTGAAAACCCATGGCTATTATCAAAATCTGGAACTAGATTTTTGCATTAGGCGCTGGCCCAGAAACTGTGGTTGGACTGAGTTGACTCACTGCTAACCGCTACATCATACAACCAGTTATGGAATTTGTGGCTCACTAGGTACGGTTATATCGTCTCCGTAAAAATGCCCGGGCCCGATACCGAATCACAGATTCCCCGCAATATCGAGCTTGTGATTATGCACCTCAGTGAGTCCAACAACAGCAATAACATCAGTAAGGTATAGCAATATTCTGGCTACCCCTCTTCGAATCCGGGTACGACCTCTTCTTTTCGCCTTTTTGCGCGAGGATTGTTACTTTCCTTTTAACTATCACGGTAGATCTACTCGCTTGTTTAACCGTGTTGTGCAAGTACTGTACACGCCTGAAAGCCTCTAATAATTTGCTTCGTTCATGCCTTCTGCCAAGTAATCTATCACAGCAGCCGGTACTGAATATAAAATGGATGGCAGGCACTTTGCGAGTCGAGCGAGACATGTCATTATTAATTATCTATTGCTATGGTCAAAGGCAACCTACTAACCTGGAAACCAGCTCAACACTGTCCATCCTAATTATCAATTGCCATAGTCCTCCTCCTCTTTTCCGTCCTAGGTTATGTTGTAGTATCCTATATAACACCCTCTTGTCCTGCGGCGCCCTCTTGTCCTGCGATACTATCTTGTCCTGCGGCACCCTCTTGTCCTACGGCACCCTCCTGTCCTACGGCACCCTCTTGTCCTGTGTTACTCTCTTGTCCTGCGGCACCCTCTTGTCCTACGGTACCCTCTTGTCTTGCGATACTCTCTTGTCCTGCGGCGCCCTCTTATCTTGCGATACTCTCTTGTCCTACGGCACCCTCTTGTCCTGCGGCACCCTCCTGTCCTGCGGTACCCTCTTGTCCTGTGTTACTCTCTTGTCCTGCGGCACCCTCTTGTCCTGTGTTACTCTCTTGTCCTACGGTACCCTCTTGTCCTACGGCACCCTCTTGTCCTGCGATATCATGTTGTGTTGTGAATTTGGTAGTCTTGTCGCCACTAACATCCTCGGCCTTAATTACAACATCGAGCTTTTCGCTTCCTGAGAGCTTGGCAGGGCCCGAGGCCTTGGCCGGATCAGATCGAGCTGCATATTCCAATTGCGACGTCGTGGTATTGCCAGTATATGGTCCACCTTCTTCGGCTTTGACGGCGACATCGGGCTTGCAGGCTTGGGCAGAATCGCGATGTAGAATATTATCCCAGTCTCTTCTTGACTCCGCGATGAGATCTTTCAGCTTGCCCTCACGGCGCAGGTCCTCCCAGATCTGAGCATTCGTGCGCCTCGGCATTGTTGATGCTGTGTGATGGTGTGATGTGCAGCCTTCGAACGCGTCGCGACGGATGGTTCTTTCAAGATTGTGGGGCGCGACAAAGATCGAGATAAGATCTGTCTCTATGTGGAAAAGTTTCCTTGGCGAGAGATCTTTGTGCTTCATTCATAGGCATCACATACACTACAAAATGCAAGCAGCACCGATCATATGTATTCGCAGCTATCTAGCTCTGACCTACTGCTGCACAAGGCATCAATGCAGCCGAATCCTTGAAAACCCCTCGCCAGGAGAGTACCGCAGCCTTTAGAAGACATCAAGACGATCTATCAACCTCGAAACCCAGCAGCGCAACATCGTCGTCTCTAGTCATCGATTGCCATAGTCCTCTTTCTCTTTTTGTTCTTGGCGAGTGTCTGTACCAACAAAGTTGACGGTAAAGGCCTTGCTTCAATCTCTCCTTGATCGAAATCGAACAAGCCCGCATCTTGAGCCGTGCCTACTACAGCGAGCTCACCTTCATACCCGGGGAGTACCGTGGCCTTTGCTGAAACAGGACCATACTCAACTGTTTGTTGATACTCTTCAGGAATCTCCCCAGTGAACGCGAAATCGCCGCACAAGATTCCAGGGTTAGTTTCATGGTCAACGGCACTCTTCATAACTGGCAGAGGTTGTGGGAGTTCAATACCAAGCAGGCGCAACCTGTTTCTGGTACGAGCCCTGCGGTCGGGCGTCCGTGCAGCTTCAGTTGTCGTCTCATGAAAGCCCTCATCGTTCCAGCCATCAAGTTCCTTCAGTTCTTCGTGGCGGGCGCTAGTATTCTGGACAGTACTGTCTCGAGCATGCAGAACAGCACCCCAAAGGTTCATATAGCCCCTGGTAGCTTGAGCCAAGGGGTCCTCTTCGGCATATTCATCGTAACCAGGATGCGCCTCCTTGTAGACAGTAATGCAGTACGGACAATGATATTCCAAGGGAAGGCTTTTCGTTAAAAGCATTGGTAACTTGACGACGATATTGAGCGACGCCAGAGTGAAAGTTGCCATGCATGTGCTTCCGAAGTGGTCCAATGCCGATGTATTCTTTGCTCTTTGTGTCATCGTCAACAGTATCATCGCTCAAGCAAAGGATGCAACGCTTTTCAGGCTGATCTTTCCATGGAATCTCCTCATTCAAGACATTGTCCATGACAATATGCATGCTGGCAGCCGCTGCTGTAGCATAGTCGACCTCATCGTCATCATCATTAGCAACAGCATCGTCCACCCAGGCATCCCCGGAAATGGTGACTTCATGATCATCAACATCGAAGTCCTCTGCATCTGGCTCAGGTTCATCCTCGTCATCCTCGAGGAAGGCCTCATCGAAATTGTAGAACGGATCAGGGTCTGGATCGGCGGTACTAACTGGAACGGGCATTCTCAGAGCTGCACGAGCACGACCGAGGACTTCTTGGGCAAATCTTGAGGCTTCCGCTGTACCACGTATAGCTTTAGCTGTGGCGTCTGCTTGCGTCATTGCAGATTTCTGTTCTTCGTGTTCACGTTCAAGCAGTACCTTGTAGGCAAGAGCACGGATTCGGGCGCGGTATGCTTGATATTCGGCAGCGGTGGTCATGTTGTTGTCGAAGTTGGGATCATCAAGGATCATGCAGTCGGTAAGTGAATTCAGAGCAGACCCGCGAATCTTCTTCAACCGTTCTGGAGTCAATTGTGGCAACGCTCGAGCCTGAATCACATCCGCCGCAGCCGCCTCACCTTCAGGAACATTCTCGTGAAGGCCAATAGCGCTCAGATCTTGGTATGGACTGAGATTGAGATAATGACGTTCCAGAGTACGGCTTTCGATCGCGTGCCCCATGATTGTGCGTGCTTGATCCGGGCCAACTTTGAGCGTGAGCTCGGTCGCAGCGCGGCGGCGAATAGCTCGATAGCCAATTGGCTTGCTGAGTCCAAGTTTCTTGCCGGCCCGTGAAAGGTATGTGCTCAATCCAGCAGATGTCATCGGGTTGTCGAAGTCAAGCGAAAGACCACGAGGCCCACCAGCATAGAACAATGGATCCTCGAGGTATGCTGGCTTGATGCGGATGTTCTGGAGGTCAGACTTCATGAGGTCTTCGATGGTATTGATGCCAACAAGGCGTTTGCGACGTATCAGGATTCCTAGTGCTCGGTGCGGGATCGAAAGGCCCAAATTCGAAGCTTTCTGAGGACAGTTGATGTGGAAGACAAGGATCTTGTATGGGCGCTTGAGGTGGAATTCGGGGTCGTTGTCACGATTGGTCTTGAGAACTCGGATGGTGAGCTTGCAGTGGAATTTGCCAGGCTCATTGTTGACGGTGTAGAACTCGAGATCTTTCAGTCGTAGTGGTTCAGTGCGACCTTCTGAAGGACCGAGAGAGCCAGGTCTGAGAGCAGTAATGTAGGCAATACACCAAGCCAGTTGATGCTGTTCTGCGAGTTCAATGCAGCCAGTAGTCATAAGGTCGAGATCAATAAGTTGACGAATCTCTGGAAGACCGAGATACACAGGTTCTTGCGGAAGGGGTGCGTTCAGGTCTCGGTACATGAGGTAGGCTTCCCGCATTGCTCTTCCCATGCTGATTGAGAGGAGTGCACGATCTGGTATAGGTTCTTGGCGATTGACAAAGATATAATCGATCCAAAAGAGCAGGTGACCTCTGTATTTGTCAAGTGTGGAGTACTGGATACGATTGCCAGTTGTTGCTCGTGACTTTGGTTCAGTGATTCTGTAGACCATAATCAAAAATGTTCCAGTCAGTTTCGTGAGCTCCTTCACGTCTCGAGGAAAGCCAGCATCACGAAGTATTAGCTGTGCAACGTCATCTGGGAGGTTGTAGGTCTCTTTCAGGTATCTATAATACAGCTCAAGCGTCCTGTCTCTGGCTTTCTCCGTCATAGGAGCACGGAAGCGTCTACTGAGTGAGTTTTCATAATCTTGAGCTGAGCTTGCGATAAGACCTGGCAGCTTGCCGTCTCTACGCAACTCGTCCCAGATCTGCTCGAAGTTGCGCCTTTTGACTGTCGACATGATGATGCCTAGAGCAATTAGATCCACGTAGTTTGAGAGCGTGCCATCTGCCTTTATAGTCGGAAGGCTGGATATATCAACTTACGATCATAGAAGATCTGCCACTAATGAAGACCTCAGAGACGCTAGCACGAACACTTTCACTCGAATAAGAGTACCGTCACACACCGAGCCGAACACGATGGGAAGGATGTAGAAATGAAGGAAGGATGCAAGACAAACGTCAAAGTGAATTCAGGGTCCAGAGGCAAACAGTGTGTGGTCCGAGCGCGACAACAAGATCTCCTAGCTTCCACGTCTGTTTGCTCCTGTTCACTTTATCTGTCCTTCTTCACCTGGTGCGTCTGTTTGTCATTGAACTTGCTTGAACGTGGGATGCGCCTAGAGTAGTACATCTTAACGATCTGCCTTCTTTACATTTGCGTCCTACCAGCAAGGTTTCCTACTACGACGTCTTTCGCCATGTCCGCACGAGGCGAGCCCATCGACCTCGACGTTGACGACCAGAGCATTCGCGCCAGTGACGACGGAGATGAGGACGAAGTCACCAGTATCCATGACGAGGACGAAGAAGACCTTGAGGAGAGCACACCCGCAAAGCCTGGTATCTCCAAGCTCCAGGCCAAGATCGCCGGTAGGTCAATCGATAGCATTTGTTCGTCTGCTGAGTACTGATCCACTCCAGAAATCGACACCAAATATTCGTCGTTGCACGCTAAGGAGTGGTTGGTAGCCAAAAACCCTGCTGCCCTCGGCACAGTGGGCCAGATCGTAACTTCGAACATGACTGTTCTCCAGATTGGGCAGGACCGTCTGAATGCCAAGATGGATGCCCTTCTTGACCATTTGGTTGCGTATGTGACAATAAGCGGACTAGGAGCACTGATACTGACTTCTGTAGTGGCACTAAAGCGACGAAGAACAAAGGGTCGAAAAGGAACACTCCGAAGGCGAAGAAGACAACACCCAGTGCACGAAAGTCAGCGTCCGCTGCTGAGAAGACAGCATCCAGTGTACAGCAGACAGCGTCCGGTGGACTAATTGGCGGGACAGCATCGGCGGACCGTGAGGCGCCATTGAGCGCGCAAGAGAGAGAAGAACTGGCTGCTGAGTACGTTGCTCATTCCGGTGCAGGCCCGGACAAGGCGCGCGGAATGACAATCTCAGATGCCGAAAAAGCTGAGGTGTCAGACGCTATCAACATGCACAAAGACTGGCTCCTCAGCATCCTCAGAGACTTTCTCTACAACCCACAGCACCGAAACCTGATTGCACGTAAGTGATCATCCTTTCACACAGCTCCAGCGTATAACCCTAACCTATGCTTACAGGTAGCGCCTACACAATGGTCATGGCGATGAGATTCAAGAACCATCTAGTCGAGAAGGCTACAACCAAAGACTTTGCTGGACCAGTCGTAGACCCTCGTGTCACAGACTATCAGGAGATGCAAGATGCAATCTTCGAAGAGTTCTACCTTCAGTTATGTGCAATCGCCAGAGCTGACGATGAGCCGAAAGCTACGCCAGCCAAGAAGACTTCGAAGAGCAAGGCTAGTCCTAAGTCTGGAGTAAAGACTCCGTCGGTTCGCTCTGCTTCTGGCGCGTCCTCGGGAGACGAGCTAGCCACCGCCAATGCTCTCTTCAGTCCAGAGGTCAGTCCAGCCAAACCCAAAGACAACAAGCGCAAGCGTCCCAGCGAGGATGGGCAGGGTGGGAACACAATGGGTATGGCGCCAAAGCCACCGGCGAAGAAGCCAGCCACATCGTCCACTCGGGGAGGCCGTGGAAGAGGACGATCGATGTGATGGAAAGGTCGAAGAGTGACTGCGAATGCCGACGCGATTCTTCCAATGCTCATGAAGGCATAAGATGTGGCTCTCCCGTCTGTGTCATGCTGTCCACGATATGGGCACAGGATGTTCTCTTTTCTGTGTTTTGCAGATGCTCCAAGAGGGAGCTAAAGGTGCAAGATATGGCTCTCCTATCTCTGTCATGCTGTCCACAGTATGGGCAGAGGATGTTCTCTTTTCCATGTTTTGCAGATGTTCCAAGAAGGAGCTAAGGGCACAAGATGTGGCTCTCCCATCTCTGTCTATAAGGTATTGTCTTTTCTCTGTTTTCCAGCTGCTCCGAGTTGGAGCTTTCTAGCAGAGGCTTTGTCCTTCTTGCTCAAGTATGTAGTTCTTTAGTCAGGCCAGATGTCATGATCGCCATGAATAGAACCAATACAGATGTCCTAGTGAGAAGACCAGTGCGATATATATTCTTGATAATAAAAGTGCCAATGATGTTCAAAAGGTCGAGTCCAGTCGAGGGAGTGTGTTGTGGATCATGCAAGCGCCCGGAAGCCAGGGAGAGTGCCGTCGGAAAATCGATTGCTGGCTCAACACGTGTCTTTCCAAGCATGATGCGACCTCAACAAGTTCACTTCACAGCACTATTGGATCAAGATCCTCACGAAACACTCTTGGTCACTACTATATCTTCCACTTGTGGGTACATCTTGGGCAACTGCGACTGTGCGCATTCGGCTGGTGGCTGCGCTGACCATCAATCTCTTCTTGATGTGACAGTCCATAGTATGAGAATAATAGTGATTAATACAGCCCTCTCAAAGCTGAAGCTGGTGGAGAATGCCCTTTGGTCTTGACTCCTTGTCACGCGACTGAGAATTGTTAAACTCCATAGACTTGGATTTCGAAATGCTACTCAGTCATACGGCACAGCAATAAACAATATCTACTCATGCAGTGTCATGCACGATATAGGTTCTGCTTCTATAGTGAAGCGTGCCGTTATGAGTCAGAAGTAACTTCTAGCAGTAGGATATACTAGCGACCGAGTAGTAAAAATGCTATAGCACAGGCCTTGGTTTCATGCTGAGGGGTACCGGAAGGAATCAGGGATGGTATCTAGCATTATAAAACATGGGCGAAGAAAGAGAACTGTAGCAGGATACGGGTCTCAGTCGTATGCTGGAGCGTGCCGTTAGGCATAGGGAGTCATCACAAGTTAGAAGGCATACAGCTAGCAATATAGGAAAGAAGAGATTGACCTAGCCCGAATCAGAGGTGGAGAGTGCCGTCAAGGGAGGAGACGCCATGCAAGTATCATCATCAAGATCGGCTTCCATGGCCGCATATGAAAGGTTCTCACTCAACACATCGTCCATAAGCATATGCTTGCTGCTGGCTGCTGCTATGCGATGATCAACCTCATCAACGTCATCACCACCAGTGTCGTCGACCGTGGCATCGGCGCGTAGGGCAACTTTGAGCTCATCACCATCAGAATCCTCCATATCAGCTTGCGGCTTATCGTCTTCTTCTCCAGGGAGTGGCTCGTCGAAGTTGTGGAATGGATCGGGATCAGGATCCGAATCGCCACTGATAGCTGTAGCGCTTGCACTCAAAGCTGCGCGAGATCGTGCAAGGACTTCTTGCGCAAATCTTGAGGACGTGGGTGTGCCACGTCCAGCTTGAGCTAGGACAGCCTGTTGTGCCGGCTTCGACTCAACTTCTGGAGGCTCAACTGCTTGGGAGCGCTCGTAGTCTTGTTGCGACTGTGCGATACGATCTTCGAGTTTGCCTTCACGGCGCAAATCCTCCCACTTCTGCTCGAAGGTGTGCTTTGGCATTATTGATGTTGTGACGTGGAAATGTTTGTGACGCAGATTGATGCTTGTCACTCAAGATCCAGGGTCCGAAGGCAAAGTACCTGAGCACAAGATCTAGCTTTCACTCTTCTTTGTTTGCCTTCTTTCATCTATCATATTTCACACAGGCCTTCACTACGGTCACTTGATCTCGCTGAACGCGGGACGCGTCTAAAGTAGCAGTCTCAACATTCATCGCGTACAGCCGTGCCGCCAGTGTTACCGTCGACTCTTCCCTTCGAACAACAAGATCGTGCATCATGTCCGCATCCGAACCGATTTTTGCTGGCAGTCAGAAGGAGGTGCCAGCGGTACCTGTCAAAAAGCGAAGCCTCAGTTTCCCACAGGACCTCGAACGTGACTATGACAACGACGACCTTTCTATCAGTGGCGACAGCGATGATAACGAGGAGAACGACCAAAAGAAAATTCACGGCATTCTCGACAACAAGGAACAGGGATCCAAGGACAGCAAAGTCACAAAGAACCGCAAAGCCAAGCTCCAAGCAGCAATCGCTACTGAGTCAAAGGATGAACCTTCGATTCTGCAAGCAACGACTGACTGTCACAGAGATCAACACCGGCGACTATGACTCGACCTTGCACACTCGCGAGTGGTTCAAAGCCAAACATCCTGAAGCACTTGGTACTAGTCACGCCATCCTCGCGCAGAATCTGGCTGTGAACCAAATGTCAATTGATCGCACTGAGGCAAAAGTAGATGCTCTTTTGCAGTTCCTGGTCGAGTATGTAATCACGGCGCCTCATACCATTGGCTTCTTCATGCTAACAATGGATATAGCACATCTGAGTCGAATAACGAATCCAATATTGAGGAAAAGAAGACCAAGCGCAACCGCGAGGACAACAAAGGTGGTAAGCAGGGCGAGGAGAGCTTAGCACAAGCTCAGAAGAAGGTCAAGAAAGTGGTCACAAAGGACAATTAAGGCAGCGAAGATGAGCATTCAGAGTTGATGATTGCCGGCAAGGCCGAAATCAGTCTGTGCTGCGAGCCTGCGATTGAGCAATTGGCAGTGGAAATTGAGGGTGGAGGTGGAGAGTGCCGTAGACTCAAAATCGGTCACGTGACATACCTTTCTGGCTCTAAACACAGGCAGGATTAAGGGAATGGAAGACTTCAAGATTCTCGAGACTTGTACTCCAGCACATCAGAGTGCCTATGATTGTGCAAATACCGATCGCTGATTGCTTCCATACCATGTTATGCTGAGACCTGATCTCTATCATGCTACTTCCACTTTTTCCTTGTCCCATGATGCCCAGATCGAGGAAATCATTTTGTCAACCCTCATTTCCGCACTCCCGTCCTGTGCCTGCTCGTTCCTGGATCTTACTCGTAGAATGACTTGCAGATCAGGACTTCCCATTCTCCTACGAGATCATTGTAATACTTTCTATCTCGTCCTTCCGTGCCTGCTCATACCTGGATTGTTGCAAAGTGAGTCCTAGATCATATAGTCCTATCCTCCTCCACGACCTCATCATCTAAACCTCCACCATTGAAATTGAATCCCTGTTCATCTCGAACTGAATCGACCGGGGACGAGATGTGTTCTTCCGCATTTCGAATTTTGCCAAATGCTGCATTGCTGGGATTGCTGTAAGTGGTATTGTTGTACTGAGAGCGGTGTCCTTCCATGTCCGCTTCCGAATGATGCTCAGATGTAACGTCCTCGATCGAGAAGTCGCCAACAGCAGATATGTCTTTACGTGGCTGCAATCTATCGCACCAGGCGTTGGCAGACTTGAGACCGGCAGACTTGAGACCGGCAGACTTGAGACCGGCAGACTTGAGACCGGCACACTTGAGACTGGCAGACTTAGGAGAGGCTGCGGTTGTTGTGCTTGCGTGAATGAAGCTGGGAGCGGCTTGCCTAGCATCAGAGACATCATTTGCAACTGATATGCGCTGGCGTATTGCTGGGCCCGTGCCATTTCGGTAGCTCTTTCTCTGGCGGCCTGAGACTCTCTTTCTGCTCGCTGAGCGTCCTTTTCTGCTCGTTTCCTGGCATCCTGACGGAACGTGTCTGCAATCGCACCCACCAACGAGTTGTAGCTCTGACCTACAGTTCTGAGAGAATTGATGTGAAGCTGATCACTTGCGCTCGAGACAGTATTCGCTGGGTAATAGCCGAAGTTATTCTGCCCAGGGTTCGGGTCGCCGCCATAGCCAATTTCTCCAACCTTTAGCTCTCGCCA
>Ga0058702_10000318_pt1 | contig 22328 bp, 23 predicted proteins | sample AgamicOrSfe_FD_83781 | JGI IMG/M metagenome (GOLD analysis project Ga0058702, IMG submission 83781) | Agave microbial communities from Guanajuato, Mexico - Or.Sf.e | ecosystem: Host-associated > Plants > Phyllosphere > Phylloplane/Leaf | place: Guanajuato, Mexico | collected 2012-05-30 | reverse complement strand
GGGAAGGGGTGGGCGGAGAGTGACTAGGAGGAGGAGGGCTGGAGCAGGAGGAGGCTGGATGTAAAGACATAAGGAATAGAGACAGGAGAACAGGAGGTTCCTGCAGGGATTCGCATGGCGTTCATATACTACTAGAGATATCACTGCTTCTTTCACTACCACTTCAACTGCCCTACTCATCTTGCTTCCATTCCCCAGCAACTTGCGGCTCGAAGAACAGTACCACCTCGTCCGTGCAGTATAACTTATACCTACCTCATCTCACACCTCATCTCATCTCATCTCAGCCCACTTGCAAAGAGACTCTTCCCCCATCCTCCTCCCATTCCTCTTCCTAATCCTCTTCCTAGTCCTCCTCCATACCGCCAATTCAGTCGATGAACCAACATCATGAGTCCATGAGTCCATGACAATCCGAGGCCATTGAGACTTCGAGCCCCTGCATAAGCTTGAACGTACATGTACCTCAATTCTATCTTCTCCCAGATCCCGAAATAGCCGCCCGTCATGCATGACGAATAGTTCTAGTGGGTCCGCCCCGACCCGCCCGCAAAGCTTGATTGGATCTGGAAAGCTTGATCTCCTTGGCACGTTTCATGCAGGATGATGATGTTGATGCGGGGGTGGTGGAGGTTGTGTAGGCAGGGCAGAGCAGGGCAGGGCGGAGCAGGGGCAGGGGTAGGGATCAGGTAAACAAGATACGTATATAGAGCTCGCGTTTGCCCTGTCCCCCTGTCCTGGTTGTTCAAGCAGCACAAATAACAAGAAGTGTTGTAGGGTCAAAGAACTATAACACGGAGAAATCAGACCTAAGCAAGATCAGCAAACGCTACTTTCACCTTCTCATCACTAAACAAAAGTCACGATGCCTTTCGGTTGGGGTATGTAAACTCTTAATCTATTATTTGGGAGGATTCCTCTTTCTATTGTTGTCGGAGCTTGCGAGCGTGTGGGCTGGTACGAGCGGGCATGGACCTTGCTGCTGCATTGGTGGCTGAAAACACAGGCATACAGCAAAACAGCATGACCAAACGGCATCCTCACAGCCAGACCACGAAACCCGTTCGCGTCAGCACTGCCGGCAGCTTCATTCATCTCCCATTCCCTGCTCCCTTCAGTCCACCCCGATGCTCATCTTCCATTTATCTCACCATCTCACCATCTACCATCATCTCACACTTCCTTCCTCACTCCCTTCATTCTCCAATCAACGCAGAGACTAACGCCCACTCTCCGATCCACCAGGTGAATCCGCAGACGCCTTCCAGCAGGTCCAAAACACCGACGATGACCACAAGGGCAGTCTGACGCACGAAGTCATCGCTGGAGCTGCTGCGTTTTATGCTTTCAAGAAGTTTGAGGACAGTAAGAGGGCTGAAGGTATGTCTTCCGGGTGAGAGTGGAACTGGGGTTTGTGAGAGGTGTGGCTAGGGTGGTGTGAAAGAGGGGTTTGTGTCGAAGAGAAAGAAAAGGATAAGATGGGAAAGCGATGGGGAAGATGAGGAGGAGGAGGAGGAAGAACCTCGTCAAGCGAAATATCAAACAGCACACCATCTGTCCCAACACTCCCCAAGATGTCTGACTAACACTCCTCTTTCCCGCAGGCCAACCGGTCCAACATGCCTTCGCCAAAGAACTCCTAGCTGGCTTCGCTGGCGCGGAAGCTGATCGTCTCTTTGAGACAAAGGGCCTTGATTTCCTGGATAGAGAGGAAGCGAAGCACAAGGCAAAGGAGAACACGGAGCAGATGTACAACGAGCAGTATGGTGATGGAAATGACTGGGACCCCAACAGCCAGGGTCCTGATTTCTCTGGGCTGCTGTGAGTGAGATGTGGGAGATGATGAAGAAGGAGATGAGATGCGGGAGGAGATGCCCTCAGGAGATGTCGATTGACACCATGATGATCACTGAAGGGATGAGCAGCTCATGAGATATGACTGAATAATGACCTCTTCAGATCCCGGAAAGCCAACATTATACACACATCATCTCTCGATTGCCTTTGGTGCTTGAATTGCTAAACGTCAATCATATCTCGTAACGTGCTTTCAGTCAGGGAAGGAGGGATCATCATTCAGTTGATCGGTGCTGTTCCGCTGACGGCTGTTCTTGGCATTTTCAGCCTTACACATCGTACGTGCAGGGATAGCTCACAGACAGGCCCATGTTGCATCACAGCACGGCCTGGGTACGAGCTTTGTGGGTAAGGATGGCAAGTAGGACTGAAGGAGCAGTATGAGCCGGTATGTGACTGACACCGATACGTGGAGGAAGCGCAAAGGTCAAGAGACTTGCATACTACTAGCAAAATAGGGGTAAACTCGATCACGATACCCCGATGTGGAAGTGCTTATTGCGTACCTGAACATCGACATCGCAAAGGCACATCGAAGACGAACCGTTCTCCCTAAATCAAATCACCACCTACGCACTCACGCGCTGATCCGACGCTCTTGTTTCCTGCCTTGGCTTGCGCAATAATCTGGGCCAACGTAAAGGATAAGCATAATGTATTTTGGCTATCACCCCTGCAGCACGTCGGATCCTCTCCTCCTCCCTTTCCCTCTCGGTGATTGATTGAATGATGAGCTGAGACTACCAAGACACGATCACGATCCAACGACCTCCTGCCCAGTATCCACAACACGTCCCTCTTTCCCCTCAACCCTTATCCTTCCCTTTCCCGTCAATCTGTGATGCTCTGATCCTCCTTTGCATCGTGATCGCAAGTGAACCCTGTCCCGACCCGCTGTATACTCCTGTCTGCGCCATCCTTACATCAGGAAAGCCGAGCTCTGCATTCCTTATTCTGCTTCACACACAACTGCATTCCCTGTCTCTATGCTATCGATCGAAGCTGCTGGTTTGGCTTTGTAGTTCGGACGATATACACTACTGGAGAAGATACATGAAGAATACTAGACATCGAACATATACCGCATCAGTCTCGGCAAACCACGACCTCCAATTCAGCACATTAGGACATACCATCATCCAATACCACGACCATTACAACACAGAACCATGTCCCGTCGTCCCTCCCTCCAACGCAACGCTCCAGCCCTCACCCTTAGCAACCTCCCCCCAAACACAACATCCTCCTCCGTTCCATCCTCCTCACCACCAGCTCTCACATCGTCTACCTCCTTCGGTTGTAGCTCATCAATGTCGTCATCCTCGTCCTCTACCGGCTCGAGCAGCTCCGTCCCAACACTCACCTTCTCCTCTTCGCCGTCACCCACAGGCACTGGCACTAGCATTATGGACAGCACAACAAACACGCCAGAAAAGCCTCGTCTGAGATTATCTTCGCTACCAGAACTGGAACTGCCTCCGCAACGCGCTCCACGACCTTCGTTTTCCTTTGGAAGTAGTGGAAGTAGCTGGACCGGAAGCAGCAAGACTAGCGATCCATTAGGATTAGGAGTGGGTGCGAATATGAGCACGGACATGGGCATATTCGGCATTGGTGGTGGTGTCGCACAAGGGAGGTGGGGCAATGTACACGTTCCTATGGTCGGGATGCCGGAAGATATCATGATGGATAGTATGGGAGGGATGCAGGATGGAAGATATGGATACGGTAGATGGGAAGTCGATGCCGATGGGGATGCGTTGATGATGGATGCGTTTTGAGCACAGACGATTGCTATCTGGTCGTCTCTGGGATGGTTCTACACAAAACACAAGGGTCGAGGTCGATTTGGTCTGGCGGGTTTTTATAGACCTTAAAGCATCGAACCCGGGCGTCCGTCGATCTTGACAATATCCAAATCCTGGGCAAACAGCCTGGGCGGAGGAGCTCGGGTAGGATGCTGCGCGAAGTCGCCAAGACAAGAGCCTGTCCAGCAACCTGGCTCGACGTCACCTTCGAGTTCGTCGATAGCACTGCCGGACTAAGCAAGATCACGACCACGAGCGCCGCGCCACGCTGGCGTAGCGTAGTAAGAGAAGCATAGTGCTAACGAGTTTGCGGCATGCACCAGAAGAGAAGCCGTAGCTGAGTCAGCAAGAGGCATGCCTGGGTGGTCCATCGCCTCACGCTAGCAACTATAGGCCTGCAGGAGAACAGTCACCTGGAAAGGCACCAAGCGAAAGAAGAAAGAAGATGGGGACGACGATTACGAAGAGGCATGCGCAGGCTTCACCTTTTGGTATACGCCTGGTGCCAGTGTGACGAGATTATGAAGTGAAGGAAAGAGGCTGGCGCCCGCTTGGAAGGCGAGACTATGTACTATATTCTTGTACCACTATTATGAGTATGATTTGCTGCAAGATCTATTGTATATCAAAGCCATGGTCATCCCTCCAATTGCTGCATCAGAGGGGATGATAAGGTAATAACAAAAGGTCAATCAGGGTCACCGTCCGTGCCAATTGTTCGAAGCCTCGTACCCAACCTACCGTCCTCATCTTTGTCCTCATCTCTTTTACGAAATGACTGTGCATCCACATCACCCGCTCAGCAGCGCATTGAGCACTGTGAAATCATGCACTATAACATCATCCATGTGCGTGCGCCAGCAGTCAGGGTGAAGTCATCTCGTCTCCGAGCCGGTCAATGCTCAATGCTCAATGCTCAATCACCCAATTGAACCTGGCCCTGAAATCATGAGACACTACCGCCGCGCCTGCCAACTCGGAGCCCGATGTACCGGTGTACACGGCTGCACTCGTCATCTAGACCATCACACTGCATGAAACAAGGTGGCGTTGCGCTGTGCAATGACCAAGCTGCTGTTTCTGTTTCACATGGAGATTCTGAGCTGAGCTAGTGGGCGGTATGGGAGTGAAACAATAAGACATGATGTTTTCACCTCTGCGTCTCCTCATCCACCTCTGCAGTAGTTGGTGCATCTAGGTTGCTGCCTTGCTTTACTTTGCGCTTATTTACTGCACCTCATGAATACTTCTTGACGCGCATGTACATGTACTTGTGTGGCTGTGCTTGCTGATCTCTACACAACTTCTCATTGCACACTGAAGTAGCTTGATACTTCTCGACTTCTTTGACTCTTGCCTCTGCTGACGCAAGTCGCGCTTACCTTGCTCATCTGTGCCCGTGTACACACGCCATAACTCCGCCACATCGCAAGTCTGGAATCTGACGAAGTCCTCTTACTAAGAAAAAGCAAGCATCAGCACAACACAAGTTCGGTTAGCTTCGCAACACACCCATTTTTCTACTTCCACATCGCGAGAATCACTCTGGTTGGCTTGCTCCGTTCGGGCTAGTACCCTGGTACCTTGTTTTTTGGGCACAAAGTCGGAGACTACTCACACAATGCTCATGGCCGTGGTAGGACGAGCGAGACCAATGCGACCGAGGCTGCGGCGGCGGCATGCTGCTGATAGAGTAGCGACGATATTCGACGACGTGTCACTCGGAGACCGTGGTGCCGCCACCAGCTCACGAGATGAGCATGTTGCAAGCAGAAACACAGTTCGCAACAGTCCCGATGTCAACATCACAGTCGATGAAGTGGAAGACGACGATGACGACGATGGTTCTTCATCAGACGGCGATCTTCATAGTGGAGCTATGACCATTACGAGAAGCACGGTTCGCAACAGTCCTGAGATCAACAGCACAGTCGAGGAAGTTGTAGATGACGACGACGACAATCAACGCTCATCAGGAGGACACTCTCTAAGCAGAGACATCGATAGTACCAGCAGCATAGTTCGCAACAATTCCGACGTCAACATTACAGTCGATGAAGTGACAGATGACGATGATGATGAGCAGGACGGAGAGGAGACCCTTCTCATGCCATACACTTCCAGCAAGACCGGTAGCAGCGACGGTACCGGCAGTGTTGGCAGCGTGGAATACCCCGAATACGCGACAGATCCTCATGCCATTGGTGCAATTCCCAGCATGGACTTTGTGCGGAAGCTGGATATTGCGACTCAGCACAATGTATCCACATATCGCTCGCCACAGTCAGACCAATCTCATCGGATCACCGTCCACAAGAAGACATGGTACCTCCTTGAGACCATCGAAGAGGTGCTGTCGCCGATGACAGAGGCCGTCGAACGTCCGTCCACATTCGCACATGCACTTTCATTGACACCTGTGCCGCAAACGCAGCAGACATATTCGTTGCACAAGCATTATCCTCTCCTGGTAATCAAGTCGATTGGGGCTGGCGACGATATGGGCGAGCTGCCTTTATCATAATACCCGCGTCCTAGGAATGTGAGGAGATTATAAGCATGAAACTATCATCATATCTGATTACAATGTGGCCCGAGACCCTTTTACTTACTCACATTACTGGCTGGGCTGGATACTTGAGGCCGGCGACGAGATCGTGCCAAGACGTTTTGAGGACTCCAGGCACCCTTGGCAAACACTTGCAGCATTCCTTGCAAGGTTTTGATTCGCGCGACGCGGCAGTAATCGTGGAATGCAAGTAATCCGAGGATACTAATAATGAACAGCCTAGAAAGGCGACTTCACAGGAAGGTGTCGAAAGGATACACATCACCGACATCACAGCGACAATGAACATGCGGATAGCGTTATTACGGTCACTCGATCAATATCTTCTTCTCACGGCTGCACTCCTGACAACTACCCATGCTCAGTTTCCAGGAACTACGGGGAACATCATCTGTCCAGCCGCCAATCTTACCACCTATACATCAATTTACACTCGCCAAGTATTCAACATCACTTGTGGCAGCGACTCTTCAAACGATAACACGGTCAACACGGTTCAGTCAACGTCCTTTCAAGCATGCGTCGAGGCTTGCACAACTACGCCACAATGCGTTGATGTCTCATTTGTTGGGACTACTGGCTCTGGCACCTGCTACATGAAATATCCAGCTACTGGCACGTTCCTCGCCAATCCTAGCATCCAGCGTGCGGCATATTGGTATACGTTACCCAACTACAGCTGCCCTAACGACAACGGAGCCGTGTACAATCTGCGGAACGGCGCGAATGCTACCGTGGAGTGCTTCACAGATCACGCTGGAGGAGATGCAGCAATGACAATTACATCCACATTGGAAGCCTGCATCACAACATGTGCGAACACAGCCGGCTGTGTTGATATATCATATGCGCCAGGCTCGGGCGGTCTATGTTATTTGAAGAATACACTGGCTCCCGGCGTTACAAATTATGGTGTGTGGGGAGCACGAATGCTGACGCAGGCTGCGTCTGGCGGTGGAGCTTTCACAGCAAGTTGTCCAGAGGCAAATGGGACTGTGGTTTCAGATGTCAATGGCGCGACGTGGACAATTGAGTGTGGCCTGGATAGAGCTGGGAATGACTTTGAGCAGCTGTACCTGAACTCGTGAGTGCAATGGTAACTTTCTCGCAAAAGCCAGCTTCTAACGTCTTGACCAGACTCGCACAATGTTTGGCTGCTTGTTCGGCGCAGATGGCATGTGTTGATATCTCGTACATACCAGGCCAAAACGGCAGATGCTACCTCAAGACGGCGCAGGGTACTGTCTACAACAATCCAGGTGTTTGGGGAGCACGCTTGATGACGAACGAGACCATCTTCCCGAATGCGACCAGCGATTATGCTACATGGGCGTTGGAGGTGTTCGGGGCCGGCACTTCAGGCTGTGGCAGTGCGTTGCCGGCTGGAGTCGTTGCGGGTCAATCGACATCAACATATACAACGATGGTCACAAAGGACGGACTGACGAGGCAGTATATCTTGTATATTCCAGCAAACTACTCACCCATCAAACCAAGTCCTCTGATCATTGGCTACCATGGACAAGGTGACCAAGGTACCACCTTCCAGGCGAGCAGCGGATGGTCGGCCAATGCAGGTAATCCAAACTACATTGTCGCATATCCCACAGGCATCAATCCACCTATAACAAACACGGGTAACAGCTGGCAAGGTGCACCCTACTCCGCTCCGGGCGTCGATGACATTAGCTTCACAAAGCAGCTCCTGAACAACCTCACCGCAACGTACTGCGTTGACCCAACACGCGTCTATGCAGCCGGGCATTCCAATGGTGGCGGCTTCGTTGGCACTATGGCCTGTGACCCAGTCGCTTCTCGCATGTTTGCCGCCTTCGCAGCCAACTCGGGTGCGTTCTACCCAGCCAACTTGGGCTTCACGAGTTGCACCCCTTGGACTGTCGTGCAACCCAACTGCACCCCTGGGCGTACGCGTCTTCCCTTCCTCGAGATTCACGGTGACGCCGACACCCGCATCCCATACCTGGGTGGGGCGCACAACAACGAATGTCTCGCTACAGTGCCGCAATACGTTTCACAGGTGGTTGTCCGTGAAGGCTTCGCAGCAAATGGAACGAACTCCACCATCTTCGCGCTGGCTGCGACGACGAACGTGACGGGTGCAGTGCAATATCAGTGGGGCACGAGCGGGATCGGACCGGGAGGTAATCCTGGAGGGACATTTGGGGAGGTCACGCACTTTCTGGTGCCGACAGGGCAACATGCGTGGCAGACTAATGTCAATGGGTTTTATACGTCGAATGCGATGATGAGTTTTTTCGCGAATTGGACGCTGTATACGGGATGAATGAGGGATGGGGGAGAGATAGGATGAGGATTGGTCAGTAGTCTTTCTGGGCAGCATGTAGAGGATGGCACCATAGCAAGCAGTTCACCTCATTGAGCTTTGGAGAAGATATTCCTGCCCTTGCTCTGGAATCGTGACTGGTCGCGCACAGGTCACCTCGCGTGTAGGCCCCTGCTGCAGAAGTACTCCTCGATGTGGCGTTGCTGCCAACGGAAAACCTCCGCTGTTCTTGCCATGGCAGCATTGCCTAACTTCTACCTACTCTTATCTCGTCTATCGGCCACTTGAGAGACCTGCCGTGTGGCGCCATCGCCATCACCTCTCGCTGTCTCGAGGAGTCGCAACCGGAACAGGAATGCCTGCTGCAGGAGCGACAGCTTCCGCAAAGCTTATCTCGGCCAGGCTCTGCTCTAACTATCTACCATCATGAAACCCTCACACCTTAGTCCTCCGAGCTGATCACTGATGATCAGCAATACTCATAATTATCGGGCCTGAAACCGCGTCAAAGACGTTGCTGACACCGGAGTGAGTATTCTAGTCCTGCTTATAGTGGACTGAAAGACTGATAGTATGCTTAAGGAGTTTATGGTCCGCCCCCTCACGTTCCCCTGCAATCCCCAACAACGACGGGACTTTGGCACTCTACACCGTCTCGACCTACTCCTTCGAAACGCACGAACACCACCCCGAGGTCAGAATCCTGCACATCGGATCTAACGTGTCCATCCTCTTCACAGACGATCCGAAAGTTCGGGAAACGCATTGGTTCAGCAGCAACCAGATTCTGTACCTGAGACGTGCCAACAATGGCAACGTCACACAGTTCTGGATCGGTAATGCTGTTGGTGAACGTGGTGCTTACGTAGTGGGCAAGGTGGAGTGTAGCGCGAGTATGGCGAAGCATGTAGAGCTTGCGGATGGCGATGTCGGCCTTGTGTTCGCAGCGGCTGCTTCACCTGATGGGTCTTTGTTCAATGCTAGCAAAGTGCCAAAGTCGCACACTACGGCGCGAGAGTACGAAAGCCCTTATGTACGCTGTCCGGATCATTACTACACGCCTGAACGCAATGCCCTGTGGTACACCCGGCTAGAATGTGGCCAGGACGGCAAGTATTCGCTCGACCCAAAGAGTCTACGCAATGCCCTCATTGGAAGCGGATTGGAGTGCCCGGCCTCTTGGGGACCGAGTCCGGCTAGCTTCAGCATCTCGAAGTACGGCATCCTATTTGTGTGTCTTGGTCCGGATATAGCTAAGGAGTTTCGGACTTCACTGTATTATCTTGCATTGTCCGCATTCACGGAGGATCCGAGATCGAAGCCGCTATCGATGATCACTGTGAAGGGGGTTAAAGGAAACGCAAATGGACCTGTCTACTCTCTTGATGGCAATTCTTTTGCATTCACTCTCGCCAGAAAGTATGAGGTAGCCGGCGAGGACTCGTCTGTCTTCGTCGGTGACTCAAAGTCTCTGAAAGTCAGGGAGATTGTGCTTTGGGGTGATGAAATCCCACACACACAAACGCTGCCTTCGTTGATCTGGACCAACGACGTAAAGATCTTGTACCTCAATGCGGAGCATCTCGGCCGCACGCGGCTGTTCAGAGTAGAGGTCGATTCTGGCGCGACAAGTATCGTGGCAAAAATGGCGTACGAACACTCCTCCGTCGACTACGCCGCGATGTCGAGCATCCGCACCGCCGAGCGTCGCCTCCTCGTCACCAGCACCAGTATCGTCGACAGCAACATCCTCGAGATCGTCGACACAGCCGCCCGCACGACCCACGTCATCCCGACTAACCCTCGGATCACCACTCGGTTCGGCCTCTCCCGCTCCCAAATCTCCAACATCTCCTTCCCCGGTGCAGGAAATTACGACGTCCAAGCCTGGTTGATGAAACCCAGCACCTTAATCCCGACAAGAAATATCCCATTGCCCTCTTCATCCACGGCGGTCCGCAAGTCTCCGCCCTTGCAGAGTGGTCGAGGTTCTTCAGCGCTCCTTTGTTTGCTGAACAGGGCTATATTGACGTCCAATCCAACATCACCGGCTCCACCGGCTTCGGCCATGATTTGTGCCGACATCGTAGGTGACTGGGGCGGACGACCGTACTGCGACATCGAAAAGTGTATGGCCTACCTCGGATCGCTGCCCTACGTCGACTCGTCGCGAGCCTTTGCAATGGGTGGATCCTATGGCGGATACATGATGAATTGGATAGCAGGCCGACCCCTCGCCCGCTCCTTCCGCACGCTCGTCTGCGTCGACGGCGTATTTTCCACCTCAAACATGATTGCCTCGGACATGGTGGCTCGGAAACCCCTGAACTACGCCCGGCCCCCGCTCTGGGAAGATCCCGTTCAGGGCGACGAGTTCGATCCGAGTCGCTACACGAACAACTGGCACACGCCGATGTTGTTTGTCCATAGTGATCTGGATTACAGAGTACCTGTGAGTCAGGGATGGGCGGCGTATGCGGCGTGCCAGGCCAGAGGGGTGGAGAGCAGGTTTTTGAACTTTCCGGATGAGGGACATGGTGTAATGGGGAGGGAAAATCAGCTCAAGGTGGTGAGGACGGTGGTCGGCTGGGTTAATAAGTATGTTGGGGTGGAAGGGATGGGGGAGGTGAGGTTGGAGAAGCCGGTGAGTGAGCCGAATGGGGAGAGGACGAGGGTGGTGAGGGAGTGTGCGTCGTAGAGTGGAGGGTGTGCGGTGTGCGTAAGCACGGAGTTTCTGTACATTCGAGCTCTTATGAAGCGTTCGTCATAGAAGTCACTGCGGCCTGCAAAATACGCAGGTCTCTGCACCTGCACGTCCGATAGAGCCTGCATCGAAAATGAAGGATCTGTAATACTAAACACAACAGGTGACACTATTTCGTCTTTTACCGCTACGGTAGACCTGCTAGCAGATTCAATTGACGCTCGGCGGTGCCAATCATCGTCGACTTATCTATACTAGGAAAGCGAGGTGTGAAGCCAGGCAGAGACCTCCTCACTCTCAATAGAACGGTAGGAGATCTCAGCTCAGTTCAGGAGCCTATTGTTGGCGGGTGTGAGAATCATCGGGTAGTCCATTACACCATCCTCACGACGTATACGTCGACGACCTTCGCACAACGCCTCGTCTTCTCAGCTTGTCCAGTTCCAGTATAAAGGCGCACTACTTGAACCAATGCTCGAATGGCTACAAAGCTCAGTAACGAAGGAGCTCACACGACTCACAAAGGACCCACTTCCTTATCACCAGCAACTCTGGGGACCTTTCTGTTTTGTGACTCGGTCAGCACTTGGCGCAACGCCATCAACCTCGATTTGTCAAAGGGCTTGATCATTGATATCAGCATGGCTACGAACGACTTTAAGAGTGCGCTGGTCGCCAACAGGATCGCCTGGACTGATAATTGTCAACAATCACTTCCACCATAGTGAGATCACCGCAATGCTCTTCTCAGCACCTATCGTCCTCGGACTCGCTCTTGGAGCTTGCGCCTCTAGGCACCCTGGCCCTAAGCAGCAGAAATATGGCTCGATGGCAGCTATGCCAGTCGCTCGGCGTAGCGCTGGCAGCACTGCTGTAGTCAAGAGGGATGTGCCCATCAGCCCGAAGATATTCATACTCAGCTTGGTACAGATGTTCTATTCATGCTGTCCGTTACATAGCTGACCATCATGCTCAGTTCGACTCCGAGGCCGACGTCTGGTACGAGAATATGCCCAGTATCCTCGAACAGAACATCACGATCCTTGGGGCTAGTCCGCTATTCCCGGATGCACACTGTATTGCCAGCGGTGAAGTGTGTCAGCTCACGTTAGGTGAAGGAGGTATGTGTGGTGATTCTACTGCTGCAATCTAGGTGCTGACTAGGTCTTGCAGAAATCAACGCTGCCACCTCCACCTCCGCCCTCATCTTCTCCGACTCCTTCAACCTAACAACAACATACTTCCTCATCGCCGGAATCGCCGGTGTCAACCCTCACGTCACCACAACCGGCTCCGTTAACTTCGCTCGCTACGCCGTCCAGCTCGACCTTCAAATGGAGTTCGACAGCCGCCAGATTCCCTCCAACGACACCTCCGGCTACTTCCCACAGAACGCAAACTTCCCCGACGAGACGAACGCCATCGACTATCCTGGCAGCATCTACGGGACAGAGGTCTTCGAGCTCAATGACAATTTGAAGAAGCGCTTCGTGTACATCGCAGGCCTGCAGACTCTCAACGACTCAGCTCACGCACAAGCATATCGCGAAACATATGGCTATGCGCCAGCGAACCAGCCTCCGGCTGTCATCGAGTGCGACAGTGGTACCTCCAACGTCTACTGGTCAGGAAGCACTCTTGGAGACGCATTCTCCGCCTACACCACCCTCCTGACAAACGGATCCGGCCTCTACTGCGCCTCTCAACAGGAAGATAACGCCATCCTCGAAGCGCTCCTCCGCGCAGATATGATGGGCAGCATTGACTTCTCGCGCATTGCGCTCATGCGGACGGCGAGCGACTTTGACAGAGCGCCACCTACCGAGACTGAGGTTTACCATTTGTTGTATGCGGCGCAAGCGGGCTTTGGCATCAGTATCGACAATATCTTCATTGCGGGAAGTGCGATTGTGGAGGATGTGCTTATGTATTGGGAGGGAATGTATGAGGAGGGCTTGAGGCCGGGGAACTATATTGGGGATCTGTTTGATTCGTTGGATTATTTCATTAGTCCGGATATTGGGTGAGTTTTGCGTGTGTGCGATTGAGAGAGAGACGCTAACAATTGGACAGGAATGAGGCGAACTATATCAACTGATTGTGAGACGACGACGTTGTACATATATGTTCGATCTGTAAATTCTTGAATCTGAAACGTCACGGCACTCTCCGTGGCTCGAGAGAGCGTGGCCATTGCAATTTTCTCAAGGGCTTCATGAGCACCTCCCCCAGGTCTGCAGCGGAATATTACCCAGAAAGTGGTCCGTTGCTGCCCGCGGCACTCTCCCCGTTCAGCAGCCTGCAATGTTCGTGTGCCTAGTTTGCGAAACAAATGTCAAACATTGTGGCATGTCGTTTCAGGTTGATTCATGATCCCACGCCGCTCCTGCGACTAAGGGCACTCGTCTGAACCCAATCCATGCACCCATGTCTGCTATGCGCATCCCAATTCAGTCTGCAGAGCTCGCAGCTGGCATCGCAATTGCCGGTTTCTGGTTTCAGCGTTTGCAAGTCTTGGCGCCACCCTTGCGTGAGACGGGAGATGCCTCAAACGTCGGCCACCACGCACCTCGAACTTGCTCCATCTCCACACTCTCTTTCCTGCTCCTCCTTCTCTTCCTCCGCCTCCTTCTCCAATACATACAAGTTTCTGCTTTCTTTGTTATGTCTCTCTCTTGACAAAGCAAGCAAGCAAGCAAATACTGCCAGTGGCGACAGGTTCGTGTTTGACAAACACCTCTTGACTTGCATCCAGCTTACCTTAATCTCAGGCTCTTGCCTGCATTTGCGTAAGCTGTTTTCGCCAGATTTGTCTGCCTCCATTGAGGCATTAGAGTGTTGTACTGGATCTCGTGTCGAGAGCTCGACTAGCGACACGACAGGAGCAACATCGACAACAATATCATCTTCATCTTCATCATCATCACCTCATCGGCAATTATATCATCGCCAGAATTGTAAAACAGTATCACCACCACCATCACCACCATCACCACCATAACCACCACCTAGCCGCCCGCAATCATGGCACCGTCAGCGCAGCTCGACAATACGAGAGCTCCGACAAGTGCTGCGATGGTACGTTAAATAGAGCTCTTGCTCTCGCTGTTACTGTCGTTCTCTGTTTTGCAATACATGGTCTGACAGATACCAGGATCTTCTCGACATGTTTGATACTCCAATGGGGGATTCGTGGACGCAGCTTGATGGACAGACGCACGACGCGAAGGCGACCTCTCGAGAGTCTCATCTCGCGTTCTCGAACGGAAAGGTGCTGACACCATCGTCGTCGTCATCGCCGTCGTCAAGCTCAGCCACGACCTCGTCCTCTTCGCAGCACATTTTTGGTCGTGCAGAGATCACACCGCATGGCGCCTCCCCTTCTCAAGGTTCCTCGTCTGCCACTCCCCGTGCATCAGAAGACACTGCGAGTCACAGTTGTCGTGATCCGATAAAGGTTCGTCCAACAACTCAAGTACAGTCATGATAGAAGCTCAACTGACTTCTTCTTTTTAGAAAGATAATCCATTCATCCTTGTGCTCGTTGATGTGGGCTTCTCGTCACTTCCATACTGCGAGATCGCTTACTAACACGATCAGTTCCACGCCAGTGAATTGTGCAAAGGACGAGAGGGTGCCTTCTCGGCTGTCGACGCAATGTGGGGTATGGTTCTAGATGAGATTCCGTGGTATCATGGTCAACCTTGCCAGATCATCTTCCGCATTTATGCCGACTTCAGAAGGCTGGCAAAGCGATTGACACCGCAAGGGCCCACCCAGGCTTGTCTGGACCAGATCAGGTCTTTTGCTTCAGGGATGAACAGTCAAGATGGAGTTGACTTCTTCGATGCTGGTTCAGAGCCTGGCGCAGTCCTACGGAAGATCAAAGGTAAGTGGAGTTGAGTGAGCTGACCGCGAATGTCTGCTGATCACTTTGGCCTGCTTAGAACACCTTGGCTTCTTCTCCACTCATCCTGACTGCCAGGACGTTGTCTTGGGTAGCCATCAATCTGACTGGACCTCCTTGATCGAGATTGATGGGCGCGAGAAGCTCCGGATCCAGTTCAACCTCCTCTTCATCCACGACAATCTGAAGGCACCTCTCCCTTCAGACTGGAAGGAATGTTGGCATGTGGATCTCTCTGGTGTGTTCCAATACAACAGCCAGCGATCTACCAACTCTGCCAGCAGCACCAATCCTGACACCACTACGCCTACCGCTGCAACAGCCACTTCCAGCAAGCACAGTAGCAAGGCAGTCCTTGTCAATAGCAAAAACCAACGCGTCGATCCACAACTTGCACCGTACACTTTCGACGAGTGGCAGCTCTATCACAATATCAAGAGAACCAAACAGCCCTGTCGATACTTCCACCTCAGCAAATGCACAAGCAAAGATTGTCAGTATGATTATGGCCGGCTTCCTGAAGCAATGATGCTGGTCTTACTACACATCACGAGAGCAACGCCTTGTGATGTCGGGCCTAGCTGCAGAGATCCCGAGTGTCCCTATGGTCATCACTGCTCAAAGGTCGGCTGTGAGCATCGCAAGTGCAGATTTCCGCCAGCTGTACACGGAGACGCGTTCGACCCTCTGAAAGCAACGGCCACGTCTGATAACCCAATCGCCAAAGCCGTCGCCACCACAACCACCACCATTGCTCCTCGGCTGGCTGCCACTGCTAGGATGCCAGAGACTACGAGCATCAGCTCTTCCTCAGGACCAAACACTACTCCGGCTCTTGATCGTGTTCCCACCAACAGCAACAAACAGAGGATCGATCCACTCATACCTCGACCTTCCAGGATGGATATGACTCGGTTCATGCAACTTCAGAAGAGCTCAAAGCGTCCTTGCCAATCATTCTATCTCTCTCAGTGTTCCTCACCAGACTGCGGTCTAGATCACACTCCACTCGATGCAAATATAACTAATATATTCGCCATCGGCGCGAGGCAGATACCTTGTGAGAAGGGCTCCGAATGCCGCGATGAGGGCTGTATTCTTGGCCATCATTGCCAAGTGAGGTATTGCGACAACAAGGACTGCAAATTTCCTGCTGCGCTACACAATCTCGATATGACTACGGTCCAGCCTCCGGCTGCCCCTGCTGCCACTGCCACTGCCACAATACTGCCTCGTCCAAGACGCAAAGTCGTGAGGACTACCTGGTCTAGTAAGCCAAAGGACACGATTGAACATGTCTCTGCCGCCAATGCGGCTCGCCCTGGCGCACAACACGCAGGCTCTGATAAGAAACAGAATCGACACAACAGTCGTCAAACTACTCCGAGTCAGAGGAGCAGCTCTCCCGGTCGTGCATCTCGCCAATCTGACAAGTCGATAACCAACTGGCAAGCTTTCGCGGAAGCAAGCGCTGCCGACCACAAAAGGCCACAGCATACTCAAAATGCCACTGCAAATGCCTCCACACCACTTGTTACCACCGCAGCTCCAGCTGGGTTTGACCTAATCGATTTTGACTATGAGGATCGACTTGAGGCTACCAGCGAGCAGGAAAAAGCAGTAGAGTCCGCCGCCGCCCTCAGGAGAAACGCCATGGCTAGGTCTGGAACATCATCGCCAGCTCACCCTCGGAGCGAGCAGAGCTCTGCTCGTTCCGTGCCTGATCTGCTCGATACTGCCGAAGTCTCCGCTGAGTCGTCTGACGAGCTTCCGCCTCCCACGGCCGCTGCTGAGGCGGACACCATGTTCAAGGACATTGCTCAATTGATGACTGGCAACTTCTTCGGCACTCTCCACAACAAGCCGGCCACCACGCCGACTCCTGCCGCAACCAAGTTTGGCGCCTTTGGCAGCAGAGTACGTGGAGGGCCTGCCGTCGCGGACGACAATGTCAGACCGTGGCTCGACACCTTCGACGTTGTGGATGACGTTGATCTGTATGCTCAGCAGATGATCGATCGAGAATACCAGCAGAGAATTGACAGTGATGTTGAGAGTGAGCTGTGAAGATGGACGTCCCGTGGAGAGTGCCGTAAGGATTCTATTCAGACTTATGGAAAAGGCTGAGATGTGCGAGACAATATTGTGGTGAGGTGTACAGGCTCGAGAAAGAGTGTGTCGTCACAGAACAGATATCCTGGGGAGAGTGCCGTGGAGACTCGACTCGCATTAATAGGAGGGTTTGAGATGTGCAAAACACGGTGATAAGGAAGGGTGCTGATTGTGAAAGGATGTGTCGTCACAGCACATTCTCCCTTGGGAGAGTGCCGTAAGGTTTCCGAGCAGACTTATGTTGTTTTAGGATCGTATTGTCAGAGAACAAAGGTCCAAAGAGATGGCAAAGAGAGGCAGGGGAGAGTACCGTAGGGAATCTGCTCAGACTTATGTTCTAGCAAAGTAGAGTACATTGATGATTGTATGGAAGGAGGGAGCCGACTTGTGTAAATGATACAAGCATGAGCTCTCCGTGATTATAGCTCCTTACAGGTCCTTGAAGTCTCGTTATTTCGGATTCTGTATCTGTGTTGTATCTATTTCGGTTTCTGTATCTTTTTTGTATCCAGTGTCGTGCTCAGTCCAAGCTCAACACATCCTCCAATCTTGAGACTAACATACTACCTTGCTACCCCTCATCCGCCATGCCATACCCTTGTGTACATACCTCGCAAGCCCATCTCTTACAAAATTCGTTGCCAGGATTTGCTACCCACGTTTCCACCCTCCTGGTTGAGAGTTACTGCGGCGCACGATGATGAGTCTTTTGGTGTCTAGGGTGGGAAGTGGAACTGTGTCCATGTTGTCCATGGGGCTGTGGGCGTGGGCGTGGACATGGTTGCGGGCGTAGTGGTGATTGAAACGTGCCGGATGTCTGTGTCTGTGTCTGTGTCTATGCTATGTGAACTGTGTGGACTGAGAAGGGTGGTGGGAAAAGGTGGTGTGGGAGAGGGGAGGAGTGAGAGGTGAGTAGGTAGAGGGGAAATGGAGAGCAGGAGTAACGAGAGAGGCGGAGAGAAAGATGAAGGAAAGAGAGAGGAAGAAGAAAGAGGCGAGACAAGATAGATGTGAGGGACGTGCTGGAAGAGCTGAGAAGAGCTAGGGGGCCGCCGGAGGTGAGTTCATTGTGTGAAGAAGGGAGGGTTGAAAGGGGGCTGATGAACAGGCGAAATGAGATGGGATGACTGATGACTGCTACGATATCGAGGATAACACAGTATGATTTGGTTCTACTGCGAGCCGAGTTGAGCTGAGTATGTCTTAGTAACTACTCCCTTCTACCCGCGACAAACACACGGATGGAAGGGCGGCAGTCAGGCAAGCGGGTGAATGCATGAATCAGTCCGTGAATGAGCACAGAAGCTTGACACCCTGATAACGTCAGTCTCAAGCACAAGACAGCGCGATGCCCGATGCTGGTTCCCACCAAAGGCGAAGCAATACGGATCATTCCGCAAAGACGTGGTCGTGGCTTGATCCATCATCTCGAACACGTAGACCCAGACACCATCGGGACTCGGTTCTAGACCCGCAGTACCTCTTCCCAATCTTCAACGGGTCCAGATCCGAGTGATTTAAATGACTTAAATGCCTCATCGACATGTACAGATACAAATGATGTTAAATGCCTCACCAGTGTCTTTCCCAAACCCTTGCCGGATTAGACCCATTACCAAATCGCCGCGATTGCTCAACGTTGACATGGCGGCGGCGAGAGGGGTCGTGCAGATCCGGTTGTCGTCGTGAAGGACGGACGGGAAGTTCCAGAGGGCAGAGGAGGATGGGACGAAGAGCGATATTGGCGATGTTGTGATCCTCCATTGTGGATGCGGGTTAGCCAGATTAGTAATACAGGTATCACTGAGAAGAAGCACCCGCCCGGCGGATGCACACGGACCGCTGCTGAACGAGGTAGGTTGAGATCAAGTTTGAAATGGAAATTCGCCCCTTTTCGCTCTTGGACAAGTTGTGCCATTCGAAGTTGGACAGATGGCGGACGCGGCAGGCCTAATAGCTGTCTTGACAGGCTTGATGGTGGTTACATTCATTGGTGTAGACCCACGTCCCTAGCCGTAGCGCGCGCATTAGACAGCGCATGAGGACGGCGAAAATTGCTTTCCAATGACTTCAGAGGCACAAGCAATGTCGTCGCAATACCGTCACAGTACCATCGCAAGACCTACCACACCAGGGGCACCAGGGGACACCACTATATGGAGTACATCCATTCTCCGATGACATGCGGACCGACGAAGGAAGGCTCCATCTGTAGAAATGGCATCGAGGCAGATATCAAGCAGTTGCATGAACCGGTTCTCCGAAGTCCCCCAGCTGACAGCCGGCCGCCGACGGCTCATGCGGATGTGATAGGACGTGACGGTGAGACCGTGTAGCCAGGTAGCTAGGTGGCTGGGTACGTACTTCCACTGTCGGCTGGTACGAGTACCTGTGATTTGGCGTGATCAGTGTGATGAGCTGAACCTGATCTGCTCCAAGATATGGTGAGATGTGACGAGCGGTAAAAGCTTAAGTTGACGTTCGAGATGAGACGAGGAGACGAGGAAAGTGTCTTTCGTGGTTGAGGGTTTGACTTTTGAGGGTATGTGGAGAGGTTGAGGTTATCTTGACTTCATGCTTCGGGATTGTGGTCGTGACGGTCGTGTCTGGTGTTACCGACCGACGGTGTCTTGCGTGTACAATGGCTCTTGTGGTCGCATTCATGGCGTCGAGGTGAGACAGGACGGCGTTCTGCAATGGTCTGTAGCATTAATACTCATTGGACGCCGGAAACTGAGTGCTACTGCCAGCCGATGTTCTTTGAAGAAAGATCTTTATAAGCTGGCTTACGCGGGCAAGTTGCGTCTCTGAGCACTTAAAACAATCTTATATAAGTGCTGGCATGATAGAGGCATATCTCCCTGCGACGTTGCCAATTTCACCACCAGTGGCTGTATCAAGCAACGACACTCGTCAAAGCGGTCGTACTCTATTGTCTTGTGAGAGCTTGCCAGTAGAAGATGAGACTCAGAATACGACGATGCTGCTCCAGCTCGGGCAATGGACTAATGCCGCAAGATCCCAAGCTGGCAGTAGCGACTTGCCTAGTCTGCCACAATACGACACATGGTCGAAAATTGAGAAATATCTGGATCGTGACGAGTTGTCCCCATCACGCAAGCCCGCTGTTTGATCCTAGCGTCATGCAAGCTAGGGTGACTGGTCAGGGTGTGCAAGTACAGTGCAGAAGCCGACCATTGCAATGCTGGTCGTGCGTGGTCATGTCGGTAATGGAATTTCCTGAAGTTCGTTAGTGCGGCAGAAAGCAATATTGCGTGCTGCTTGCTTGCGACGAGCTCAGGTTGATGTCGGGATCTGACTAAATGGTGATTTAGTGGTGGCCGAGGTTGCGATGACTGCGGCTGAGGTGTCGTGAATTGCCTATCCGGTCGAAGCAGGCTGGAAGCATAGTGTAGAGCACAAAAGGACGAGCGGGTGTGCATGGAGAGGACGTGGTATGAGCAAGTCCAAGGTGTCCAATGTTTCGTGCGCTGGTGAGCGTGGAGTCCCAGTTCGTGTGTGACGTGATGCGATAGATTGGTGAGGTAAGAGATTGTGCTCGCTTGATTCAGGGGCGTTTCAGGCTTTGTTAGTACAACACCTCACACCTTGACTATGAATCTCTCGGCGAGATTGATGAGGACAGCTCAGTGCGAGTGTCAATGGGTGTCAGGGCATGTGAGAAAAAATTAAACTAGGATTGTCACCTAATTGAGTATATCTGGGACTTTTCCGAATGAACTGTTCTGTCCTTGCTCAAGATCATCTTGTTTGTGAATTCCCGCATGCATAGATTTGACGATATGGTGGACAGCATCCCATGCTTGTCTTTTCATGTCCCAGAGACCGTCGCATGCCAAAATAGAGACCTGCTTAACCAAGCAGCCAATTCCTGCCTTTGTCGGTCGGTCCAATGTCCTTCTCATTGAAGTTCCATTTCCACGCCCTCAGCACTTTCAAGCACTCGCCGATTTACCCTTGTCACACCCCATCCACCATTCGCTGCCCCTCCCCCTCGCCATCCGGTTCCGCCTCCGCACTCATCAACCACCTATTCATCGCCTCAACCACGGGATGTTCATCCTCCAACTCCTCCCTCATCTCCTCCAACACCCCCCACGCATCCACCGCCTCCTCCCTCTCCGCCTCCACCTCCGCCCTCTCAGGTCCCGCCTCGCGATCAAACTCGTCAACTTCCATCCACATATCAATAGCGGTACGACGGCGACTCCCGCGCCGATAGTCCGCGCGTATCCCGTTGAGGGCGCGCCAGAGCTGAACGTAGTCGGTATGGTTGCGCCAGGCGGGACAGCAGGGAAGAGAGGCGGGACAGGGGTTCGAGCAGTATTGGCAGGGGAGCGTCCATTCCATTAGGGCGAGGGTGCCGGTGCGGGGACGGGAGGCGGTGCGCGCGTGGTCTTCGTTGATGGTGGTGGCGGAGGTCGAGGAGGGTGAGGCGTGCCCGCGCTGGTGGTGGTGTGGCGGTGGCGTTGAGGTTGGCTGGGGTTGTGCTGGGGGATGTTGAGCCTGTGCTTGGATGAGCCGCGAGGCTGCACGCCTGGGAGGATGTTAGTGATGAGCATGATTTGAGATTTATTTACAGGTCTTTGATGAGTTGGAATATATGCTTGGATAATCCTCACCTTCCGGGCATGAACGGAGCTAATATTCACAATGTCGGACAGAATGCCCAGTCTCACAATGGTGATTGAGACGAGTCAGTGTCCAGCGTGATATTGCTGAGTCAGAATGACGTGGTGCTTGATCTGATGCAGTCGTGTGACAAGAGGTATTGTAGCACCGAAGCAGATATGAATTCAAAGAAAATGCAAGTGATACAGTAGCACGTATGTTGTTTGTCTTGGCTCAGATGTTACGGTATCTTTGGAAACGCCAGGTCAACTGGCTGCCGGTCGATACTAAAAGTATCTACAAAGCAGAGTAGCATGACTATCGTGCATGACTATCGTACTCGCCAAGCGGCAGTTTGACTCGGGTCTACCGTAGTGCAGAATGCGATATCAGACACTGACATAAATCCATGGCATTGCGCGCGTGGAGCCAGC
>Ga0058702_10000316_pt1 | contig 22396 bp, 26 predicted proteins | sample AgamicOrSfe_FD_83781 | JGI IMG/M metagenome (GOLD analysis project Ga0058702, IMG submission 83781) | Agave microbial communities from Guanajuato, Mexico - Or.Sf.e | ecosystem: Host-associated > Plants > Phyllosphere > Phylloplane/Leaf | place: Guanajuato, Mexico | collected 2012-05-30 | reverse complement strand
GATCATTTACTTTCTGGGTGACCTCTCCAGTCAGATCGTACAGCAGGATACCGACGGAACCTTCACCTACGACCCCTCCCGCGGTCTCCGTGCCATCACCATTGGTGGCATCTCCTCCATCCCAAGCTACCGCTACTTCATCTTTCTCTCCTCGCACTTCAACTACTTCAGCACGCACGTCGCCAATCTAGCCCTGAAGGTCATCCTCAACCAACTTACATTCGCACCACTCTTCAACACCTACTTCTTCGGCATGCAGTCGCTTCTCTCGCTGGAAACGCCGCAGCCAGAGGCTATGCTCAAGAGAGTGTACGACACCGTGCCTCAGTCGTGGCTCATGAGCTGTCGATTCTGGCCGTTCGTGACGGCCTTTTCGTTTACGTTTGTGCCGATGCAGCATCGGAGTATCTTCGCAGGCGGTATGGCCATCTTTTGGCAAACCTATCTCGGTATTTTGAATCAGAGAGCTGTGATGAAGGAGAAAGCAGAACGAGCCACGATTGCGGCGTGAAGGAATATCAAGCAAGAGCGTGATCCTCCCAACGTGGTCATACGGCCTTCTCCTCACCTGGTCTTGCTTGCTATGCGAGCTTTGTGCGTCGCAGGCTTGTGAATTCGCCTTATTGGCAATATCCCAGGATGCGCTCATGCGTGACTACGCAATAAGGAAGTCCAGCCACGACACTTCGACATGCAGTCTCAGACTTGGGACTCTCGAATGCTCCGTATGAAAACCGAGCTGCACTGTTACGATAGACGTACACAGGACCACGAAGGGGTGGCGCCCTGGTAACCTGACTGGACATCTGCGCAATGTACAATTGTAACGTTTGCTTTGCTCGTGTGCTCGACTTTAGAGGCTCGACAACGACACGGAAAGTTACGCGACCGAGACTTCTCACACATCTCTGAGAGATCCGTCATCATGTAGATTGGAAGAAGGCTCGCACATAGGATTGGCTACCTATGTGGTGACCATGTGCGAGTACTCTAAGCTCCAGCAGCCCTCGCTCTGGAAATCTCGGATATTGAGTAGGCTTGGTATCTGAACTTCAGGCCTGCGGACACGGGAGAGATCTTGCATACCATGCGGACATTTGACATAGACATAAGACATAGATATAGATTTGACCTACGTCCAAGTAGGCATAGCATGACCAATCACATAAAGTAGTACGCATTCAATTCAGCACTACACCCTCTAGCGTGACACTCAATGTGCTTCTGATACACCATCGTTCCTAGCCTCTTCGCATCACTTGGCGCACACAATCCCACCGAATATGCCTTGCACAGTGAAGCTGGTGGGACCTGGCTCGCACCAATTTACTTCGAATCTGAACCGCATACTCCTCATGGCAAACATTCCAACGAGCTTTCTCCGTCTTTGCTTACCTCCGTCCTTCTGCGGCACTTCACCACTACCAGCAGTCCAAGACCGCGGTGTCCTGCAAGTGTCGGGCCCCAGACATGGTATATCAGGCTCGCCATCGCCGAAGGACTGCCCATCGAGCTGTTGCAACGGCAAACTGCCTTATGACAACCGCAATTGGACCGAGGCTTGTCATCCAGTGGTGCACAAGCTCGCATCGTCTTTGTCGATGCAGCTGGCTTCAGGTAATCCAGGACATCCGTCAGTGTGCGGAATCCAGACAGATAGCGCCAACACTTCTCCATCCCGTTCACGTCACCCACTCAATCAACCTTCAAACTCCCATAAATCCCATGCACAAACACCCACCCTACCCCGAACCCCACCGTGCCACACACAATCCCCACCGCCGCACTCGCCAGTGCCGAATAACCCAAATAGAGCACCGCGCCCGTGAAACTCCCAAAGCTGATTCTGCTGATCCAGAATACAATCGCGTTGGCGAAAACATAGAGGGCGCAGGCGGCGCCGGTGGCGAAGGACCGCCATTGCCAGTGGTAGTTCTCGGCGCAGAGGGTGAAGTAGAGGGAGAGGATTGTGGTGGCGGCGCAGGTGGTCAGGAGGAGGCCGAAGGAGAGGAAGAGGAAACCGAACATATAGTAGACGCGACCTTGCCAGCTGCAGATAGGGGAAGGATGATTAGATAGTGAAGCATACGGGAGGATGGGGAATAGACTTACAGGGAGGTTTGGATAAAGTACACTTCTACGAAAATGGCGCCGAAGGGCAGTACGCCTGAGAGGAGGATTGCGGGTATAGGTCGGTTGAGGAAATTAGACCATTGACTGCTTGATACTGCTGCTGGTTCCGGTATTTGTCGCGGGATTTGATTAGTTTTGACTGGTGGTATGTATGGTCTTGCTCGCTTCAGTGCAAGGTAGGATCCTCCCAGCGAGAGCGGGACAGATATTATGAAATAGATGAACACCAGCACAATCATCGTCGTGAAAGGCACAGAGCCACTTGATCCTTGCGCCCAGAGGAAGAGATTCAGGAAGAAGAACGTGCTGAATACGATGATGGGTAGCGCAAGTGGTGTGAGCACGAGGTTCTTCTTCCAGTCGTTGGAGTCTTTCCCGCCAAGGGCTTTGTAGGTATAAGTAGACACGAAGCCGGATACTCCGCCGAAGATACAGTACAACATTACTATCATTGAACCTAGCGCGCCACGATTGGACGGCGAGAGGAAGCCTAAGCCCGCAAATGCAATGGTGAAGCCGGACATCATGAACAGCTGCGTGCCGTTGCCAACGAGAATGCTGAGCGCAAGAGGATACTTTGGTGGCCTGAAGACGTCGCCGTGTATAAGTTTCCAGCCCGAGTCCTCATGAAGGTCATCATCCGTGGATAAAGCCGCGTTACCATTGCCCATATCTGACAGTGAGAACTGGTCCAGCTTGTTGTAACGTGATATGTCCTTTTTCAGCGTCCGAGCCAAGATCAGGAAGACCATTGTGCAAAGGAAGATCACAACTACAGCTGAGTTGACGAGAGAGAACCAGTGAATCTTGGGATCGAACACATGTAGATATTTGTCCCATCTTGTCGCGAAGGTCACCTCTGATGGCCGCCAGTGGACGCTATACGTGAAAACTACCTCTGTGCCGCCTCGCTCATCCAGAATCAAGTCCGATTTGGGGGAGCACTGTGCGCTGCCAGCGCCAAAGTCCTCAGCTTGCTTATTCGAGCTTGGCTCAACCAGGATGCCAACCACTCGGTATTGTCCCGTCGATACCTCGTGATAGTCCACTGAGATATCATAATGATTGTGAAACACTGGGTTGTCTCCAGCGATGTGCCCTAAGTCAAAGCCAGCACTGTAGAACTCTGTATTTGTCGAGGGATCCATCAGTAGCTGCCCAGCTGGAAGTCCATCCACAAGCCAGTTCAAATCATAGTTCTGCCATATTTTTTTGTTGACAAACTTGGCATCTACCGCCTCAAAGCGCTGTTTCCCACATCCTACTAGTGTCTTACAGGGCTCATCCTGGGCCATATGTAGCTCGAAAGGACTTGTGAGGATGCGATCGCCGAAGAGGATTGAGCCCAGGGACTCTGATACAGCTTCGGGGCCATCAGCGGGTTTGCAGAAGTGAAAGGGTTGCGAATAGTAGTCGTAGGAGTATGCGGCGTGGACTTGGCCATCATCCTGGGATTGGGCTGGGGTGAGGCGGTTGACATGGAGCGGTACGCGGTCGCCGCGGCGGTATGTGGTAGGTGCTACTCCTGGGAGGTAGAATGCGGACGTAGAGTGGAGCAGGAGGAGAAGGGCGGAGAGCAGACCAGCTGCTGAGACGTGGGTGAGGACCATATCGCGTGTTGTTCGATTAAGATGTTGTGTTTACAATAATATGACATGCCCTTGACACTTCTTCCCCGCACTTCCCCTGCGGCCCTTCGGTACTATTATACACGAGAGACACTATCTGGCGTAAGCAGGCACAGCAGTGTTTTCTGAAATGGTGCTCTTGACTTATTGTGTAGTCGCGACCTTCCAAGCTCAATCCTCATCCGGATCATAGAGATCAAAGTCCATCATACCACTCCCCACATCTTCCTTGACACGTCCAGGCTGCGCTGCCATCTGTCTAGATTCTCCGTTGCGATTGTCTGTCCCATTCTGCATCCCGTCCTGTCCATCGGCAATGTTCTGCCCACTTACTCCCCCAACATCATCCTGCCGGTTCTCTTCTCCTGCGATGTTCATTGTACTCGGGTCTTGTCCCTGCTCCGTTGCGTACTGAATCCTCGACAGTGCACCACGCCGTATGATATCGTTGTCTGGCCATGGCATGAATGTGATGGCAGACGTGCTTGTATCGAGCCACGCTTTGATATTGTCTGGTAGTGATGCAACTGCTTTTCCTTCCTCTTGAGCAGAGATTAGATGTGCCGGATGCGCTGGTTGTGATGCTGATGCGTCCGCCATAATGACATCGCCTCCAGGTATTGCCGAGGTCGGTGCCGGGGTTCCCGTTTCCTCAACCTTGATAGCCACGATCGGCTCTGTCGTGCTTATCACATTCTCTTCGATAGGCGGCGGCATTGACTTCGTTCGGCTTGGAGGTACAGTGTAGGGCGCGATGCGCTGTGCGTATCTGAGGAGTTCATGATAGTCGACTGGACGAGTGGTCTTCGGCTTGGGTGTATTCGTCTTGGCTGCGATGAGCTCTTTTTGTAGCTCGGCCAAGCTATGTAGCGTGGTCTTGATCTGACCGTCAAGCGCTTCGGATCTGGCACGTAAGGCTACTAAAGACGCTTGGTTGCTCTGATGTGTCGCGACTATAATGGACGTTAGCTAAACTTCATGCCATCTCGAGCCAAAGGACCCTCACGTCGATCGAGACATGTACTCAGCTTGTCATCGGCATCGACAAGCGTAGTAGCAGCTGTTGGTGATGGGTTATACGCTGTGATGGATTCGACAAGAGTCGTCAGAGCACTGTCAATGCGATCAAAACTTGATTGTAGTTCAGTGTTCATGGTTGCTTGCCAGTTTCTCGATGATGGAGAAACAAGGATGACCTGCGGCCAGAATCAACCCGAAGCTTTTTCTGATTAATAATATTATTGAAGATCCTACTTGTTCGTGGAAATATATATACTATAAAAGACGATGCAACCTTCACACACAGCGCACCCTGCCAAGCCAAAAGCTATCCCCAAATCGAGATATCAGTAGTCCGAACCCTCTTTGGTTCCTGCAACCTGTGATGTGTATCCAGCCTCAGCCACCTGGGCACCGCCACGGTGAATACCTCGGGCTGTTACAACCCTCTTGAGGCCATCATCACCATCCTCGTGTACAGCCATACCATGTCCGAGTTTCTGAAGGCTATCACGCATGAGGAACTCGTAATAAGCTGTCGCAAAGAATGTCGCAGGGACGTTGACCAAAATCGATATCCAAGAGTAGTTGTAGTAGGAGAAGGCTTCACCGCCATAGAAGATAGCTGCCACGATACGAGTCCCCAGATCCCTGGCCAGGTTTGTGCTGATGGTAATGTCCGCGAATCCCCAGATCATCGCAGCATATGCAAGACCCACAACGAAGGGAGCAGTGGTCGGTGACACGAAAGGATTCGCAGGATCCAAGGCGGACCAGATGACAATTCCAATGAAGCTGTCCACAAAGAATTCAATGAAGAAGAGGTATCCTAGACTATGTTGTGTAGATAGAGGGTAAGAGCAGAAGATACTGGCTGGACCGCCATTGAAGACCATAGGCAGCCCTTTCTCTAGAAGGCCAGCTTCTAATGCCAAGATCTGCTCACGGTACATGCCCATGACGAACAGGCCGGCCATAAAGGCACCAAAGATTTGAGAGAAGATGTAGTATGGGACCTTTCGAACTGGAAAGCCCTGCCAGAAAGCAAGGCAAAGCGTTACAGCAGGGTTGAAATGGCCACCTGGAAGAGAAGTTAGATACTGCGCACAGTCTATTTCGCAGAAAAGTCTATTACTCACCAGATGTGGGGCCGCATGTAATGATAGCGAAAGCGATACCCAGAGCGAACGAGAAGCCGACCTGGAGAAGAGAACCGTATGCCGATACGACCGGAGCAGTGGTTGGGTTCGCACCAGCGAGCGTGAAAGAAGCAATGGACGCAATGCCCGGGAACACGTAGAAGAAGACCCCAGTGGCCTCTGCCATGCACTCCCTCAGCCATCGAGGTCTTTTGTGCTCGAAGTCGAGCTTTCGTTGTGACACTGGCTTGCGCTGCACAACGTGCCTCGCAAAGTGCTTTTGAATGGCATCGGTAATACCAATTTCGACGTCCCCAGCATTGGTGTCGACCGTCTCCATCCGCTCGAGGTCACCCATCGTGGCGGAGTATATTTATGAATAGGGTGTTGCTAGAAGGCCGTTCGGTGGACTGTTGTAGATCGAGTCTGGAGTAGAGTTTGTGACAAGTCTGGGGGGAATCTGGGGAGTCTGGGGACAAGCTTTATAATAATGAACGGCAGAAACGGCTCCCAGCTTCGAATGCGGAGCTCGTAGACTATGGGGAATTGAGCAGAGGGAGCAGAGGGAGCAGAGGGAGAGACAGCCTCGGCCAATCCCAGGTCACTAGGTCACCGGGAACATCCATGAGCCGAGGCATACCTACGCTTCGCTTCCCGTGCGAGGTAATAATACATGCAAGGAACGAGATGGCGCGGATTTCTCGTCCCACGTGTGACGTGCTGCCGTCCATCTTGCGCGTCCTGTGCATCTCGAGTCCTGACGCTGGATCGAGATGCTGAGGACGACAGGCGAGGGTCATGTTTCTCAGTATATGATCACAATCTTGTCGTGCAAAGTGCACTTCGAGTAGTACTTCGAGTACGAGCCAGGAGGGCAGATGACCGCCATCACGCCCCCGTTGCCCTGGTACGGCATCACAGTCACAGGGTCACCTCCTCTCGATCGTCGAACATGTATCAATGTACCTTGTTGACGGCACTTGCCACACCACTTAGCGTTGGGACCATGTATGTATGTCTCTCGATGCTTTGCGGAAAAGGCTCTCCAGGATGACGACCTCGGCTCGTCTTTGCGTGAGCAATACATGGCCCGAGAGACATCCCTAGTGGCTTGAGGTCCGGTCCGTCAAGTTGTCAAGGAAGCCTGAAGCGATAGCAACGTGCGTATCATCTTTAGGTCAAGAGAGTCTTTTACTGCGGTCGCGACAGACACAACATCACTTTGTGAAAGATCAAAATGTCCAAGAAGCTATTGCGTAGAACATAACACTATCGAGTTGAAATAGAACGCTCACAACATAACCATATCTCACACGTTCACGATGAGTATCAGCACAAGAGGTGGCGTGCATGGCCAGCTTCATCATCGACGGTACCCACAGACTCGACATTTGACACGACTCGGTAGATTGTCGGGCAAGTGAACGCCTTCTCATGGAGCTTCACGTTCAGGCAGGCACGAATGGCAGGAACCTTGAGCCAAATTTGAAGTGTCATGTCTTCGCTTCTCTCTTCCTGTCACGTCTGCGTGAGTGACCGCTTGTGTCACGCGCAGCTATTGTTCCATCACCATCATCATATCACTCAAGCTCGACATTATTATTATTCTTCCTCCACGACCATGACATATGCTGCTGCCAGGACGAAGTACAACCAGCACCACGAACAAAATGGTCAACCAGCTGCCACTTCGCCAAAGGAGAAGCCAGGCTCAAAGCTCCGAAGAGGCGGAAGCAAGCTGCTCCGGATGCTAAGCACCAAAGGTCTACTCCATATATCTGAAGGCTTGTTCGAGCTGACAACGATATAGCCCATGCAAGTCCTCGCACGATCGTACCGAATATGCCGGATCCTCCCCTACCACGATTTGCCAGTGAAAGCATAACCGATGCCGATGAAGATGCCAGCAGGCCACAGACTAGGCTGTACCCTTCCGAAGCTACTCATTGCGCCGAGCGAGTCGACATGTCAGGTTCTGACGAAGAGGCCCAGGATGTCGACGAGGATGCAACACTCGTGAACGAGCCCTCAATTGGCTCTCCACTGGATGGTCTGCAGGAATCGACTACAATCTGGTCAGGTAGCCAATCTATGAGCCCCAGTTGGCGAAGTTCTGGAGAAGACACAGCACCACCAGTACCACCGCGCAGCAAGAGCCGTATGGCGGAAGATTGTTTCACCAACAAGGATTCCGCTCTCAAGGCAGACAATGACGTTAAGTCAACAGAGGACTTATCAATCGGCATGCGTCGGATCCAATCTTCCCCCTTCATGCCGCGATCGAATAGAGGTCTGATCAATGCTGGAGTATCGACTGTCGTTCGACGCCCAGATCGAGCCAGACTGCCCTTAGCATTGATGATACCTCATGGCGAGCTAGGACCAGCTGAATATCACCTTGACCCAGCCTCACCAGCGTCAATGTCTAGTTTCAGGAATAGTGTCTCTCCAGTTAGCCACAGGTCCACGGGCCAATCATCTCCATTGTTCGAGCCGCAATGCATCGTTAAGCCGTTATTCTCACTCCGTCGCTCCCATTCAACAGAGCAGGACAGCAACTCGCCCACGGACATCAATGTCCAACTCATTGGAGCACAAATTTCCACTATGGATACCTCAGCCAAAGAGCTTGTATATTCAGAAGGATCTTTGATGACATTCCGAAAAGATGCGACCAAATGGGTTGCGATAATGGAGCAGGCAGCTGCCGTGAAGATATTTTTCGAGACATACTACAATGATACCGACTTTCACGTCATCGTGCCGCGCAGTGAGGTTGATTGCAGCGCGAAATCGCCACGCTCGTTGCGACGCCTACGTGTACAGAGCATCTTGAATCAAACATGCTCATCACGCGAGCAGAGCCGTGCTTGGCTTCAGCACTTTGCTATCGAAGAGAGCCGTCATCTTCGTGAAGTCCGTCTTCTGAAGACAAGAAAGACGACGTCTGACGCGAGTGTCTCTGTGGCTGGGTATGAGGTCGTCCGTGCACTTGGGAGAGGTAGTTTCGGTCTGGTGAATCTAGTCCGAGAAAAGCGCAGGGAGACTATGCGAACGGGACCAATATCCTTGTGCAGACCTCGACGCAGTCCAGTCTACGCCATGAAAATGATCAAGAAGTCGGAAATGGTTAGGAGCTGTCAGGAAGGGCATCTTCGTGCGGAGCGAGACTTTTTGGTGTCTTGTATCGCCGAAAACTCGAAATGGGTCGTGCCTTTGGTCTCGAGTTTTCAGGACTCTGAGAATCTATATCTTGTCATGGATTTCCAGATCGGAGGCGACTTTCTGGGTTATCTGCAAAAGCATGGCGAGCTTTCAGAAGCTGTTGCGACATTCTACCTTGCAGAGATGGTGCTTTGCGTTGAGGAAACACATCGTCTTGGTTGGATACATCGTGATATCAAACCAGACAACTTCCTGATCAGCTCGTCAGGTCATCTCAAGATCTCAGACTTCGGCCTCGCCTTCGACGGTCATTGGGCTCATACGCAAGCATACTACAACGACCATCGCACGTCGCTGCTTGAGAAAGTGCATGTCGAGATACGTGGCGATGAGGAAGATAGGAAAACAGCAGCAGAGCACAAGCTTACTCGATCGGTGTCGCTGCCAGGATTGCGAGGTCCCGTGGACGCCATCGTCAGTCCCGTGCAAGAGGCTGAAAAGCATCGTGCTCGCTGCCGCAATCGAAAACTGGCTCGCAGTATTGTTGGGACCAGTCAGTACATGGCTCCAGAGGTTATACAGGGCCGCCAATATGACGGACGATGCGACTGGTGGAGTGTTGGTATCATACTCTTCGAGTGCTTGTTTGGCTACACTCCGTTCTGTCGCGAAGATAGAGATGAAACGAAGCGTGCTATCCTGAGATGGTGGGTGCCTGGTGAATGGGGGTTTCCTTCTGATGGTCAACCTATCAGCCGAGAAAGCAGAGACTTGATGGTACGACTTCTGCAACATCGACGAGACCGTCTTGGACATGACTGGTACTGGCGAAATGACTTCAAGCTTGATAGCAGCGGAAAGGCAGTCATCGTGCGAGAGGAAAGAGAGAAGTTCGCGCGTGACTTTCCAGGTCGTCATGTTCATCCTAATGATGCTCGCGACATAAAAAGCCATCCCTTCTTTTCCACGATCGACTGGAACACGATACATCGCTGCCGTCCACCCTTTGTCCCCAAGGTCCGCAGTGAAGACTCGACACGATACTTTGACCCAGAAGAACAGATTCTCGCCGACATGTCCAGCGTTGCAGAAGACGTACCTCCAGCAGGCAACGGTGACGCATCCAAACACAAGGCGGTGCTCAAGAAACAGCAGAAACGTCCTCGAGATAAGTTGCTTCGCGATCCTCGATTCGTACAGGTTGTCCTGGACGAGCGGAAGAGGACGGCATTCTTGGGGTATACATGGCGACGACCGACGACTTGGGCGCTTGGCAATGAGTTGAGATTGGCGTATATGAACAACGACATGGGGAGACCAGATGTCAGGTAGACTGGTTGGTCTGTAGTGTAGCTATTGTTCCGCTCGACCAGTACATTCGTGTTAGGTATTGTTTGACGAGGAAATGATTGATGAGATACGAGACATGATGTTCCTACATTGTGAATGACTTTTTTTGAGCGTGCTCGCAAAGTCAGAGCGATGCTTCCCTCGTAGTGTTCTAGCGACTTCACCCGTTTGTTCGATCTTGTCATTATATCATTATCATCCAATCTTATTGTATCCTTCTTGTTGATCCTCAAAAAGATGTCGTTCCCCTCCAGTATCCTTGGTCAAAGTATCAGCCTGCCTTCTCTTACCCGACCGGCCCAGACCGTGATAATCTACACCTCCCCCGTCAACATCTCAAATGCCTCCCTATACGCCTTCTGCGTTCCGGCAACAACCTCAGCAGGCACCTCGACACCGTCAACACCCTTGAGCCCCGACTGCGTCAGCCAGTCCCGCAGATACTGCTTATCCAGGCTTTTCTGCCCGCGGCCAACGGCATAGTCGGAGGCGCGCCAAAATCGCGAGCTGTCAGGCGTGAGGACTTCATCGACGAGGACGAGTTGTGGCGGTTGTGTGGATGAGTACTCGCTATCCTCGACAGCAAACTCGAACTTTGTGTCTGCGAGGATGATGCCGTGTGCTGTAGCGTGCTCGGATGCGGCTTCATAGATCTCCAGAGAGAGCTTCTCCAACGCGCTTGCCACGTCTGACCCGAGAAGCTTCGCCGCTGTGCACCATTATCAGCATTCTCGCCCCTTCACGTCCGTGCTCTCCCTGCTTCGTCACACATGACTCACCTTCCTCCCTCGAGATATTCTCATCATGGGCCCCCTGTTCCGCCTTCGTACTCGGCGTCCACACCGGCTTTTCCAGCCGTTGACTCTCCTTCAGCCCTTCCGGCAACACCTCCCCATTGACCTTGCCCGTCTTCTTGTAGCTTTCCCACGCACTCCCGGTGATATACCCCCGCACAATACTCTCCACCGGCAGTACCTTCAATTTCCTCACCACACAACATCTTTCCTGCAGGCTCTCGCGCTGCACAGTCTCCTTGCCCACGCGCGTCGCAACGTCCTCGGGGAGGCCGAGCGAGACAAAGTGGGTGTGGAGGTGCGGTAGCTTCGAGGAGAGGTGCGCGAACCAGAAGGCAGAGATGCGGGTGAGGAGAGCGCCTTTGGAGGGGATGCCGGTGGAGAGGATGACGTCGTAGGCGGAGATGCGGTCGGTGGCCACGAAGAGGAGGGTGGAGGGGGTGAGGGTGTAGATTTCGCGGACTTTACCAGTGGCGAGGAGGGGTAGATGCGCGCCGAGGGTGGTGGAGGTGATTGCGGTGGAGGGACTCGAAGACATGATAGGCAGATGACGGTGCAATCTTTTGGAAGAGTCAAGATGTGACGTGATGGTGTTAGAGAAGGGTTTCAGAAAAAAAGTTTGGGCTCACTTGAACCTCGATGGTGATCATTCACGCGAGTCAGAAAGGTGTTGCAGCGACACAAGCAAGAATTAGGGTATAATAACTCTGAACGACCTGTTATTTACATCGATGACCAACTAACGAATGACTACCTCAAGTCCTTTGAATAAGCACGACTACCAAGACAATCCCAATTCCAGCCCCGTTCCCATCTTCATATGTCCAATCTAAACGGTCTCAAACGTCCATAGCAACGAAGAGCCACTTGTTACTAGTAAGTTCCAAACCCTCTGCCCAATCCTCCAAGGTACTGAGCTCAAAGCCAATCCAGCCCAAGTCTCTCAATAGTGCCTTTGTCACCGGGGTCTCTTCCTCCTCCCGATCGAAGCATACCACCATCTGATCACATGGCGGTAGCGCTGGCGTAGAGGCAAGCTCAATCAACGCCATCAAGGCTTGTTTGAGATCCTTGCCGACAATGTTGTGCTCGAAAAAGATGAACAAACTGCGCTGACCGATGCTGTTTGTGGCTATGAAACCACGGAACCTGGCGTCGGACGTGTAGTCATAAATCTCCAACCATTGCACAATCTGTGGTGTCACGATCACTGCCGGCCTGCTGCCATGTTTGTCCGGAGGAGGTGTGCCTAGTCCAGGAGCAAGTATGGTCCCAAGTAATGGTCCACTGTCCAAGCTAGACATCCTGCGCCGTGACCTTCCACTGATCGCACTATCGACACTGTTGTACGAACCCATCACCAGCGAGTCCTGCAAGTGCCCATTCCTCTCACCAAGGAACACGACTCGCAATGTCTCGCAGAAGAGTCTCTCACATTCTTCCGTGATGCTGATCGCAGCCCCCCCTATACCGCTTGACGCAGCGCTTGCACCAATAATCATATTATTGTTGCTACTGCTGCGCTGACTCATCGTGATCCTCATAGGCGAGGTATTCTTTATAGTCGATGAGGCAGTATCTTGTGCGGCAGGAGGGGGACTTCTCGGAGGGGTTATGTTTCCAGGGCTTCCCTCAAACCCACCACTCGGCTCCTGAATAAGTCGTTAGTCCTAAGTCTTGTGATGCGACTGGCTTGAGAACACATACCCCCTGTCCGAGAGGAAGAGCAGTAGTGGAAAGAGGCGAGGCCACCGGTGGTAGCCTCGACGGCATAGCAGCTCGCCATGACGTTGGCCTTGGGGGCGGCAACGCTCATAGCGAGACTGCGTTGATTGTTATTCGATTGATTATTGATATTTGATTTGGCCATTGCTGATAAACTGCCACAGTGATTGACTGGAGGGATGTGTGGTATTGAGTATGAGAGTCCAGGAACACGTAAGTTGGGTATGCGGCGACGAGCAAACGATGATGTATGCGTGCGAAGCGAATACAGATTTGTACCTGAGGTGATGTGGTAGCGAGAGTTTGAAGAGCGATTGGCTGGTGTTGATGTAATGATAGATGAGTGAGATGAGGGCGAAATCGAGAAGAGTCTCTGCGGGGAGGCCCTTTGTTTCACAATCCGCGTGGAGTCCGGAGTTGCAGGCGTTGGACATCATACCAAGTCACACACCTCGGACATCAAAATCACAAGTTTACACAAGCAGCACAGAAGTCATAGTGCGTTAAACCGGGCAAAAGTCTTGTGACACAGGGTCATACATACGGTGCTGCCAGGTATTTTATTGAAGGTATCATGTACTGGTACACCCCCTAGTAGTTGACAGCAATGAATTGACAGCGCTGCACTGCTATCCACAGATCTAATACAAGAACATTGGGGAGAGTGTCGTAGGAATTCTGCGTGGACTTCCATACTAGCACTGTGCAATCATAGGTGTTGGGGTTACATTCGTACTTCGAAGCTCTGGACCAGGACCAGCTGCACGCCAAGTACAACTGGGGATCTCACAGCATCTCACCTTCCTCATCGACAGCCTCCATATCGCCTAACTCGTCTTCTTCCTCCCAGTCTACATCGTTGGCCGCGGCCTCGGCCAGCCTTTGCACTTCCGCGAGTCCGCTTAATTCTTCAACATAGCCTTTCTCGTTCATTGCTTTCTTTACAAATTCCCAATCATCTTGCTCGTATGCTCTCAGTACTTTCTCACTGCAAGCACTACAGCAGTCGTAATTAGGTCCATGTATCAGCATGTTGTGGAAAGTCGAAAGGAAGCCACGGATCGAGTGTGGTACAAGACCTAGAGGGTGATTCAGAGGATCTCGCGGCGAGGCGTGAGACGTTGGCGCTGGAGCTGCGGCCTTCAGTGGATGCTGTAACACGCTGACGAGTAGCTCCACAAGCAGTGCTGATGCTATTGCGGCTATACCCGGTCGTGTAACAGTACATTGCTGATCGAGTGTACGGTCTTTCATGGACTAGATCATGGTCAGCGAGTAATCCAAAAGTCTGTAAATAGCTTGCTTACATCAGCAGGTGCCACCACATCATTGCAGAAGTAGCAGCCAAGAGACGTGGTGTGCTCCGACAGGTCTTTGCGCATTCCATGTCTCATGACGACATATGTGTCGAACCCCAAGGCTGCGTTCATGACTATCTTTCCAGAAGCCTTGCCCATTAGTGTTGGCAGCCACCGACTCTCCCGTGTATCCATCAAGAGGAATATGGCATCATGCTCATCTATCAGAGTCTTCAGCGTCTCGAATTCCTCTTGCGTCTTCTTCTCATCCATCACTGGATGGCCCAGCATCGGAACAGACATGACATGGCCACTCGACTCCACCCCAGGATAGATCTCCTTCAATGCTGCGGCTGCTCGATCCGCTTTGTAGACTCCGCCATCTAGACAATCTTTGAAGTCAAAGAGAGGCTGCCGCACTGGATTCGAGTACGATACCCTGCCATTGTCTACAAAGGTGATCTTTCGTACACCCCAGCCTAGTAAGTTGCGGGAAATGTAACTGCCAAGCGTACCAGCGCCGAGCAGGAGACATTTCGTATTCTTGATCACGTCCAGATCGAGGTCTGGCGCTATTCGCCACTTCATGAGCTTGATGTTCAGATCAACTGACTGGTCTGCAAATTGTCTTGGGTCCATGTTGCCTCCCAGGTCAACAACTCGGCTGTTAAGTGCTCCTTTCTCGTTCCTCTCCCAGCCAGTGACTTTCGGCATCGTTGTTGACAATGGTTCTGCTTGCTGTCCAGAAGATTGAAGTTTGATTATGAGCGAATGACATTGATCTCTACGCGTATGGGTATCTCTATAGCACAGTATCTGGACTTCCTCCAGACGCCACCGCTGCCGGACTAGGGCTAGTAGATTGCGGAGGACGAGACTAGGATATTGTGGAAACGTCGAGGTGTCAGCAAAGCAGACGAACCTGTCCGCCGGATCAGTGTTGTCGAAGAAGCCTGTCTCAAAGCTGGACAATGAGCCGATAACCCATCGAACTTTGACCTGTGGAGCTGGTTCTGTTGACTCGTCCTCGAGTTTCGTCTTCGATGTGTCTTCGTTGCTTTCTTCCTGCTCGTCGGCATGTCGACGCCTATGCTGTGGTCTGTGACGCCTCGCGAGGAAGAAACCGTGCTGCCTCTTGTCCACAGAGTATCGCCAGGTCTGAACGCTATCGACAAGGGTTTTGGACTCATCCGTGCTAAGTGTGGCCGCACTGTCAGAGAGCTCATTCGTCACCTCCCACGATGGCTCTGAATGTAGTGATGGAAATGCGAAGTGATATGTGAAGCGATATCTCTTTAAGTCTGCGAAGAAGATGGCGTGAAATGATGCGAGCAGGGATGGACAGGAGTAGATAGTGCCATCGAGGATAGAGTCCCATATCGTGCGACCAGCGCGTTTCATGATCTCTTTTGTGTCTAAAGCTTTGTACTCCTCGATCGTGTTCATGTTTCGAAGTATACCCTCAGCGCGATAGACACCAAGCGGCACATCGTCATTCGTGAACGCATCCCCGTACAGCTGCATTCTGCAAGACCGATCAGGCGCATCTGTTGGTCTGATCTCGTACCGACCGATGACCTTTCGCGCTGCGTCACTGAGTTTGTCATGGTTGATCTTGAGTGAGCGTAAGGCGGCATAGAAGGCTAGTTCGAGGTCCGAAGACCAAGGCGCAAACTTGAGAGCGGTCGGCATGACTTGAAGCGTCTGAGGATTCAAGAAAAAGCTAAATCCTGAATGAAAGTGCCGGGCCTATCGAGGCGAGCAGCGAATATAAGGACTGTTAGGACATAGATATGGAGAGGTGGAGTAGAGTAGGCTGGTACAAATCTAGGTCGATCGAAGTTGAGAACCATCAAGGTGTCTTCCCCGGATTTTCGAGCGCGTGACGAACGCGTTCTCCGGACTCAGGCCGAGGCTGTTTCATAGGAGGCATTTGCTCATTTTTATAGCAAATTTCAGAGTCATTGATGAGCAAAGATTTGACACACGATGCTCATAGGAATCTGTGGAGGTGAACATAGACTTGCAAGATACTGTCATCACACTGACTTTTGTTAAGGCATTTGTGCTGGAAAAGCAAGCGTCACGGACTATCTCAAGTACGAGCACGGCTTCCGCTCTGTCTCCTTGACTGATCGTCTTGTTGCTCCAATCGAAGAGCAGCTTGCAGAGCGTCTCAAGCTTGCAGGGAGTCTTCACGAGCCGGTACATGACAACCTGACATTCACTACTGTCGAGGCCCTACTCGATTTCGTGACTACACGATGGAGAGATAGGTGGATTATCAATGGTATTTGGAGCGAGAAGGTCCTTGAAGCTCTTCTCCGGCGACCATTCTTCCTTCTGATCAGTGTCGATGCCCCAATCAGTGTGAGGTGGAAACGCTATCAGGCCAAGTATGTTTTATAGCAATGTTGACCAGAACAAAGAGGCTGCTGACCAGTCCACCAGACCTTCAGCGTCCACCACGGTCTCCCTAGAAGATTTCGTCTTGCAAAACGATGACCAGTTGTATAAGCCAGAAAACGGCCTAGCACACCTCATCGATCGAGCCCAAGTTCGTCTGTTAAACTCCTCGAGTTCCCTTCCTCAACTCTACCAAGCTCTCAATAGCCTCAACCTGACCGACGAAGCACGAATGCGGCCGAATTGGGACCAGTACTTCATGCGCCTAGCATCTCTCGCTGCGCAGCGGAGTAATTGTATGAAGCGACGTGTTGGCTGCGTCCTGGTCCGCGAAAAGCGTGTGATCAGTACGGGGTACAACGGCACGCCGCGAAACATCAGGAACTGCAACGAAGGAGGCTGCCCACGATGCAATGGTGGCCAAGGAGCTGGACTTGGACTAACGACCTGTCTGTGTATTCATGCGGAAGAGAACGCTTTGCTCGAGGCAGGTCGAGAAAGGATCAGAGAAGGCGCGATTCTGTACTGTGATACGTAGGTTAAGTGTGTCACTTGGTTGAAGGCACAGACTGATGCTCGTTCCAGATGTCCTTGCCTGACCTGTTGCATCAAGATCACGCAGGTGGGTATCACCGAGGTCGTGTACAGTCAGACGTACAGCATGGACGTTGAGGTGTGTTAATCCTGACTCAGGCATGGCCGACACTAAACGTATATAGACTGCTGCGATCTTCAAAGAGTCTGGGGTGAAGCTTCGCCAGTTTATTCCGCCTCGTAACGGGCTTGTGGATCTGACTTTGAATGATTGAGACGACAGCGCCGTCATGACCAAGCTGATGGCCTCGGACTATCAGAATCTCGCAGGTGTGCTGTCGAGCCTTTATACAGAGATTGCCAGATATAAGCTTCACTTAGCAGAAGCTCGATATCTTTCTCATTCCACGATCGAGTTGGTAATGCTTGCAAGAACATCATGGTCTCTTGGAAATCCATCTTCAGAAGCTGCTCTGTCCATTTTACAAGGAACGCGGCACAGACATAGAGATGGAATTCTGTGAACCCTTGCTCTTCAGACTAAAGCAGGATTATTAGCGCAAGCATAGTATTGATGACTGAGAGCACGCTCACCAAGTATGTGTCCCACATCCTGATTGTGTTCTGCACACTAATTTCCCGCATCAGGAGACAATTCATCCACCGAAAACTGAATTGCATAAACTCAATGCCTTCATCCTCCATATGATTGACCAAACCAGCATCGATACGCTTTGTGAGTTCACGCAGAGATGCTACTTGTCGCACTATACCAGGCTGCGCATGGACGTAGTTGTCCTGGATACCGTCAAGCAGTTTCGAAAGACACCAAAACGAGTCTGCCTCTACCGCATCGAGCACGGCTTTTGGCAGTTGACCTGGATCCATGCCTGTCTCTATGTTTGAGCCTGTAATGTACTGAGACAAGAACACCTGAAAGAATGGAGTGACGAGATCGTTAATGCCTTGTACATAACCACTGGCTGGATGGCGAATGGCCCAAACGTAGAGTATACGCTCTAAAGATCGCTGTGTTGCCTCGTATGAGTACAGCTCGAGATGCGGGTTCGTTCGCGGAACATCGATACTGATCTGGTGCCATATTGCTTCATCAAGGCCTCTTGTCTTGCCTCTGATACTGCCAGATCCTGCTGCTCCAGTGTTGCCCCTTTCGAATGCTTGCTTCACTCCATCGAGGTACTCCTTGCGCTTCCGTTCGAGGGTAGCGACGCGCCGCTCCGCGCTCGTTGGCAGGTACCCAAGCAATACTTGCCAAGTCATAGCTCGCACCTCTTCTGGTAGACCAGACCACGCAGAAGATCGTAGATCAGACAACGATATGGAGCTTGACTGTAACAATCTCTTGAACTTATTTATGCGAGTGATGCGTGCTGAGTAAGCGTCTGCTTCCTTGCTCGTTGAGCCTACTGGGATTGGAGGATGACTGATGAGGTGAAGGTAATTCGCGGGATCTATAGCAGACGTTACACCGAGAGTCTTTGTCGTGAGATGGGTGACACTGACCTCGAAGAACATCCTTATACTGCGGTCGCAGAATCTTCCCCTCGCTGGGCTTCGCTGTAGGATAACTGGGCAGACCTCGTGTATCAGAAATGTCACCACTCTCTGCTCTCCAAAGATTCTGTTCGCTGCCAGCAGCGGACTTGTTGCTGATTGACTTTGCCAGATTCATGGTCGAGTTTGAAGGAGTCTTGCGCTTAGCAGGCTGTCGATACGCGCCAGCTAAGCTTGGGAGACCGAACTCATCCTCGTCCTCGCCCAGATTGACAGCATCCTCATCTTCAATGTCAAGTTCCTTATGTGAATCCCAAGAGCTTGCCGATTCGGAGAAGAATCTGTTATAGCTTTTACGGGGTGGGGTCGACATGAAACCTCGTGGTCGTTGTGGCGGCGAGTCGGTTGGCGCGAGTGAGGACGACTTTGGGGGCGTCCGAGGCCGTGAGCCGGACATAGACCTGCTAGTGGTCAGCTAGCATTAGGTGAAGCAGCATCTCAGCCGTACATGTTGCCAAAATTCAGCATATCCGTGTAAGAATATGAGGCTCCAATGACTTTAGAGTAGTCTGATGACGGGGCTCGTGCCGCTGCACTTGGGCGCGTGCGCCAGAATCCAGTGGAGGACTTGCTGTGATGAGAGCTCAGCACGGTGTAAGGAAGGATAGGGATCTTGCAAGGCACTCACTCTGACCTCTCTGCACAAGACGAAGAATGAGTTAGCAATGGCCCAGTGTATGTAGAGATATCCTTAGAAATGTACGAACCGGCCATCTCCTGCGAAGTGTTCTTAGCGATCGTGTCGTGAAGATCGATGAAAACTGTGGCTTACCTGTTGCTTTCCAGTACTCATCGCGAATGAGACTGAGCGACTGACTTCACTTGACCATGTCGCTGTTACTGTATACATTCCACCTCACCAAAAGAATGCCATCATTGCCCTCGGCCGACCTCACACGTGATCCGTGGTTGAGTTCGCGCTTGGACCACCCCACTCTTCAGTCTTAGTCTTCTCGTCTCCATCTTCTCATAACGTCAATCAACTCACTTCTCTCTTTCGTGTTCGTTTATAGACGATAACTTCTCTTTGACTAACAGCAGAATCGCTCGCGAAAATCCAGATACAGTCTACAACAAACATGGCTGACCAGGACGACCTCGACGAGGATCTCTTCGCCGACCTGTAAGTACATATCGACTACGCGTTCTCTCAATCATTGTCGTCAGCGACATACTGACTTCTCGTCTGCTAGCTACGAGGGTGAAGACCCACAGCCAACAGCTCCAGCCGCCGCAGGCAAGCCGACGGAGCCCACACCTGCACCAGCAGTCGCACAGCCGATTGCTCAACCACCCACACAGGAACAAATAACGCAACCGACTGAACCCTTAGCTGCTCATCCGTATCCTGCAGCAGACGTGGAGCCTCAGATCTATGGCGAAGACAACAACTACAACGATGGCATGAGCCATGACAGTGGTAACGGAAATGGCAACTATCAGGACCACTCCATGCACAATAGCCAGGCATATCCTAACGAGCATGGGTTCTCCGGGACTGTGGGCATCAAGGAAGACGGGTGAGTCTCTAGCGTGATTCTCGTATGTCTATCAAGCAGTATAGTATCGCAAGCATGAGCCTTTATCAGTCGCAAGTGAGGCACTGTCGATCAGTTCTTAGATCATTACCGCGCATGGTCATCCAAATATTCCAATGTCGACGAATCGGCGGTGAGAGAGCAAAGCAAGGCTGCACGTAATCTGGTCGCGTGCTAGCCTCAAGCTGTGACCTGGTGAACATAGACCTGCTAGGACTGCGGCTGGCATCGATGTTTCTCGGCCGTCTGGGCGGCCGGCCATGAAGTTCGCGCATGGGCTGGGGAAGTTGCTGGGTTGGTTGGTGGAAGCCTCCGTCGAAGACAGTGTCATGGGTATGATATACAATCACAAAGGTCAGGTGGATCATCAACGTACTTCCATACCACATACCGATAGTCAGCATGGCAAACGCTCATCGTTTCGTCCGGGCTAGCTCGACACTATGTCCATATCATCCTGATAGACTATAGCAAGACAGACACTAGTACCATGCCTATGTCGGTACAGCTAGCTTTCGAGGATAGAAAAATGAGATTCAAGTCACCAACAACCGCTTTCTATCTGGTGCCTGATGAGCCGACTATGTCCACGATGAAGATTGTCTCGAGTCCAAGCAGAAACATGGTCACGAATCAGAATGATTTGGCATGTCACGGTCACGGTCACCATCGACATGAGCTACGTGCGGTTGAGAGAGTGGGGAGATTGGCGCTCATGCTTGCGATACTGAAATATTACTTGAGGACGAAGCGTGTGATGGTAGCATCCCGCAGTTAGCTAATTCGACATGTAGTAAAATGTTTATTGGTGGTCTGAATTGGGACACGACTGATCGTAAGCGAAAATGCCTGCTAGATAGATACGCATGACTGACCAGTGTCGCAGAGTCACTTCGTGACTACTTTTCGTCGTTTGGCGAGGTCACTGAATGTACTGTCATGCGTGATGGAGCTACTGGACGCTCTCGCGGCTTTGGTTTTCTGACCTTCAAAGATCCGAAGACAGTCAACATAGTTATGGTCAAGGAGCACTACCTCGACAACAAGATAGTGCGTCTCTTCCTCATTCTGCAATGAGTTAAGCTAACATAATCAGATCGACCCGAAACGAGCCATTCCACGGGATGAGCAGGAAAAGACTGCCAAGATCTTCGTCGGAGGTGTCAGTCAGGAGGCTACAGAGCGCGACTTCGAGGCATACTTTGCACAGTTCGGTCGTGTTATAGATGCGACACTCATGATGGACAAGGACACCGGACGACCAAGAGGCTTCGGGTTTGTCACATTCGAAGGTGAAGCCGCTGTCGAGGCATGTCTAGCGCAGCCACTGGAAATCTTGGGCAAGCCCATCGAAGTCAAGCGTGCTCAGCCACGAGGCAACATGCGTGAAGAGGACGAGGTACGAGGCAGACCGAACAAGGGAGGTCGAAACGATCGGTTCGGCCGTGCGCAGGATATGCAGGGTGGCGGCAATGGCGGCAATATGGACAATCAGCAGGGTCAAGGACAGAATGGCATGATGAATGGCATGAGTCCACAGATGATGGCTCAATACTGGCAACGCATGCAGCAATACTTCGCGATGATGCAACAGCAGATGGCCGCCAACATGGGCAACGGCGGACAAGGCATGGGCATGGGCGGTATGGCAAACAATCCTCAGATGATGCAACAGATGATGGCAATGCAGCAAATGCAAGGGCGTGGTAGCAGCGGCACACCTGGTGCTGATGGTCAGAACATGATGAACGGCATGAATTCTCAGATGATGCAGCAGATGCAACAAATGCAGCAGATGCAGCAGCAGCAGCAAGGTCAAGGTCAAGGCAACGGGGACCGCAATATGAGCCCGATGTCTGGTAGTCAGGGTGGCGGCGGCACTCGTCCTGGCTTTAATGCACAAGAGCAACAAGCCTTTGAGCAGCAAAAGTTCGAGCAGATGCAGGCCCGTCGCGGAGGCAGTAATGCGCCGCAACAATTCAACAACAATAACATGAACGGTGCCGCCGTCCAAGCAAATCCACAGTCATGGGACGGCATGTACGACGACGTGCCGCCGCCAAATGCTGGGCCAGCAGGTCGTGGGCGCGGACACCAGAACAGAGGTTCTGG
>Ga0058702_10000313_pt1 | contig 22564 bp, 13 predicted proteins | sample AgamicOrSfe_FD_83781 | JGI IMG/M metagenome (GOLD analysis project Ga0058702, IMG submission 83781) | Agave microbial communities from Guanajuato, Mexico - Or.Sf.e | ecosystem: Host-associated > Plants > Phyllosphere > Phylloplane/Leaf | place: Guanajuato, Mexico | collected 2012-05-30 | reverse complement strand
TTCACAACCCTATCCATATCCTCCTCCCTCTTCATCCCCGCAAACCACCTCTCCCTCCTCGTACTCGCTCTAGCCCCACCCTCCAACGCCGAACGACTCGCCCTTGTCGTTCTCGCGCGCTTAGCGGCCGTGCTTGAACTCTCGCCACCACTGACACTGCCCGAGCTTGCTTGTGAACCTCCCACTGCGCTCAAAGACGAGAGCTGATCCCGCTGACGCTCGAGCGCGAGATCGTAGGCGATGATGCTGCGCACGTAGGGTGCTGTGTCGAGGACGGTGGCTAGGAGGTCGCGATCTGCGTAGCTCGGTGGTGTGGATGAAGAGGTGGTGGTGCTTGGGTCGAGCAAAGGCTCGAGTGCAGTGTTGAGCTTGTCACGGGTTGTCGTGAGCGTGGGCTCGGGGAGAGGCACGCTGGAGCTGAACCAGGTGGTAGGATTTATGATGGCATTGGAGAGGCATGGCGATGCCCAGGTGCTGTGTCTACGACTAGCGCCACTGTCAATGAGTGGAGGCTGATGGTGCCCGGAAAAGACATATTCTTCGATGTCCATGTATTGTGGTATAGCGAAGGCCATGTAGGACATGAGTTGAGCATCGAACTGCTGATAGTCCACGGCAGGTCTAGCTTTTCGCAACAACTTATATCCAGATGTGTAATCGAGTGCTCCTTTGACTGTGATTTCTGGTACAGTGAGGTCAAAAGAGTCGTTGATGCCTGGACAATATGGTAAGTCCAGCCTAGCAGACACGTCTATGACGCTGAACAGATCGGCACATTGCTCATGTTCCTTAAGTTTGACTGGAAATCGTCCGCTGTCCGAAGTTGAGGGGGACCTCCACTGTATATTCTTGCCGAGCTCAACCCAACCAAGTTCGATGGGATCTAGATCATGATCCCTCCAGGCGTTGAGCAGCTCGTCTTCAGCGGTCAGAGTGCCGGAGGACGGTGAGTCAGAAAGATTGAGCGTTACTCTATAGGTGTTCTGGCTGATTGTCCGCAGAGTATGCCCATGAGCATCTCTATCAACCCCTTTGGGCCAACGCTGAAGAAACCAGTCGACACCACCTCTCGCGTCTCCTACTGCCATCTGGCACCAGAGTTGGAGGTCGTTGATTGTGCCACGAAGGTCTTGCCGGCGAGTCTTGTACAGAGACGAGACAGCACTTTCTTGCAGCAGATGCCCCTCTAAGGCAGCCAGAACCATGAGATAATCAATAACTAGCTCCTTTGGCGGCGGACGGAACCGTAGAATGGCATGCAGGCAGAGTTCTTCTTGTGGTATGAGACTCTCATCGTTACATGTTAACACGATAGGTCTTTTAGATTGTGTAGCAAGTGTTATGATCGTTTCCCAGAACTGTTTGTCCTCATCAAACAGAATGTCAGCCTCTTCAATCAGTATTAGTGACTGCTTCTGCTTAGAGGCCTTGTCCCGAAGTCTTGTTAACTCCTGAATTTGCGCTTCCTGCTTCCTGGTAAATTTCTTGTCTTTCTTCACTGCTTTCGTGACAGCGCCGAAGAACGATGTCAATGATCTTTGTTGCTCATCCGGCTCGGTCGGCAACGACAAGTCAACACCAGTATCACTAGCATTACCATCAACAGATCCGACGGTGCTTGCTCTCTCGCCACGTCGTACTTGGTGATTCAGTGACATATCACCAACTTTGTCGATGATATCTTTCCCACTTCGACGGCTGTTCGAACTGATCTCGAAGATCTCAAAGCCAAGCTCTTTGGCCACAGCATAAACTGCGGCTGTCTTACCGATACCGTGAGTACCGCAAAGCAGGACAGCATTTGCAGGCGGTCTCGCAGGATCGACTCCTCGTATCATAGAGCCAAGCTCGCCCTGAAGTTCAGGCATTTCTTGACCGCCGTCCAGAGTCTGCATCTCAACGTCATCGTCTGAGTCGACTATGAAACTATCAAGTCCTGCTTCTTTCCGTTTGCGTTTCCGTTTTGTCCTCGCTTTCTCCTCAGCAATTGAACGTCCTTGGGCAGGTACTGACGCAGTAGTTTGATTTGCTAACCAGTCTTTCAAGGCGACGGCTTCCTGACCAGCTTGTAGAACTTCAATAGCGGATTGCGGTGCATACTTTGAGGCCCAGCATTGTGTCTGAAATGCACCACGATCAAATGATGACAATACCTCCGGCAATCTAGTGAATATCTTGCTGATCGCTGGATGTTCCAGATTGACAGCCTCTACACGTGCTCGAATTTTGGACTGTAAATCTTTCCCAGAAACCAGCATCCTGTCCGGGCAGTGCACTCCAGTCTCGCTCGGATCGCTTTGGGCATCAGATAGCTGTGACGAGCTTGCACCGCTCTGTTGCAGAAATGGGCCAGGGACGAATGTAGGAACATTCTTCTGTTTTCGCCGTACTCGCGGACGGCACGGTGCTGAAGCAGTCGGGAAATCTGAGCCTCGAACATGGGTCAGTCCTCGTGGTGGCCACAAAGCATGGTGAGTTCCTGGTAAGCTGAATATTCGCGATGTTGGTGGTAAAGGTCGTGCTATAGTTTTCGAGGTCGCTGCCTGATGCGACAATTGCGCTTGCAGTCTCATCTTGCCTGGCGTTGTGAAAGATTTGAAAGATCTTGGAGAAGGATGTTCTGTCATAGTCGGCTTGCTCTTTTGCGGCGGTGGTGTCGCAGCTCCATTCTTCTTCGCGTTGCCACTGAAGAACGGATGTGTAGGGTCACTAGCTTTCATTCTCTTCTTCCGCCCAGTTGTCTTCCGCGTAACAGTATCCTCTTCAATAGATTCGGTGGTAGGAATGATTGTCGGATTAGATGGTTGACTCAAAATATGGTTAATCTTCTTGCCTATCAACATTCGCTCAGAAAGCGTGCTTTTGCCATATCTAAATAATATCAAGCCCTTTCGTTTCCGAGTTCGTTTTGGCTTTCCCAAGATTACAGGTTCTGATGTCTCGATCTGCTTTGCATGCTGGGGTGTGCCAAAGCCTCCATGTCCGTTTAGCTTGAGAATCTTCTTACTTTCGTCCACTGCATTGCCCGCCGACACTGGGGACACTGCGCTGTGCCCGTCGTTTTTATTCGGAATAACCGTCGTGTCCACAGGTGCTGTAACATCCATTGCCAGGTCCTCAGTCTCCATGATCGACCCGTCCAAATTGGACTTTGGAAGGTCATTCTCGACGCAGTCTTCCTCATCACTCAATTTTGCTCTCTTTGACGGGTTCACCTTTCGTTGTGTGCGCTTCAAGGAACATGATGTCGGCTCAGCGGCTGCCGTCTTGACACCAAGAAAGTTATATAGTGCTGCTTGTGATGCGGCTGATTCCTTTGTCTTTGGCTTCCTCTTTCGCTTCGTACGGACAGTATCGACGGGACCATCAAGCTGATTGACATGATGGGCATTGTGGGATAGCTCGTCCGACTGGTCTCCATCTTCTGATAAGTGTTGTTTTCCTAGTACTCGTTAGCTGGGGACAGCCCTGTCAGCAGTTCTTTTGATTCGACATACGAGCAGTCTCATCGAGGATGTCGTCCGGCTGCTCAGACGCAGTCATTCTCACGACAAAACCAACACAGGAACGCCAGCCTGCCTGGCATGATTCTGCAACGCACCTTCACGCACGCGTCGACGTCTTCGGTGACGCGACTCGGTGTCTCTTCTCGGAATTACTCCGTCCGGGGGGAAAAAGTGTTTCGGATCTTCTCCATCAACGAACGACATCAGCAGTAAGGTCGGTATACAACATGATGGCCACTTCATACAGCATAGAGACACCTGTTACTCTGCTCGCACTTCCTGGATCCGTTTCTGGTATTCGCGCCGGTCCTGTACAATCAATCAGCGGCTCTCGCAAAAGGAAGCGGACCGAGATTGTTCTTGGTAGTGATGGCCAGTCCGTGAACATCTATGATGTGCGCAGCAATGGCTTCTATATCTGTGTATACATCACTGACCCATAAACTAGGTGAAAGCAGCTCGACTCGTAATCTCCCACGCGATACCGCCACAAGCCCGCCTTACAGCCTCTCCATGCTCTGTCAACGTCAAGTCACTTGGGTCAAAAGCCTCTACGAGATACACATACGCAGCTTGCCGAAATGAGCTACGAGCGAAGAGAGAACAGATACTTGGCTTTGCGCACGTCGATTCAAGGTTTTCTCCGAGCTCTGACACACCGGACCCTACCTCTAAGCAGTATACTTGGGATTCAGAGAAGGACGTATCTCCAATAATTCACCTGGAGGCTGTCTCTGCTGGAAGCACGCATGAAGTTATTGTAGTTCACGAGAATGGTACCGTTAGAGGTCTCTCTGCGCATCTGGTCGAACAATTGTGGACTACTTCAATCGCGAAGGGGAACACAGTGGAGTTTGCATTTGTTCAGACAGCCGGCGAAGCACGGCAAGGGATACTGAAGCATAGAGCAGACCTGTTGGCTTTCGCAAACACCGGTGATCAAACTACAGATCACGTCGAACAGCAGAAGAGCATTATCAGCTTAGTGACCTACAACCAAAAGGACTCGAAACGAACACTCCGCATAGTAGCGGTTCAAGCACTGACAGCAGCATCTGCTGTCCAGCTCACGGATCGAGTTCAACCATTGATCGATTGGCCACTACCTCGATTCACGCAGGGCTCAGACGTCAAGCCAAAGTTCTCCTTTGATATTGCTTCTGCCACTCTGTTGCACTTCAACAAGGGACTCCTGTCAACCTTGGACTTCACCACTCTTGGCCCACATCTTCTTCATCAACTACCTCACTCCTTGGAATCGGCGATGATAGCATCTTTCCTACCATTACCCCAGTCTCGAGCGCTTGTGACTACTCCAGAAAACTGCAGACTCGTCAATACGCAGTACAATTCAATATTAGCCTCATGTGCGACCACCCTCTCCGATGCCACGACAAGGCCGAATAAGAAGAGAAAGCATTCGGAGACGGATATTGGTAGTAGTTCTACAGCGTCACCGGTTGTCCTGTTGGACTATTTCAGAAGTCTCAATCTTGCCGTGGCAATTCAACATGACTCTTTGATCGCCTTCCAGCTACGATTACCAGAGGCAATGGCAGGACGGAGAACCCAAGCATCACGTATTAAGAGCAGACTTATCGAGTCCATCGGACGCGGTATTCCCTCGACAGCGGAAGGCGTCAGACATGCCCCTTCCGCAATAGATGCGAAAAAAGTCGACGAACTGGCACGTTCAGACGCCAGTCTCACTACTCTTGCAGATGTCTTCACGCGGGCCGGACCGTCCTCGTACGTGTCTTTAGATGGCCTCGTACAGAGCCTGAGGTGGATTTTGCGAAGTTTCAGCACGCCAGGTGTGCCCGACCAACCACGCCTCGCCGCGCCTGAAGAACCTTCACCCAAAAAGGCCAAAGTGAACGGCGTCAATGGCGTCCACCCCCCAGAGCCCGACACACTACAGACAGAAACCGCCTTGGATTCCGACCTCCTCGCCGAAGAAGCCGCTGCCGAATCCGACCTCTCCCTCGCCATCGCTCTGATAACCTCCACCCCCACCTCCTCCTCTCACTCCGACAACAAACGCGCCGAAACCCTGCACACCCTGCTCACCCGCCTCGGCACCTGCCATCCGTCTTCCTCCCTCTCCTCGACCTTCCGCTCCCTCCTGTCCCGCCACGACCTCTTCCTCCTCATCGAACTGCTCCGCCACGCCCTCGAACAAGGCGGCTGGACGAGCAAGACACTCGATGTGTATCCCACCGGCGACGACACCGATCCAGACACCGGCGGCCTCGACTCCAGCATCAGCGTCATCGGCACACTGCTTTCCTGCGCCGTGGACGCGCTTGGAACTGGTGCGTGGCTGACGGGCGGTATTGATGTTTCTGTCGACTCGACCTTTTCTGCCTCACCGTCCCCATCGTCCGCTGGTGACGATGCCATGGATATGGACATCGATCTCGAGCTCGACGCTGCAACCACCCAACGCCCCCTTCTCCCCACCCTCCGCCATTTGACCGCCTCCGCCCTCGAAGTAACACAAGAAGCCGCCTTCTTCCGCGCCTTCCTGGCCGATTTCCTGCGATACGCGGATACGCTTGCCGAGGCGCCAAATCGTGGCGCTGGTGGTGGGATCGACAAGAGTGGTTCGGGAGGTAGTATGTTGCCGATGGGTGTGCGGCATGCGCGGGGTATTTCGGCGACGAGAGTCGCGGCGGGTGGGGAGGTCAAGGTGAGGAGTCGGAGGGATGTGGCGGAGAGGGCGCAGAGGGAGGTCGGGAGGTATGGGTTTGAGAGGCTGAGGGTGTAGTGAGGGTGTAGGATGGGAAGATTGGTCGGACTGGATGGGGAGGCCTTGGTGATGGATGGGCGAAGGCATAGAGGACGGGTTTACGTATAGCCGCAGCAGTGCTGGTCATTGTATATCTTGTATGTATGTTGCCCTAAGCTGAGCTGATGGTTGGGATGCTTAACGGTACACGTCTGAATTGAGCATTTGTATGAAGATCTGACACCGTTCTTTCTTTCTTTCTTTCTTTCTTCCGATCATCCGTACTTGTCAAGGTAGCTTGCTAGTATGTGGATCGTTGTGAAAGTATAGGCCACATTGAACACCGAGTCCCGCATCCTGATAAACCCCCTGGATACGTGTACGGAAAGGTAGAAGTGGCTGGGGGGCGGGGAAGGGGGCAAACGGACATGGATTTGTGAGATGTGGATGATGTGGGTGTGGATGTGGATGATGTGGATGTGGATGTGGATGTGGATGTGGATGTGGATGTGGATGTGGATGTGGATGTGGATGTGGATGTGGATGTGGATGTGGATGTGGATGTGGATGATGTGGATATGGACGTGGAAGTGGATGCGGATGTGCTTGGTAGGATGTATACGCTTAAAGTGCAAGTGGCAGCGAAGTGGCAGGAAGGAGGCAGAGCTGTCGCATCGGCGTGTGCGGTACCGGTACGGTGCAGCAAGAGGATGGTGAGGACGATGTGGTGGACGAGTCCGGAACTGTGGTTTGCTGAGTGAGGGAGGAGTGGCACTCGACGCCCCCCGTGTCTCGAACCTGTATACGTCAGATACGGGAATTGAGATGTGAGGACTGAGGAATGAGATGTTGAATGTGAGATGTGAGATATGAGACGTGAGACGTGAGATGTAAGATATGAGATATGGAATGACAAATGCTGTTCCATCATGTCCTATCATAGCTCATCAGACCCGATATTTGTTCTGAATATCCACCGGTTTCGAGACAATATACACGCGACATGCAAGGGAATCCATATCCATGCTGCTCTTCCCTCCACCCCCAGACGACAGCACATACCATACCGAAGGTGCGAGCAGGACTTTTAAGGCCTCGCTCCCCCGCTGCCTTGCTACAACCAGGCCTACAGTAACGTTTAGGATGCATTCCATTTCATGACGGCTTCGTCCCGGACCTGCTATACTTGCTTCACGCTTTGTTCTGATCTGTCTGTCATGTGTGGGCCATGTGGAATATCGATGCACTGCTTGTTAGACAGTGCTTGACAGACACCGATGGTGACAAGACCCCACTCTCTTTCAGACCCATACAGCACTCCCCAAAGCTGCGGACCAGCTAGACTTGCTCGTTCTGTGCGAAAGCTGTAGCCAATGTCTTTGATGGTGTCATTTTGATGTTCCTTTGTGAGCCCGATCTCAACAACAGACTGTATGCGACGATTGCTGCGGCTGCAGGGCTTCGAGATGGTGCGTGATGTGACTGATGTCAAGATAGAATGAGGCATGGACCCAAACGTCAACAGAAATCAGAGCAAGCGCTCTTCGTCTTGTTCCTGGTTTGATCCATCGATCGTGCCGCACATACAAAATGGACGACAAGGACAATCTTCTTTTTTCATTTCCCGGTGAGAAGTAATCTCGGTGCCAGGACCACAGATTCAGTCACGTGGTAGGTAGCAATGCCTAGAGAATCAAGTCAAAGATGATGAAGCATTTCGGCCAGATCAGAGATCAAACCCACTCATCAAAGACAAAGACAGGCGCGACGGAACTTCGCCCGCAAACTTCCTCGGACCATGACTCACTCCAACCAGTCACAGTCTCTGTATCATCGGATCACACGCCTACCTGCAAGTCATGCGAGTCACGTCGGCACTGTCTCGAGTTTCGACCATGTTTCAGCAGAGCTGAAGCTTGAGTCCGAGCGGGAGCTAGTAGTGCTGGATTCTGCAGACACTTCGGTCGTTTCTGCGGAGATTGCCCGAGCACCTCTTAGCTCAATGTTGCTACCTCCTGATGAAGTGTTCTTGTGGCTCCATGACGACGATTGTCAATGCACTAATGTGATATGGTGACACATTGCCAGCCCGAGCAGGCTCCGCGGGATTGTAGCACAGTGAAGCGTCGCGCGTGCAACCCGGGTCGCACAGACTCGACTTTGTGCTCCTGTACAGCAGTACACGAAACGTGCCCTTAGGCAGCTGTGACGACCAATGGATTGACCCTAGTTTCAGTTGGTCAGCAGGTACAATATAGTGATACAGTACATGCCAGCGGAGGCGGCAGGGTGCTAGGGTGCCAGGCGCTGCGGTAACATAAGCCCTGATCTAGCAGCCGCCAGCGGGCTGCTTGCGTTGCAGAAAGAAGGTCGAACCGTAGATGGACGTCTGGAGACCTCCTGCACACTTCTACTAGGTCCAGCGAATGTGCGTCACGGCCTGCCCGATTCGTCCCGGAGGCAGAAGAACGACGGCAGAGTCATGGCATCTAAGCCGAGGTCATGTGGTGGGATGCAGTAGTAGCTTTGCAGCTCAGCTAAATCATTTCGCTTCAATTTAGTTGGTGGTCTACCGCTATGGCTTGAACTGGTGCTGAGATCGGAACAATATAGCATGCAAGCTGTAATCGAAAAAGACTTACCTTTCTCAGTGGCAAGGACAATAAGAATACTGGCGGGTATTTGCCAATCAGGAAATCGTGTTTGTCTGCACGCCTGGACACTTTCCAGTCACAAAAGAAGCCAGGTGAAAGGCTTGCCGTTCTTCCGCATAAGCGCTGCAAAGAGTAGTGAGCAGTGCAGATTTTGTGTCCCTGCGCTGCGGCGACATGCGGCAACATCGGTTCAACCATTCACTTGAATCATCCGTCCTGCCACCTGGTGATCGTCAAATGAAACAGTCGTGCAGCGTGCATGCTTCCTGCGTAAGTACTGTATACTGGTACTTCGTGCTCCCAGTCGTGTAGCTCACTTCTGTAATCATCCCAAGTAAAACGCATAACATCATACCACCTCGAGCACAAACTGTCGAGCATAAATCAAGCAGCGCTAATGATACCGAGAGCCGTTCCCCGAGGCATTATTGTCAGTATAGCGACGACCGTTGCGTTAGCATTTTGCCCCGGGCCTCCACAACCCCAGAGACTCCAAAGTTGACAGCAATCAAAAGCCAGATAAACACTCGAATATGAACTAGCACTAGAACTTGGGTGGAGACATAAAATCTCATGTCCGTGCTTGCAGTAGTGAAGTCGTCGAAAGCGTGTTGGCCTCGAGGCCTTGCCTTATCGAGCTTTGATCACTTTGGTCAGATCATGAGCAACGAGACAACCCTGGCTACCAGCCCCTCTGCATCTCCTCTGTGTCGCTGCAGCGAGTATATCACATTGCAGCACCAACAATCCATTCTCGGTCACTCCAAACGTGCCAGCAGTGCCTCCGTGGAGATAATAATGTCATACAGCTACTCCCGACGGAGCGTGCTATGCGCCATATGCGCCCTTGTGTCCACTGCCATCAAGTCAGAAGCCTACAGTATTGGCCCAGGCTCGTACGAGTGGATAACAGACTGCGCACATCGCTAGATCGCTAAATAAAGCACGACAGAGCTGCTTTCGCTCGGGAGTGACTCCTCTAGTAAAACAGACATGTTTTGTCTGTTCAAGATGCTATAATTGTCGCTACCGCTTGATCCGCGCAAAGGACCTAGTCAGTGATGAACTATCGTCGCCGGTAATCGCCGCAAACAAGGGAACTTTCAATGACCGGCTTGACCGTAGCCTTCAGATTCAGAAGCATCGCATCGCCTGAGATATCACTGGAGATCTGCTTGTCATTGCGGTATCGGCATTTGAAAGACCTCTTGATGGAGCTTACCGTCTCATATACTGCATCACAAATCACCTCGGTTCACTTTTTTCTGGCCTTTTTCGCGACTTTCTCCTTACTGACATGCCAGGACGAACTCATCGTCTTGCTTTCTTGTAGCTCGACAGAACTAGGCGCATGAGTAAGAATGTATATAGCAAAGTGTCTGGAGAACGTGATCAATTGGAGGGAGGTGTGCCAAGGTGTGCCGGTCGAAGCGATACAGGGACCAAGCGACGAAAAAGCCGGCTGGTGCGAGATATCATGGAGCTATACAGGTCTGGTGATGTCGATGTTCCCGAACCGAAGACACGAAATTTCCAGGTCTGCTTTGTGACCATGGTTGAATGCCGTGTACAGTGGTACACCTCCACACTCCGCATAAGCACCCCATACTTTCGCAACGCCTCAATGGCTATCACACCTCTCCACAGCGCTAGAGTCCAGCTGGCCTTGATATTATTATTGAATCTTTCTTGTGCCGTCAAGGCCGGTTGCGCAGTTGTGGTCCGCGGCTGCTCCATGATGGATGAAATGAAGAGATTCGCAGGATCCATAGCATGCGCAATAATAATTGTATGCGAGCAGGACGATGGAATCCGAAAGTGTAAAAGAGAAAACAGTGGGGAGAACTAGAAGAGGGATCTTAGCTGCTGACGGGGATTAGACCGTGCCGTACCTGCTTTGAGACTGGAGGTGAAATCAAGGGACGCCGTGCCGAACAAGGAAAGGCCAGCAGACTCGCTTGGCTGCTGCCGATCGAGGGAACGAGACGACCTGCTGAAACATCAGACGATCGTGCAATACGAAACATCAGACGAGACACAGTGGCAAGACAGACTTACTCACATGCGTAGTATACTGGACTGGTTGCACGCTGTACGCCTTCGTGATGACACTGCTTTGCCACTGGGACGAGTGGTCTAAGGGTCGGACGGATTTGACAATAATAATGATGATGGTTGATGATGGAGATTGAGTGTGGGGAGACAAGGTTTGAGGCAGGTTTGCAATCTAACGTCCAAGGATTTTTTCCAGGAACGCGAATGGACCCCATGACTTCCAGGTGCACTTGACTAAACACTCCACCACACCGCACCGACATCAGCGCACCTCGGCCTAGCAAACATAGTCATGAGGCCCCATGCTCCCATGCTCTGGCCATGCGGAAAGCATTGGAAGGGAGTACCCCGTCCCATGCTAGTCTTGCTAGCAGATCAATGATCACGATTATTACGATTCAGAAGTCTACTCGGACTGAGCTAGCCGCAGCAGAGCTATAATACAGCATACTTTTCTACCCGTCAGTCCAGTCTTCAGTCCACAGAGCTATTCCGACCAGCTTCCGTCTTCTTGCTCGACTGAAGCTTGGGAACTGGGCTTCTTGTTCTGGTTCAGGCATGATCATTGCGCTGCCACTACCCCTGCACTGCGCCGCTGTCATCAAGCAATTTCTCTTGACCGCCACTCACAGCCCTCCCCAGTAGGCCTAGTCCTTTCCTCCCTCCTTGCTACCATCCCCGTCCTTCTCGTTGTCACCTGTTCCGGTCCTCTTCCGCCTTTTGTGTACTACTCATACCGCCGCTCCATTTTCAAACAACAAACATCCTTCGCAAACTCTGTCTCACACTTGATCCGCCACCATACAGCACCATTCACGTTGGAAACAGTGATCTAGCTGGCAACCACTCTTGACCTACTTCCTCCCCTGGCTCTCGACGACAACCTGGGCTATTGGCTGATCTTGTCAATCCAAGCAGTCGTCAATAATTGCTGCACATCTTGAAAGAGCACAACCTCGGGCACTTGCTGGGCAACACTTTCTTGCTGGTCAAGAGAGCTCTTCCGGTGTAAGCTGAACTTCGTACTGGACCCGCTTGTGCCAGCGCTCCTTCAAGTCATGAGAATACCTGCTAATCGATCGACGTCCAGTTCCTATTCTCCAAAAGCAGCGGGTGCTAGCACAAACATCAAGACCCACTGGTTTGGGCTACATAATTCCACACTCTCACATTGCTCGTGAACGAACAGCGTGGCTATCAGCAAAGACCTGGTTCGAAAGACATCACTTGACTGCGACTCCCACCACACCTCTCCACATTACCTCTTCCACCGCCGCAATCGTCAATCTTCAGTACCCACTTGATGATCCCAGACGTCGATCTTACATAGTGTGCAAAATAAAGCTCACGTGGACCGTTGCCTATCAGGGATGACCGACTATCTGATCAACCCTCCTTCGCCTCTTTCGGCTACCTCCTCGTCGACGTCTCCTGATGGCAGCAATGGCACCGACGTAACGAGCAACAGCATCCACGAGTCTGGTGAGTGAATAGCTTCTGAAGAGGTAGAAATCGCAATTAGCTGGTCTAATACAACGCAAAGTGCATAACCTTGTGAAGACAGAATCCATCACCAGCGATAGTTCAGCTCTTGCACCGCCGAAGACTGACAAGCCACGACCACACATTTGCACTACCTGTACCAGATCATTTGCACGCCTGGAGCACCTCAAACGACATGAACGGTCGCACACAAAGGAGAAACCCTTTGAATGTCCAGAATGCACAAGATGCTTCGCACGACGAGATCTTTTACTCCGGCATCAGCAGAAATTGCATCTCGCGGCGACGACATCAACGCGAGCGAAGCCAGTGAGGAGAGAAAGTACCAGCGGAGTATCAACGACGTCCGCAAGAGTACGCAAGAACTCGATTGCGAATGCCAACAATGTCTCCTCCGCCACCGTGGGCACCACCAGTGATATCGGGAGGCAACGCGCAAACACGCTGGGCCACATTGACTTCTCGGCCTTAGGACTAGGACCCAATACTGATCGTTCGAGCCCTGACCTCAAGCAGCTCCATAGCCCAATGACTGAACAGTTCAATGTCATTGATCGTTTTCACAGTGTGCACGGTAGGAATCGATTGCAGCGGCGAGTCACTACAGATGACCGTGGACTCTCGAGATCGAATACCTCAGCACATGGACCTCGACTGGGAGTGGATCCCAGCTGGCGCATGTCTCTTCCGACAGTGCCTTCTCAGACGGCGATAAATCACATGTACGACTTTCCCGAGACGCAAATCGACGAGGGACCGACAATCAACCCTCAGCAGCTTCACATGGAGGACTCGATTGATTCTTTAGACTCGCCGTTCGTGGAGAACTTCGAGTGGATGGGTGGCTTCAACTTGCAGATGCCTGCGATTGGCTTCTCGGATCCGCCACTGAACGCGACTTCGCCATCAGGATTCAGCTTAGATAGCCCGATACCTGTCGTGGTTGACAATGGCTATAACCACGCATACCTCGCGCCGACTCAACACTTGGCTTGGCAGCCTGGGCCTCTGCAGCTGCAGACGCCAGACACAACGCATATGACGCCAGATCTCATGGGACATATGTCCAACGATTATGGGCTGCCAGTAGAATATGGTATGTCACTGGACATACCAACTCCCATGCATCAACAAAGTGGTATTGAGGCATTCTATCCCACGCCGCCTCCTTTCTCGTCACTCAGCCCAGACGTCTCAAATGCTACATTTTCTCCACATTTTCAGCAGCCAATGACCTTTCATCATGACCCTGCTGCCTTTAACGGAGACGGCACCGTAGCTTTCACTTTACCTACATACTCTGGACGTCCAGCAGCGGTCGAGTCCATGACCGAAGTGACCCGCCAGGCACTTCTTGTCAGCCTATCGCAGTCTTCCACATATGGACAACGAATAGTACCACATTCGGGTCAGAACACGGCAACCTCTGCTCGCGAGTCCTCCTGTTCGTCGACGCTTCCCAGCCTGCCAGACCTTCAACGCTTCGTCTCCGCATATATCCAATATTTCCAGCCTCATTATCCATTCTTGCACATCCCGACCTTGACGTTCGATTCACCTTCTTACACCGACAACCTTCGGATTACACACGGATACGCCAATGGCCAAGGGGGGATTCATGGTGGTGGAGGCTGCCTAATCCTAGCCATGGCTGCAATTGGGGCTCAATATGAACTTGAGCAGAGTGTTGCGAAAGGCTTATTCGACTCTGCAAGAAAAATGATCCAATTGTATCTCGAAGAGCGACGCAAAGCCGATCTTGCTGCTGCCATTAACTCGTCACGTCACAATGACAACACTGCTCAGAACACCCCGCTGTGGTTAGTACAGGCAATGTTGCTGAATGTGATATACGGCCACCAATGTGGTGACAAGGTTTCTGGTGATATTGCAAGCACACACTGTGCTGCGCTTGTGAGTCTTGGCCGCGCTGCTGATCTTCTCAGCCCGTCGATGGAGTCAAATGGTCAATTGCCAACTCCTCGCTTCACCAATGGTCATCACTCACCTGACCCGGAGACTTCCCGCCCTCACGATTCAGCTCCTGCGATCGACCCTTGGGGCTTCAACGTGTCCAGTAACGAAGACCAGATGGCATGGCGTCGATGGGCTGTTGCAGAAGAGCGAAAGAGAACGCTATATGCCATCTTCAACATGTCGAGCTTACTGGTCTCTGGCTACAATCACGCTCCAGCCATCATGAATTCTGAGGTGCATCTCGACCTTCCATGCGAAGAAGAACTCTGGACAGCTGAAAGTGCCAGCATCTGGAATGCACGAGGTGGTGAACAGGCTGCGATTCACAGGTCAATATCTTTTGCATCTGCTCTTAGTCGACTCTTGATGGCAAGCCAAAGCGATACTCATCAAAATGCCATGCATGAAAGTGGTCAATTTGGATCGTCGATGCTGTTGACGGATCTTCCTCCAAGTGAACTCCAGCCAAGTACATTTGGCTGTCTAATTTTACTGCTCGCGATCCACAACTTCGTTTGGGAGACTCGTCAGCGTCATGCTGGCATTAGATGGACCACACAGGAGTCGGAATCCATGCAAGCACACGTGGAACCTGCTCTTCGTGCGTGGCAAGCAGCGTGGGCGTCCAATCCCACACACAGTCTCGAACGCCCCAATCCCTTCGGCATGGGACCGCTGTCAGCTGACAGCATCCCACTCCTTGATCTCATATATGTGCGTCTGTATGTCAATCTCGGACTTTCGAAAGAGGCTTTCTGGTCGCGCGACTTCGATGCCATGGCTGAAGAGCTGGCTCGTGGCACGGACATCGTCCAACATGCCGACTATCCACGCAGTCAATCCAGCCATTCTTCGGAGTCAGGATCTCGCAAAGCGTCCCTCATCTCAAGCACAGAAGGTCAAGACATTCACTCGCCCCTGCAATCTACTCAGCAGGCTGAACAGAAAGCCTCAAGACGTGAGCGACAACTCCGCAAAGCCGCTTTTTATGCTGCAGATTCTCTCTCCATGTCTCAGAAGCTCGGAGTGACGTTTGCAGATTTTACCTCGCGCGATTTGCCAATGCAGAGTGCCATGGTATTCTTTGACTGTGCGCAAGTTCTCGCCGAGTGGGCTACAACCGTTCAAGAGCGTGTTGGTAGCTACCTGGGCATGATGGGACGCGACGCCATTGACTTTACTCATGTGCCTGCTATCTTGCTGCTTGAGGACGAAGACTGCAAACTGCTCGAGAAGACTAGAGATATCTTGGCGCATGCTGAGATCAAGATGACTGCGGAGCTGGGCAACTACGATCCTGGCGCAGCTATGACTGTGATGAGTGCTTTACCAGGTTACAGTAACAGGGGCTTTGGGCCACAATTACTGGGTGTGGCGTCATATATGCTGAGGAGGGGAGCTGTGTGGCCTGGTAAGTCATGTAAGTCGAATGGTAGCGTTGCCATACTAATCTCATCCACAGTCACCTCACTCATGGCGCGCGGACTGGATGTTCAGGCAGGACATATGCAGAAGAGAGCAGAGCACTCTGTCGCTATATCTCATGCTTAAGCAAAAGTGTGAAGAATGAGGTGCAAGGTAGTCTCCTGCACAAACTTGCAGCATGCTCAAGTGCTGCAGGACAGCATCACAATGTAAAAACAGCTACACGACAAAGCACGTATCACGAGCTTATGAAACACACGTCTACGGCTACAGGGGTCTTCTGGAAAGTGAACGTGGGAAAATTGGGAAATGGGAGGCCTGGCATGGCACACGAAACGCTTGGGAGTTGCATCTAATGGTTGGGACCAGGCAGTTGGGAATGAGGAAGAGAGGGGACAGATTACACTGACACTGAGAATGAAGAAGTGGGAGGCAAGCCTGAGCCAACCTCCCTGGGCAGGAAAACGAGCAAAGACTTGCTTGACCTCAAAAAGTTAGCTTTCGTGCAAACTTGTTTGGCTTTCTTTGTATATAGTTCCGTATCGATGAATCTGCCAAACCTTTCGTTCATTTGTATTGAAGAGATTGCTAATTGCTGCTCATTGTTGTCATGTACTCCGGAGTACGGAAGAAGGATTCTGTTGCTGCTGTTTTATACGATCAGTAATCAGGGGAGGGTCGCGTATGGGGATTTGCTATCGCGTTGCTGTGTCTTTGGAACTGAAGATCGTCTGGACGTCAATGGTTTATTGTTGAAACACAAAACACCACTTGCACCGTCCCACTACCACCACAATACTATCTACCTACCGCTCGCATGGCTCTAGGCGGCTTCGACAGCCTTGCAAGACTGCAAACGCTGCACCGCGACCTGATCAACCTCACCGAATCACGCCTACCAAACATCGAAAGACTACTCACAGAGCTCGAAGCGCGCATCGAAGACTTCCGGATATTGCTGGACAGGAGGCCCAAGAATGACAAGAGCAGGCAGCAGCTAGCAGGTGGGACGTTGAAGCTGGATGAGGAGGAATACACAATCAACGATGAGTTCAAACAGGAAATAATACAGCTGTCTGATGCGCTGGACCTGGACGAGCTGGATGCAGCGAAATTGTATATCCAAGCGCAGGAAGATGCGGGTGCGCTGGATCGATCACCGCTGGCTAGCTCTATCATCCTGTTTCACCAGCAGCGACAATATATCCTGGACTGCCTGCGACAAGCACTACAAATAGCAGGCGACCCTGACAGTGAAGAGGATGACGTGCGGCCCTTCCGCGAATTCGTCAGTTTGGTGTTGCAGACACAGGATGGGCAAATACAGTCAGGATCGAAATACTGGCGGAAGTGCTTTCAGGGTATGGATGAAATCGAGAAAATGCTACAGCAGATTGCGGATCGTGTGCAGAGTGTCGCGATGACGGGACAACTGCCATCGGCCGAGTTTACGGAGATCATGGACTTCCAGCGAACGAGCTTGCTGAAGCAGCATGAGGCGCTGGGCGCGATCAGTTACGACTTGATCAAGTCGAATCACACGAATTTGGACGATTTCAGGGTGCTAATCGCGAGGCTGAAGACGATGGAACGATATGATGCGCTTCTAATTCACTACATTCCAGCACTTGCTGGATCGATAGGAAGATTTGCGGCGTCGGAGAACTCGTGTTCACTGCAAGAAGCTCGATCTCTTCACGACTCCATTGTCAATGCGAAAGACAACGACGCTTGGGCAATGCGCAATTTACAAGCTGCGGCGAAGACTTGGTGGCTAGCAGAGTATAGTGGACGTTTCATAGATTCTCGTGGAGGCTCACAGGGTGTCGACGACGAGAAAGAGGCGGATAAACGATCTGATGCTTTTATGGATTCTCTCCGAGACGGAGCATTTCAGTTTCAGCTCTGCCTATGTCGCGATGTCAAGAGTAGTGTGTGGGTCGATCCTTTGCGTACTGGATTCACTGCGTTTCTCACAAGAGACACCCCTGGACTGCAGACAGACTCAATTACTGTCAGTCCGTTCATGCAAGATATCCTGATGAGACAGATCCAGGTATTTGTCGAGTCGTATATCAGCAATATGCCAGATACATTGCGAAGGCTTAAGTTTGAGGAAGACGAGCAGAGACGACAAGTCCATGGACTTATGCAACTTCGACCGGACGAGTTTGAGCTTCATCTCGAGCGCTTCCTGACACTTATAGCTTACGCCTATGAAGGTAATTCCGATGCAGCGGAGGCGTTCTGGACTGATCATGATGGCAATCTGTTCGGCTTTCTGCAATGGGCATCTCAAAGGCAGTCGACACCTCGAGTTGCTGCTTTCTGCATGATGCTGCGAGCTCTATCCGAGGGCGAGACGTGTTCGGACTCGGCTCACAAATTTCTCATTGGCGACGCCAGCACTACCCCGGTCAGAATGCGCAGGACTAGCCCTTTGGGTTGGCACCACGTTCTTAGTGAACTGGAGTTTTACTCTTCTACGATTCGCGACCGACCTGCACTACAGCAGAGCAAATCTCAAGGTGAGATTGTCGAACCGGAGAGTGCTATGATGCTGGAATGCTACCTTCGACTTCTTTCACACCTTTGCAAAGAGAGTCCGATGGCTCGAGGCTGGTTCTTGACGCACACATCCTTTCACGTACACGAGCATCTTCTACTTCTCTGCGGCAGTTCTATCGAGAGCAGATTACGGGCGTGTGCTTTTGCGGCCTTAGCTGCGCTGTTGACGGACAAAGATCGAGAAGTTGGCGACAATATGTGGTCATCGCTGGATGCCTGGATCTCTGGAGGCGCATTAACAAGTCTACTCGGACCTCGTGCACCCACGAATCAAGCGGCTCCGGCAATGAACGAGCAGCTGATCTTCGAGTCTATCTCCACTGGATTTGAGGAGCCTGAAGCTTTTACAGGCCTGCTGCAAGCTCTGATTTCCCCTTCTCCACATGAACGTAATCTCAATGATGGTTTACCATTTCCAGAATCACTGGGGTCTGCTTACAGAATGCCAGGCATTGACCCATATGTTGATTTCGTGCTCGGAAGAGTCCTTGCAGTGAAATCGCTCGAGACCGTGGACTTGCTGCAGCTCAGGATCCTTCGCTTGAAGTGTCTACGCTTTGCTGCCACTTGCCTTGCGTCCTTTAACGACAGCTTGGTGGCCTTCGCTCACCACTCGAACGTCTCTGTAGACTCGGCGATACAAACATCTACTCTTGCCACCTATGCGCGAATCCATCCCTTCGCGAGAGTGATGGAGTGGTTCTTCAACGACCGCGTCATCTTTGCGCTATTTGACACCGCTAAGCAGGATCTCAAGGAGGTTACTGAAGCTGAAGCTGACTCTCCTCTCATTCATGGTTTGGTGGAAAGCATACGGATGATCGACTTGATTGTGTCCATGCAGTCGACGTATTTCGACATTGTCCGACCCATAGTTAAGCTGCAATCAGCGTCAAGAAAGCAGACTGTGGCGGACTCTTCTCTGGCGTCATTCGAGGATGCCATTCTGAACAACGTTGACATTGTCACAAACCTTGGGCTGTACTGTGGAGCAGCACACCAGGATCTCGCGGTCGTGTCATTACAGCTTTTGCAGCGATTGTCATCATCACGAAAGTTGACTGCACCACCGCCAGCTGGGAGACGACTCACAGACAAGAGTCGCCTGATCACAGCACTTGAGAGGAACAACGAAGTCGAAAGCATTTCCAGGTCGCTCATTGGAGAGCTCACCATCGACGAAGCAGAGCTGGAACAAGGTTCAACCGCGCCAGGTCTGATCATCAAGCAGCAACTTCTCAGCTTCCTCAATACCTGCCTTGATGCTGTGGCGGATCGTCCTACTATTGCTCATTTGCTGCTTGGATTTGAATGCCAACCTCATGGTATTGACATATCACCAGAAGGTCTATTCCCCACGAATAGTTCATTATTCCACGCTATCATGCGCTTGGCGGTGGACTGTCCGTTTGGTGATCCTGTTTCCTTTCTGTCGTGGATGACATCAGTCAAGAGTCAAAGTCTACAATTACTTCACAAGCTATGGCGTTCTCAAATGTCCGCCTACTTGGTCATTCCAGAGCTCCGCGATGGAGATCTCCTGCTTGCTTTGTGGCTGCAACAGCCAATTGTTGATCAGGACACCCTATGGGACGGCCGCTCCTTCCACGAAGGCGAATTCTTTCTCACCACATCCGCAAGCGCCTGCACGGAGTTCTTCCAGCAACGAACAGCTTTACTCGACTATGCAGCCACCGAGCTTCGGGCAGTATCAGACAGCAGTATGGCAACTCTGCAAGAGCAAATACAGCGGACTATTCTGGGAACTGCAAGGCTAGCGGATGGCAGGGAGGCACCATGTCCAACAATCTTCGACTTCACCGACTTCCTCCGTTTTGAGATGGTGGAGGGCATACCAACCCCTGAAAGCAGGTTCTTCAGTGCCAACGACTTCGAGCTGTGTCGGGACCATGCCAAAATCCCGACGAAGTACAACATGCAACTAGTCGAGCAATTACTGATGCTACGCGAAAGTGAACTGCGCAAATCCAACCAACTCGACTCCCCCGCTGATGAGCAACAACTTCACGCCGACGCACACAACATGCTCCAATGTCTCCACATCCATAACGCCCACCTCGACCTCCAGTCCGCCCACCTCGGCACACTGGCCTCCTGGTGCCACCTCCTGACCGTCCTTCTCGAAACCAGCGCGTCGACGCTTGAGAAGCCCCAAATCGAGTCCATCATCCTGCAAGGGCTTCAAGTCATCGCAGCAAGACTCGAACGCGCCTACAGTGAGGACATGGCGACGGCGTTGCTGCTGGCACAGCTGGGCCGCTCGTTGCTCCAACATACTGATCTTGCTGCCGTGCAGGGTGGGGTGGACATCGGCGTCATGGATTCCAGCAGCGAGCGCTACGCCCAACTGTTCAAGGCGGGTCTGATTGGTATACAACATCCCGATGCCGTCGTCCCGTTGAGAGAGATCTGCTGCCTAATATGCCATGACTACCTGCGGCGCATGTCGTCTTCGTCGGCATCAACGCCCACACGGGTCGGCTCTGCGCGCTCAATCGCGCTGCAGAGTATCAAGGCGACTGGCGACCGGCTGATCGAAGTGCTATGTGACGACGCGTATTCTGGAGAGGGCACGTATCGTATCGCGGCACTCCTGCTGCTTGACGCCATCGTTGGGGCGGCGAATGCGGAGAAGGGGAAGGGAGAGATCTTGGAGAGTCTGGGAAGGTTCAATTTTGTGAAGGTCGTGGTGGATGGGATCAGAGGGATGCCAGTCGAGGTGCAGGAGGCGGGTGATAATGGTGAGTTGGATGTGCCGAGAGTTATGGAATGCCGGTGTGTTAGTGGGAGGGAAATGCAAGCTAATGTGTTAGTAGCACAACTCCTCGCTTACTACACGACAAGTCTATCACTGCTGCTACGCATCGCACAGACCAGAGCTGGCGCGGCACAGGTCATGAATGCGGGACTCCTTGGCGCCATCAGAGAGTCGGCATTGTTTGCAGCGGATCCGGATATTGGTCTTGGTACGTATACTGCATATCTCTGCCCCTCCAAATGCACCACTAACTCTGTATCAGACATCGACAACCCTGCCGCCCTCCTCTCCTACTACACCCTCCTTCTCTCCCTCGTCTCCCTAATAACAGCCATCGTGCTCGCCCGCGGCCCGCAGAACGAAATCACACTGGCTGCTGCGAGGGGATTCCTGTCGGAGAACAGAGCTAACATCATGGCTATCTTCAAACGGCACGCACGAACGAATGGGAGTGCTGAGAACAGTACTGGAGGAGAGGGTGTGACTACTGACAATGTGGTGGGCGAATTGGTGGACCAGTTTACTGTATTGTTTGCGGCGAGTGGGTTTTTGGAAAGTGAAGGTGTAGTGGAGGGTGGGAATGGGCGTGGGAGTGGGGAAAGACGACTGGAGAGGTCGACGGCGGGCGGAGGGCAGGGGAAAGTGAAGATGTTTACGTGATGAGATGAGCCATGAGAAAATTGTTTGGAAAGGTCTACAATCGAAAGCCAATTGTCGCACAATGTTTCGGACTGTGATTGCGAGTGGGAGTACAATGGGAGAATGTGAAGATGGCTCCAAAGTACGACTGGCATGTTATAGCACTCCAGGCAGAGTGCGCAGGGAGCAGAGCCCTGTGTATGGTAGCTGGCGAGTATGTGTATGCGTGAATGGCACGTAGGGCAATGCCATGGGCTAAAGCAAAGGCGAAATCGGTGGCGAACTCAAGAGCTTTACTCTACGGTACGCCCTAGAGGTCCCAGTGGATGTGTGGCGTGGTGCGGCGTGTGAATGTGAATGAAAATGCCAATATCAGGGCCACATTAGTGCAGCGAAGGAGATCATGTCGTCGAGCTCAGCTCGCAGGTGCGCACGAAGGCCCGACTGTGGATGGTGGGAACAGGGGTTCAGAATTGACGTGTGAGGTTTGTTTGATCGTGGCGCGAGGAGTGGAGGAGATGGACGTTTCGATGCCATTGAGCGAGTTGGTGGAGGCTTTACGGTACTGATTGCGGCTGGTGGGCTTTTGGAAAGTGAGGGAGCGAGTGTCGAAAGTGGTCAGGGTGGGAGTGAAACGAGATTGGACAGGTCGACGGCGGGCGGACGGGACGGGAGGGTGAGGATGTTATGAGGGAGAAGATAGTCATGAATGTGTGTTTGGCTTGTT
>Ga0058702_10000312_pt1 | contig 22609 bp, 26 predicted proteins | sample AgamicOrSfe_FD_83781 | JGI IMG/M metagenome (GOLD analysis project Ga0058702, IMG submission 83781) | Agave microbial communities from Guanajuato, Mexico - Or.Sf.e | ecosystem: Host-associated > Plants > Phyllosphere > Phylloplane/Leaf | place: Guanajuato, Mexico | collected 2012-05-30 | reverse complement strand
CCTCACTCCCCCCCGCCCCCTTCACCAAGAAGCTAATATTCCGACTCGTTTCGTACCACGGAAATACCCACGTGGACACCGCGAACCGATCATTCACATGGACCTCCACAATGCCTCCATCCGCCACGATCGTCAACTGCATCGTCTCCATCTCGATAGTCCCATTCCTACTGACATCAAACAGCCTGAACTTGCCCGCTTCGTTAGCAGCATAGATGCCTGTTGCTGTGGCGGCAGCAGAAGAATTCGAGCGATCGATGATGAGGGACTCGTTGGCGAATTGATAGTATATCGACGTAGACTCGTGCGCGGAACTGAAGATTTGCAGACCCGCTGCAAGATTACTTTCGCGTGCGCCGGCGGGAAACGTAATATTCGTCGTGAGGAGCCAGTGCATCGAGCTAGGGCTTTGCGTGAATGGCACGACGGCGTCCTCTTCGCAGATCGTCATGCCCGGCTGCGTGATGTGCGCTGTGGCATTTTCCTTCATGGCCGCCAGGACTTCCCGCACGATTACTTGTTTCATGGTGCTCAGATTGACAGTGCCATCGTTGTTATTGCCCGCGACGCGCCAGGAGCCGATTTCGCTGACGAGGTCACTATAGATGACGTTGTTGATGTAGCCGACGCTCAGTTCGCGGGGCAGGAGGAGGGAACTGCTCCAATTGGTCTGCGCGGCGGGAAAAGTCACGGTAGCGAAGAAATCGCTGGTTAGCCAGATCCAGAGGATGAAGCGGTCTGGACTGCCGGACTTGACGGAGGCGAGGGAGGTAGAGGGGAGGATCTTACCAGCAGCTGCGTAGGCAGAGGTGCCCCAGTCGAGCTTGCCGGCCATGTTTGGGGTGAAAGTGGGGGCGCCGTCGCAGGTGCTTATGTTGCCGGAGATCCACAAGGATTCTCGGAAGTCGGAGACTTGCGGCACGATAGGCGTGGTTGACCATTCAGCCCCCATGGAGAGGAAGACGTCGCCTGCGGGGGAGTAGCCTGAGCTGTCGAGTTGGAGAAAGTTGCCGACTTCGAAGTTGAAGCCGAAACGGCCGGCCCAGCCGCCTGTGCCCCATGTGGTGTTCCGTGGCTCTTGGTAGAATTTACCTAAATACTCCCAGTACTCGAAAGCAGGATCTGTGAGTCTGTAGAGATGGATGCATGGGCCAACACCGTGCACACCTCCAGAGACAGTGGTGTACCAGGTGTCATTTACAGAGCCAGTTGCTGTATCGACCGTCGGCGATTGGAAGACATACGGATCGCGAAAACCAGTCACGTTCATGCCGAATGGAGGATCTGGGATGACCGGACCTTGTGTCAATTTCGTGAAGTTCTTGCCACCATCCGAAGTCACTGCAAGAGCTTGAGTCTCAGAGCCTCGAGTGTAGTTGATTGTCCACTGAATAGGCAGGAATGACACGGCTGTGTAGAGCAGAGTGGGAAGTCCGTTCACTCCGACAGGCATGACGGATCCATCGAAGACAGCTACGGGGTCATTTATGCCTCCTGCAACGATGACAGCAGCACCGTCCGGGTTCAGGTCAGTGTAGGTCACCATGTCATCAGTTGTTGCGCCTGCAATGCCGCTTGTGAGCCAGCCGACGTGAAACAGACCAGTTGCTGGATCAGTGTAATGAGCACATGGGTCGCCAATTGATCCATATGGAGGCAGCACATGAGCGATAGGGCGCCAAGCATCGAACAAGCTGTTGTTGGCCAGTGTGGTGAGGTTTGGCGGAGCAGCAGCGAAGTCTGGAAGTGTTTGGCAAGCTGCAAAACTTAGCAGGCTTGCACTTACTGCCAGAGTCTCGAAGCTGGACCTCATGATGAGTGTATCTGGTTGTGATGGCCTCCCCTCTTGACGAGGGACATCGAAAGCCTTTATGGAGTCGTCGATTCATGATGCTGCTGATCTTCCATTGATGCACAAATGCCGGAATTCCACTTGGGTATGAAAGAGGGGGCTTTCGGCCCGACATCATCTGACCCCCTCGATTCATTGCTGAAGTTGTTGCGAGATCGATCTCGTGTTCTCTACAGTAACGACCATTCCTGAAATGTGAGCTGGTTGATCCGGTGGTTATACCGTCCAAGTTGTTGAGTAACTACCGTTGCGTGCAGGTGCAGCACTACCGCTCAACTTCATACTATACTGGCCACTTTTCTTATCGCAAGAGGATCCTTCCCCAGTATGTACCCTGACGGACCCTATCGGCCTCGGTTCGATGATGGGAACAGTCCACGTGCTAGTAAGCTCAAAGACTAGGTCGACGGCGAGGTACCGTGTCTAACCGTCATGACTGTCACTGGCTTAAGCTCTAGCTTCATCGCATTACAAGGAAGAAGCTTGAGGTCCTAGAACACATGGCCGCCTTCGCAAACCCGATATGGCTCGAAAAGACGTAGATAAGCGACGAGTTAAGCGATCAAAGCCTACTCGCGAGCTTGAAATTACTAAAAGGCTCCTCGAAGCATATCAGGCCTTGTGGAAAGAAGCACAAAAGACGACGGGTGACGAAAAGACCTTCTACGTTACTACAAAAGTCCTGAGCAGCCCCGAGACCATACGTGACTTCGATGCTTTGGTTGTGGACATACTCTGGGAGCAGAGTTATCTGACTATGGAAAGCTTGCAAAAAGAGCTGTACGCTGAATGCTGGAAGGTTTTCGCGATCCTTGTCTGGTTGCGAGAATGGACAGTACTAGAAGATTATATAAAAGGCGTCTTCAAAGCCCAAAAAACCAGAAACCCACTCTCAACGTTTCGAGATCGAAATCTTCCTGCAGATGGCAGGACATCCCCAAGTTTCATCGTTGATGAAGGGAAGAGGGAGCAGTTTCGCGAGAAGCAGTGGATCTTTATTCCCTTTGAAATTGTAATTAGTCTGAAGGAGCCAGTCCAGCACATGGAGCCACTACGGAGGTTACCCTTCGAAGTCGTTCAACCGCAAACTGTTGCTCGGGGCGCGTTTGGCGAGATCGAAAAAGTTATTGTATCTGCGGGTTATCTAAAAGACGACACCAAGGTCGAAGTATGTATTGCACTTTCCAGCTATGTTGCTACTTACATTCCTCTAGACTGCTACGACTACTTTAGCCTGTAAATGGTTGAAGTATGATACCCGTGACGACAAGGAGGTTGAGAATCTAAAAATTCTCAAGAACTTTCAATCGACGAATGAACATGTCATGCTACACTTGGCGATCCTCAAGCAGAAGCTACATACCGACGACGAGAATTCCGTACGTCAGGGGATATTATTCGAATGGGCTGCTCTCGGCGATCTCGAGGACTTTCTCAATTCTGGCATGGCTGAAGACGAAGCCCAAATCTACAAGTTCACAAGCACGATGAAAGACGCAAACCTAGGAAAAGGTCACGAGCACATTTTCGCGTCCCACCTGTTCGATCAAGCATCGAAACTTGCAAGTGCTGTAAAGTGGCTCCATAACGGGGAAGGCGGCAAGTGTGCAGCGCACATGGACATCAAGCCTAGGAACATCCTAGTATGCTCCCCTGAACAGGGACGTCCTGTTGGCAAGTGGAAGTTGTCTGATTTTGGTATCACACACGTCAGGCAGGAATCTCCTGAGGTTGCTTTACCGTATTACATTCGTAAGTTGGGGTTGGTAGACTTTATACCTCGTGCTGGTACTTATCAGCCTCCGGAGTTCAACCATACGAGGTATCATAACCAAGTATCGGACGAGTCTGAAAGATTGGCGGATGTCTGGGCTCTCGGGTGTGTACTAGAAGAGCTGCTCGCCTTCGCAATAGGTCGAACAGAGGCTGTCAGGACATTCAGAGAAAGTCGCCGGAACCAAGGTAGTGGAAGCGACTACTTCTACTACAAGATGAACGGCATTGACACAAGAACGGAGTTTGACTTGCAGGCATTCACAATACCCCAATGGACAGAGAATGTTCGCGGCACCATAGCATCAATGAGATCCATTCAGCCTTTGGAAAGACCATGTATGGATATCGTTTGCAAATCCCTCATTACAGTCAGCCAATACCTGCGCAATTGGTTGGAAAGCATATCACTACCTGCAGCAGATGAGCCGAAAATTGTATCTATGCCAGCCCTTGAAGGCTCCTTGAAGATCTCACAAAGTGACGAGGTTTCGAAACCGTCTACCGTTACACTTTCCCAAAGCTCTGCAAGTCTCGCGCTTTCGTCGCAGGGGACTCCCTCCACCACTGTCACAAGACCATCATCCACACTCCCCACGATAAAAGACTGGGAGCCAAAGTCTCGGGACATGTGTTCCTGGCTGAATTCATCCTCAAAGCTCAAGGTCAAGCTCAAGGTCGTTGCCGTTGCAGCAAACCACGATGGCAAGAGCGTGGCAGTCCTTACAAGCCGTGACAAAGTCAACTCAGTCGAGATTTTATCGTTGCTTCCGACGAAGAATGAGCTGGATGTCGAGAAGAAGCTGACTGTAGAATCGGCGACTCTGAAGGTTACTAACGCGGCCAACATCGCCTACTATGGTAATGTAGTATGCGTTTGGGGCACTTATGGAGGCGGCCAACTTGCAGTGTTTGAGATAAATGCAACTGCAGACGCCTGGACGGCACACCCAGTGCTGCTACCAAAGCTACCTACAGCTTTGAACGGTCTTCAGCATGTAGTAGTAACAAAGTCCGGCAGCACTATTGTTCTGCAATGTGATCAGGCCATCTTTGTTATCTCCAAGATAGCTGGACTTCCCGTCAGGCTCAAGCCCATCAGCTCAGGGGAAGGCTTTCATTTCACGAACGTCGCCGTCGATCCTCCTGGCGCCATGCTATACGCTTGGGCATTTGCTGCGGGAAACAACCATGATCGTTTATATATGTGGTTAATCCAGTCTGACCTAATTTCAGCATACCTGCCGCCCTTCAGGGAGTACAAAAGAGTAGGTCCTGGACACATTTACCCATCATTGAGTTGACTGACATTGTGAGTAGATCGAAGACAAGACACCACAATACCGTATGGCTGCGAGGGAACAGCCTGGAGACATAATCTTGTGGTCTGGAACTAACGATCTTTACCTTACTACGCAAGCAAGCACATCAAATACCGGTGCTCAACTAGGCACTGGTTCGAGCCTCAAACACATTGCGAATCCAGTGCTTGGTATATATCTGATTCGAGATGACTGTCTGATAATCGTTGGTAAAGAAAACAAAGGGGTGCGGGTATACCAACATCTACTGAAAGCATCTTCGTCTTCGTCCCGTTTAGCAGTCATTGGAAACTCAATCGCACAAGCATCGATACTAGATCGAAACGAAACACAACTGCACAACAGCGAACTTGACGCAAGCGTTCGCGGTTTTGGAGATGACGACAACTTGGACGGGATCATTATTTGCTTTCCTAGAGGCAGAATCTTTTGCCTGCAACCTCCACGATGATATTGACGAAAATGCAATCAGACTTTCTCTTATACACGATCAAGCGATCTCTAATACGAATCAGTGCTCATTGCGCTAGCATACATCTTCAAGTGCTTTGCTCTTAGCCTGCCTCAAGCCATCTCTCCGTCCGAAGACGCGATACCACGGCCAGCTGATTCCTTTTCGCTTTGCCTCCCAATACATAATCAGGCGATACAGAAGGATCGTGAGAGCGACCAGGGGTAGCCAGCAGGCAACAAAGCTTCGCAGATTTGAACTGGAAACTTGAGATGGTAGAGGAGATTGTTCCAGTTGAACTATGTTCGCTTGCATGAGAGACTGTGTCATCTTAGTACACGGCGCATACTCTTTCTGATTACTGATCTCGTGAACATACCCCGACAAAGCTTGCAGGCAGATAAAATGCAGAGACGATAGTGATGGCAAAGGCTGTTGCGCTGTCGTCAACAGTGTCTTGTGCCATTTCTTTCACCGCTAGGGTCACCTTGGTAAGCTCTTTGCTAACGGTCACCGCTTCACGCTGATTGACGATATTTAGATTGTAGCCGACCTTTTACTGTGTCAGTCTCTTGATATGACAGACAAGCATACAGACTTACGAGATCGGTAAGACCTCGTAACCGGTCGTATAAAGCATTGGTGCTTCTGATGTACTCTTCGTACCTGAACATCTCACGTTCAAGATTTGAGCGCGCAGGCGTCTCGGCGAATATGGGCGACTTCAATATACTTTCAAGGGTATTGAGATTACCGGAACAGTGGGCTCTTGAGATAGCCAGGTTATCTTGTAGCTCATGGAGTGTCTTGATTCGACCGAACCCGATCCTGATGATCATGTCAGTGGAGACGATGTGTCTCTGTGCTAGTCCGACGTCCGCAATCATAGCCTCATCCATCTACGCAGTGTTTAGATCAACGGCGGTCGCTCCTCAGTTTCGAGTCGCGATGATGCTCACCTCCTCGGAGCATCCTTTGCCCAATGTTCGCAAATACCACCTCCAGTCAGCAGTATATGTGGAAAAGATCAGAGCGTGTAGCAGCCGCGGATCCTGCGTCAAAGCCTTTCGAGCATGCTTTGGTCCATCGAGGTCTTTCTCCAACCAAGCAAATCTCCTGTCCAGCCCTGGTCGATCTGTTGGCTGCAGTATGATGACTACATTTGGCCCATTCGTGGATGCAGCATATTGGTGATACACGCCAGTCTGCCGTAGCCTCCAGCTGCCGGCTGAGTTTGCTTCGCTATAGCGGATTTGGTACATTAGATCTGAGACCATGAGTACTGGCTCTTGCATAGGTGGTTTCGAATTACCTGTTGTGCCTAGAGCTTTACCGGGCCGAGTCGAGAAGTTGCTGCTGGCGCCTTCTGCCGAATGCGCTTCAGCAGCGAAGGATAGTAGAATCTGTAAGAAGTCGTGGTGCACATGATACTTGGTCATCAGCTGAGCCATCAGCTCCTCGGATATTTGCAAAGAATCGGGCGTCATCTCAGAATAGATTGTGCTTTCTGCAGTCAGTTGAAGTCAAGCTCTAGTTACTCGATTATCACATACATTATCCGCAGGCGAGTTTGGTCCCTTGTGGTGTCATCTAGTGCACTACGCAGACTTGTGCTGTCACGATACAGTACACGACTCGCAGATGCTTATAGTGTGAGCTCCTGAAGCTGGTACCGCATAGCGCACATCTCACCTTCTTCGACGTCCAGAATGGCCACTTTAATCGTGTCTGAGAACAAGGGCGCAACAACATCGCCGCTAGCCGATTGTCTTTTGCAAATCTCGCGCAACGATGTTTCGTCATTCGAAGCATCGAAATCATGACTGAAGATGTCATGAGGGCTCAATATCGATGACATGGTGATTGAATCTGCTGCCAGTTATGCATAATGAACGACAAGCCAAGGTTATTTATATCTCTGATTGATTCCTCCTGCAACAGAATCATTTGTGCTGAGCCTCCCGTATGGCCGCAGCCCGCGGATCAGCGCTTACATCGCTACTTGTGGAATGTGGCGCATTCGGCGCAGCAGGTATCGAAGTATCAATGCGCCGCAGCCTCTCGATACAGCCCGTGCAGCATTTTCCACATTCGATAATCGCCCGCATCTCCGCCCTGCTCACGCCTGATCTCCATTTGCCGCTCTCGCTGCATTTTCGCAGCGTGTCTTCCGTGCCGCATTGCAAAACTTGGTGATTGCACTGAGCAGTCAGATCCGTGCTGACCAGTGGTGCCACGAGCATCCTACTCACTGTTTCTGCAGCTTTGCGTTCGCGTTAGTCAAGAGTCCGTCTGTAACAGCTGTATCGTCGACTCGACTTACCTCGTTCAGCTCTTCCGGACACTCGAATTGCCAGCGATCCTGAATGCACTATTGTGAATCAGTATCAGTACCTCACGGAGGGGAAACTGTACGAAGCTCACCCTCATGTTGAATTGATCCAGCTCAAGGGCGGGATACTGTTGGGCGAGGTAGTTCTCCAGATCGATTCTGTCCACATAGCCAGATCCCCTACCATCGAGCTTGATCGTATGCATTTCCCGGCTTGTCGATGATGCTGTGTTTGATGACATCGAGCCTTGCTGCGTGTTTCTTTATTGAGTAGGGATTGTGTAACAATAGGTGAGATTTATTGCAGCAGTGCCTTGCGAAGCTTCGAGTCCTTATCACGACTCTGCCGCGTTCTGCGGAGATTCGCAGTCTCGTGCTCGGGCGGTGTCTGACATGCATCGCTAAGATGACCTGGAATACCTAGTGTCATGCAGCCGAGCCTCATGGCTTGCAGTAGTGCGTACTAAATGAGGATCTTCTAGCCCTCCCCGCAGCAGTAAGCAATAACTGGGGTATGATTATAGCCTACAAGATCTGTCTTATTGTGCAACAAGTGCGCGACTTGGGTTCCATCATCAACATTATGTCAAGACAGAACGGACCACACGAACGGATTGCTCTGAAGTAAGCTATAGCCATATCACTAGCCCTGCACAACTGACCTAGATACAGGCAAGATCTGTTCGGCTGGCAAGTCTTCGTACGATAATCGTAGCTCTCTATTTTCAGCCGCACACTGACAGAGTCTATCTAGTTCATTGTCATCAGCGCTGTGATCGGTAGCGGCATCTTCGAAAATGACGCTGCAGCATTGCACGAATCCGGCCCGGTCGGCTTCATTGTGGCAACGCTCATTGTTGGAGTGATTGCCATCTGTGTCATGGAGAGTGTCAGTGAGCTGGTCCAGCTGTTTCCTTGTCCGAACGCAATAGTCGAGTATACCCGAGCATTTGTCGACAGAGATCTAGCCTGGGTGGTTGGTATTGCATACTGGTACGACCGTCACTTAATCGTCCGAAGACGTGCTAAGTTTTCTAGGTATACCTACGTTGCCACCTTCGCCGCGCAGAATTTGGCTTTGGCTCAACTATGTGAGCGTTGGATACAGTCGAAAGTTTTAGAAGGCCTCGTGTTCTTCACGTTGACCCCCCTCGTGTTATTCGATCTCAATCTTGCTGGTGTCTTCGTGGGTCTTCTGCTACTTGCGACGAGACGATGTGCTGACCATGAAACAGTGGTATGGCGTGGTTGAGACTGTTGGTGGCATTTTGAAGCTTCTGCTCGTGATTGGTGGCTCATTGGCGATGTACGTCTTGCACAGCAAGGGTATGTGTGACCGGACCTGTTATACTTGTATTTGTCTGACATCAGAAATAGTCAAAATAAGTTCAAACCTGGATGGAGGATATTTCCAGAACGATACTCGTCGTATGACAACCCAACCTCCAACCTGGTAGTATGCTTACCCAGCAACAGCTATCGAGGATGGAGTCAAAGATCAACCCAATGCACCACATCCGGTACAAGCCATTTGGTATGTCCTCACTCCGCAAGAGGCTGCTAGACGACGAACAGGACTTAACGAGTATAGCTACTCGATACCACTCGTCTTCTTCAGTTTCCTCGGCCTCGAAGCCGTCACGGTGACAGCTATCGAAGTTCGGAATGTAAACACCTCACGCTGGCCGTCTCGTTACGTTGCTTACGTTGTCTTCGTGTGTTATATGCTTTGCGTCATAAGCTATTCTTTGAATATCAGTTGGCAAAACGCAGCTCTGCCGACAGCCGGCGCCAATGCCACACAAACCAGTGGGCCGGGTCATCCATCATGGGTCGGCACGACCCTCGGAAGTTCCTATAGCCCGCTTGTGCTAATATCAATGGCTTCGAATCAGCCTGGACTGGCTGGATTCTTTCAAGGAGCTTGTGTGTTCAGTGTCATCTCGGCTGCAAATACCTCTTTGTACCTTGCATCGAGGACGTTCTACGGGCTTTGCTTAGACCTACCGGACAGCCCCGGATTCGTAAAGGGATTGAAGCACATCTGCACTTCAGTCAGGCGGTCTACGAGTGCGCCATTGGCAGCACTACTCTTCTGCGTTGGCATATTCTTCTGGCTCCCGTTTTTGCACTTTCGAAACACCAGCCAGGTAGATGGCAGCTTGTCTCCTTTGCGAGGCTGCGGCTGACGCGCTGCTCAGGTTATCACCGCCATTGCGGTTTCTGCCAGCATTAGTTGTGTCTTCGTATGGGCTGTGCTATGCATAGCCTTCATTCGTTATCAGTTGTGGTAGGTTATGCAACTCATTCCAGATGTTAAGTCGCAATCTGACCACCATCATCTTCAAGGCTTCAAATCTGTGACAGTCTCCTCACGGAAGAAAAGCAGACACTCAAACGCCGATTCAAAGGTAGCCCGAGACCTCCAACTACTGCCTGGTGGTCCTGGCACAAAAAGCCGTCGGTCGGCATCACAACGTTTTCCAGCTCGCAGAACCTACGACACGTAGCCCGAGAACTTGATGCTACGCGGCAAGAGAGCTCCAGTGTCAATTCGGAAGCCGCCGTGTATCCACGTTATGGTGCGTCGACATTGCTTGGCACAACGCGTTTCGGGCAACCCTTGATGGCATGCATCGGACTAGGTGGCTGCATATGTATTCTAGGATTTGCAAGCTCCACTTGGTGGCTTCATCTACCATCACAGTCAGGAGAATTGCCGACGAAAGTGACAACAGCGTATGGTGCAGTAAGTTTGTTCCTTATTCATACCCAATTCAGGCCCGCCCTGCCTCGGTACTGCAGATGAAGATTGGCCTGAGCACTCTGACCTGTCTCCAGCTCATGATTTACACGCTTCTGTATGCTCTCTTCAAAGTCATCCGCCGGAAGACAACCGGCGATTGGGGCTTCGTCCAGCTCGAACCGGACCTTGTAACGCTCGAGGACACGCTCAACTATATGCGGCACAAAGTCCGGCCGTACGCCAAAGAATATCAAGGACTCTTCCCTGCATTGAAGAAAGCTTGGCTGGATGGCTTTGTTTTGATTACAGAGGGAGTCATGCGCGAGGCGGACGAGCATGGTGTGGCTGAAGAAATGGAACTGCAAAGCGCACATCAGCGCGCGGACCTGTATGACCCATGAAACGAGTGAGCGAGGCGCAAGATTGGGCGTAATGTCATCTATTAAGATAATGTTTAATGTGCTTTATAGCGAGCATGCTGTGAAGATCAAGAGTACAATACTGTTTCTAGAGGCGCAACATCATGCAGCGATGCTTCCTACATTCTTACTCTGTTTAAGTGTCTCGAGCGCTCCTTGCTAATGTGCCCCATGAGAACATCTAAGACACTAGTCGTCATCACCAATACGTGCTTGATGTTAACTACTGTCATCAGTAACTTGTGATCATCCTCGTTCCTACGCCAGCCAATTCCATAATCGGTGGAAGCATTCTTTACAGCTTGAATGTCTTATCACGCGCAATGAACCTGCTAAGGGACGACTTTGCTGAAGCTGTACTCAACCCAGCCATTGCGCCCCAGCTTCCGTGTCGATACTGCCTCGCATACCCTAGACATCGCGAGACCCAGGAGAGACGATAGGAGTCTGTCGTTGTAGCTTCTCCTGCTTAGCAGGCGCGCAGTAAGGATGCACCTTGCTCAAGGGAGGGTGTGATTTCCTAGTTCTCAGCTATCGTGTGGACCGAGGCAAAAGATAAGCCGCTGACACCGATATCACAACCTATTGTCCCCAATGCCCCCTCATTTTTAATCACAACATGTCGAGGAGCTTGATGTTCTCATTTCTCCTCAGCGGCATCCATGTCTATCCCGCTGCTGCATGCGGGCGACGTTGCCGAGTTATTACTAAGCTGTGCGACATCTTCTCGAAGCTGCCGGGAAGGACGCCATGAATGCTTATCTTTCCATACATTCCTTGGCGCAGCGCTTCGCTATGTGGTGCCTCCGGATTGGAGGCCGTCCAATCTGCAATTCCCGATACCCATTTCCCGGGAGCTTCCAGATTAGGAGTGTAGCCATGCATCTGGAGCCGACAGCCATTTATTGAACCGAAGGTCCTTTTCGTATCCAAGTCGAAATCGAGGCTACGCTCTTATCAGGCAACGGGTGGCCTTGTCGCTTTGACGTGTTCGTGCTTGTGCCTTGTCCCTTCTCCCCTACAATTTTATTCTGCATCCCATTCTTACTTAGAAAGACCGTAATATTCGTTCCCCTACAGTATGTCAGGTCCCGGCAACTTTGCCCTCGATGGGCGGCGACCCACGACAGGAGAAGAACCCACTGCAATATGGCCTAGACAATGGCAATCAAGAGATCCATGATACTCAGGTGGGGGATGTCAACGACACCGGTTTCTCCGCCGAAGCAGCACAAATCCACAACGAGAAGTCCGTCCTGTTTGAAGAGTACCTCTACTATGCCTCGATCACGCGTGCTGCGGAACATCATTACGAGGGAAATCGTATCAATATAAAAGAGCCGTGGTCATTGGGTGGTGTTATCAAGAACAGATTCTCGAAGGGGGACAAATACACGCCTGAGGCAGGACAGGTCGTTGGGAAGACGCACGGCGATGTCAGCACGGTGACCGATGAGGAATGGAGGACTGCTTCCAGAGCCACGAGAACTGCTAGTTGGGACACCATCTTTTTCTTGATCACAACCGACATTTTAGGCCCGTTTGGAGCCTCGTGAGTGTACTCCAAGCCCTTTTAATCAGCAGAATCACTTGCACTAATCGCACCAAACAGATGGGCCTTCTTAAACACTGGCCATGGACCTGGTATGGCACTTTACACTGTCTTCGGTTTCTTGGCATCAGTCTTAGGATGGTGAGATACTCACTAATATCGTGTATTCCACAGCTAACACTCAAGAATTAGGTACTCAAGAATTAGGTACGTTTGGGGTGTGGTTTGTGCCTAATTTTTCCTTCAAATTAATGCTTGACTAATTCGTAACAAGTATATGCACATGGATTCCGACCGCTACCCACTCCGCGACTTTGGCCAAGCATTCTTCCGTGTCTACGGCCAACCCGTCCGCCACGTCATCAACATCCTCCAGAGTCTGCAGATGTTCATGCTAGTCGCCGTCCTCGTCCTCAGCAACGGCGGTGCCATCTCGCAGGTTTCCATCGGTGACAACGGTATGTTCAATGCTGCCTGCCATTCACAAACAGAAAATCAGAAGAACAGAAGAGTAAGCATGAACGTATACTGATAATGCATCAGGTATTCACGGCAACGGTCTCTGTTACATCGTCTGCATGCTCATCTTCGCTTTCTGCGGCATGGCCCTCGGCCAGATCCGCACTCTCCAACGCTTCGGCTAGCTTGCCAATTTCTCTGTCTGGACGACTGTCTGCTGCAGCTTGTTGGCTTCCGTTTACAGTGCTCTCGAGGCACATCCAAATTACACTGTCATGCTTGGCTCTTTTGGCAGTGGAGGGGTACCCTTCGGAGCTACTAATTTTCCTGACGGCACCATCAACAGTGCCCAGCCTGTGCGCAAATTTGCAGGATCGCCACCTCCTGGATATGCTTCTGGTGGTGCTGGCTTTTTGGGCACTTATCAGGGGATTAATACCATTATCTACGCGTATGGAGGTGTCATGTTGTTCTTCAATCTCCTCGCCGAGATGCGCAACTCCGTGGGATTTCTGGAAGGGCATGCTGTGTGCGGACATCTTCATCTACATTGTCTACATGTTCTTTGGGTAAGTTTTCCCCTGCTTCACGATTTGAACGCACAGCTCACACATTCTCAGACTGTTCCAGTACTCTTTCCAAGGACAATACACGTTCAGCACTGCCATGCAGAGTATCTTGCCTTATGGTCCACAGACTGCGGGCAGCCTCCTTTCCATCATTGGTATGCTCGCCATCTTTCGATTGAAGACGATTTACTGATTACGTGGAACACAGGTGGTTTGATCGCTGCCGCATTGTATGGCAACATCGGTATCAAGGTCATTTATAACAACGTATTCGTCGAACTTTTCTGTAAGTTGTGCCATCCACGACACACACCTGCGCACAATTCTGACATTTCCCCCTCCAGATTTCCCGACTCTCGCCACCAAGAAAGGCAAAATAATCTGGGTCGCAATGGTTCCCATGTACGTCCCTCCACCCACATCCCCCCCCGACAATCACATCACCGCAAATCCTCCCCCCTAACATTTCATCCCCAGGCACTGGTCCCTCGCCTTCATAGTCGCGGGCGCCGTCCCCCAACTCGGCGACCTCGTCGGTGCCTTCTGCAACAAAACTTCACGTACGCCTTCCCGGCCCTGCTCAAGATTGGCTTCGACATCAAAAAGGGCGCCATGCTCGAGGGCGAGAGCTTCGACCAGGTGACGAAGAAGTATACGCCATTGGACAGGGGCGTCAAGAGGTGGATGAGGGGGTATAGGAAGACGGTTTTCGGTGACGAGTTTCAATGTGGTGTACCTGTTGGAGCGCTTGTAGTGTGCGGCCTTGGTTGTTATAGCGCTATCAGTGCGCCGATTTCTGCGTGCTCGGGGGGTACGAGCACGATTTCTTCCAGCTGCGTGTCGCCGTACGCTGGGTGAGCGGGTCAAGCATCCGAAATGCGGCAAGATTGGACTGCGTCTGCGAAAACAGCAGCATGGGCTTAGAGAGTAATCAGCAGTCTTCACAATCAGGCGAACACCACGTATTAATAGTTGCACAAGCCTGTTGGCACGTAAAGCTGTCTTGGAAAACTGCTGCAAGCCATTCGCCGCGTACTGGCTAGTGCGGGTAGGAATTGGCTAGTGTAGGTAAGTAAGCGTGATAAGGTAAGAACTGGCTAAGGTAGGATGCGGTGATAACCAGCAAGGCCAAACACCGTCCGGTCCACGTCAATGCGACAGGTATGGTATGTAATGTATTAGGAGGTAGCAGATCTCAATTCACAGGGAAAAGACGTCTTCAAATATTGCGATTTTGATTCGCTGATTACTCAGTGCTAGCCGGGACTTTCCGCGAGCTATCTGAAGGCGTTCTGGTCGCCGTCTACACACTCGACTGCTTTCCACATGCTGTGCAATGCTATTAAGCTGAAGTTCTCTTCTACCTACTAGGAACACTTTGGTTCTTCACCTGTATCTCATCATATGCTGAACGGGCTTTATTAGAGATCCACTAAAGGATACAGGAAGAGCTTCCTGTGGACAACGTTCAAAATTGTGGCAACTTCTGGTTGAGCATGGTCAAGTCCGGATAGAGGAAGCGAGACGGAATGAAGACTCCATTATCAACCCCCTGCGCAAGACCTTGATACCTCCAGTTAGAGACATAAGCTGGTGCGGTACCAGTACCGTTGTTGTTCGTTGCGTATGCTCCGACAAGAGAACCTAGAAACGTAGCGTTAGCAATCGCGGCATTGTATGACATGAAGTAATGAACTCGGGCATACCTGTAAAGTCTCCATCACCACCACTGACAACCACGCCGGGCGCGGTACCAATGGCATACTCATCGTAAAGAGCCAGAGTCGATGCAGCAGAGAGCACGTAGTGCGTCTGGTTGACGGCGCGGATGATGAGACGGATCGGGGCCTGCTGCCACGCTTCCGGAATGGGCATATACTCTGGGCCAGGCACGTCCGGCTGATGGCTTCCGCCGCCCGACACGATGAAGCGTAAGTAGGGAGTCAGGGTCGAGTTGGAGGCAGCAGTGCCGTTCGAGGCGCCAGTAGTGTTGCTTGGAAGGAGCGTGATACCTAGGTTGATATTCTGCACCTGGTTGAGGAAGACAGTTACACCGGCTTCGTCGCCGGCGACCTGCGGCTTGTATGACAGGTCGATGTTGTACTGGAACAAGGTGTCTGTCTGGAGGCGCATCACTAGGGTGTAGTTTGTGACTGCGTAGCCATCAATGTAACTGGCTGCGGCTGTGGTGATGCTGCCAGCCGATGGAGTAAGGCGAAGCGTGTTGGGGTGGCCAGGGGGCGAGATGGTGTACGCTGAAGTGTCTGGCCACCTCCAGAATCCAAAGTGAGCTGGCATGCTCGAATTGGGCGCAAAGTTAATGACATCGGGCTGGTCGACGAATGGACCATTTCCGGGCAGATTTCTCGAAGCAGGGAGAGACCAGGCGCTCTCGATTCCGGTCACGGGCGAGATGACTGGCCAGGCACCTTTGCCCCAGGTTGCAGGAGTGATGACTGTTTCGCGACCCATTGGATAGGTTGTGACCTGCGGGCCGGAACGCCATGATAAAGCACACGCCCACCAGTTGCCTCTCACATCGGAGAACAAGTCGGCGTGGCCTACGTTTTGGAAGTAGTTGGTCGTGTTCACTGCCGTCAGGATCGGGTCCAATGCGTCGTTCACATAGGGACCCCAAATGCTGCCATTGGAGCGGGAGATGGTGACGGTGTGGTTGACTCCAGAGCCTCCTTCGGCGACCAGAAGATAGTAGAAGCCATCCTTCTTGTACAGATGAGGACCTTCGAGGAACAATCCGGTTGTGCCGTTGGAGATGTGCGTTGCGTTGCTGAAGACGCCTGTTGTGAGGTTGACTGTTTGCAAGTAGGTACCTGCGGTAGCAACATAGGCAGTGCCGTCGTCGTCCCAAAAGAGATCAGGGTCAATATACTCGGCGTTGTAGACTATGGGGTCGCTCCAGGCCTGGTCGCTGTAAATGTCTGTGGTGTGGAAGATCAAGCCTGTGCTGATGGACGCGGTGGTATTCGCTTTGCGGTAGATGGTGATGATGTAGAAGGTCCCCTGGTGGTACCTGATGGTGGCGGCCCAGATACCGTCCGTCTGCGAGAGGGACAGGTCGTAGTCTGGATACTGACTCTTACGATTCATGGCATGGCTGGCGAGTTTCCAGCTGGCAAGGTCCTTGCTCGCGTGGACAGCAAGTCCAGGTGTTAGCAAGAAGGATGACGAGGTACAAAACGTCGTGCCGTTCTGCTCAGGCACGAAGACGCAGCTCGGGTCACTGTGCCAGCCGGGAATGGCAGGATTGAAGTGTGTCTCATTGTTGGCGAGAACGCTGGCGCTGGGGGTAGAGGTTGGGCCAGGTTTGTGATAGGATGGGGGAGTGGCACTGACAGCACTCGCTGCAGCCAGCGTCGCAAGGAAGAAGTTGGTGATTCCGAGCATGTTGTGAAAAGAGGAGAAGACTGGAAGATTTGGTTGTAGACGATTCCAAAAGCTGGGAAGAGCGTGTCTTATATGGCAGTGTGGTTACGGCAGTGCAGTGTCGTCACCGATCAATTGTGCAGCCTCGGAGTGGAGCGCCAATGAATATGAGTTTATCGATGCTTTTTCTTTCAGCTCAATTACGTGTGCATGCCTCCGTTCGTGAATAAGGAATAAGGCAATTCGTAAGACAGATCATCATCGGAGTCCTCAGTACGCATATCCATCGTGCTGCGCCGATGCGCAGCACCAGCAGCAGGCAACCACATTTCCGGCAGGCTCGGAGGTAGATGCCGAGGGCTCCACATAAACGACAGGGCGCTGAATACTAATGCTAACGGCTATCCTCGGCATCTAACCGTGCTCCCCACGATTTTGAGTAGAAGCTGGAGGACGGCACGAATCATCCATATCAGTGTCTTGTATCAGCATAGAGCTCGTGAGGTTACAGTAGTCTTGAGTAGTTGACATATAACTGTAATTGCATGAACTCCTTGCGGAAGGCTACGTGAATATCTATCAATCTCGGTCAGACAAAGTGTTCAAGTGTGCTATGTCATACAGTGAGAGTAGGACTCCAGAGGCAAAAAAGCAACGCAACAGCGAGACAGTCTAATGGTGTAGCAGCTAGACAGGTACTGAACCAAAGGCGGGACGCAAGACATCTTCATGATTGACACATCTGGGTCAACAACTTTCTCTCTATTTCTGACACGAAACTATCTCTGTCATGTACTGTTCCGCCAATGCATCTCACATGATAGGCGGAAAGTCTTCACACACTACCGTCCAATTCCTCGGCCACTTCATGCCCGGACTCTCGGTGAACCCGCCACAAAGCCCCGCAATCGCAAACAACAAGCTTCCACTGGCTGGGTAATACGGTGTCGGCACTCGACTACCACCCACAGGCTGCCCAATATCATCAAACTGAAACGCGGGATGCAGCAAGAAGTTGACAGCAGTATCAGCATTGCCCAAACGGAGAGCATTGAGTGCGGTGATGGGAAAGTCCCACCCATACGAGTAGGTGAAGTTCCATGTCTAATAGACCATCTCACGAGTGATCTGCAAGATGGTGGTGTTGACGTCGGAAAGAGGCGGCAGCCAGCCGGAGATGCCAAGGAAGCCGGGATGATCTTCGGTCAGTGCTGGGTCGGTCCAGAAGTTGGGCACTCCTTCGTAGAGGACGTAGGTGTCATTCTCGACAGGTAGTGGGGCAAGACCATTCAGTACAGTCGTCCAGGCTTTGGGGACTGTGCGATTCTGGCGAATCTGCCATTTAGAGGCAATGCTGAGGCCAAGGCGCCAGTAGTGGAGCTCGAATGTAGGATTGTTGGTCGCGTTTGGATTGCCTGTTTCGCTGACGGGGTACATGGGGGGCCCTAGATTGTACACTTGTGTGCTGGCGTTGTACCATGCAGAATCTGCCATGAAGTTCGCAGTCTGCGTGACGAGAACGTCCCATTTTGCCAATGTCTGGGGAGTCGGGAAAGCGGTATACTCGAGGTTCGCCCAATAGATAGGGTGTGGCTGCTGCCTGTATATTGTGAGCTTGCGTGGAGTCGAATGGTTTAGTACCGACTCACCATATCAGAAGACTGTTGATCTCTCCTGGTGCAGATCGACCGTCCGGCGAAGATTCTTTGCCCCAGCGAGCTCCAGCGAAACCTTGTGCCTCTGCGCGCTCAATTGAAGATGGCAGGAAGCGGTTGTAGAAGCCACTCGTTCGCTCGAACAAGTACCACTTTCCCCATGTCGGCCATTCGATGAGGTTCCTATGCCATTGATTACTTGTGTGCATGTACTACTCAGTTCAGCACAACTCACCAGAACACCTCTTCAAGATGAAACTTTCCGTACCATCCTGACCGAGATCAGTAATGAATATAAGCATCCTTATAGGGGAATCTACCATTGTTCGTCAGTCCAGACTCTTGAGGTGGGTCTGTTCCAGCGTTGTTGATGGCGAGATAGTACTGTGACAGTATAGTACGACGTTGAAGCTCGCTGGCATCATCATCATCAGTACCCGTGAGGTCCACAAATGCGCCAGCTTCCCAATAGCTCTGCCACCAAAAGATCGCCGCAAGCTTGATCTGCAGAAAACTGGCAGGATACACGGTCGTTGGTCCAGGAGTGTATGTGGAGGCGAAGGATATGCTTTCTTGTGGCCCGCTGGGCTGCAAAATATAGCGGTGAGTACCGAAATGCGGTCCGGCAACAGTGGCGAAGCCCTGCCACTCTGATGTGTTGTAGTAAGTTGTTGCATCTAGTGTATGTTCTACTTGAGCCCACGATTTGCCTCGAGTTCTCAGCACAGTCGTGTGATTCGCAGTTGCATTGAAGATACCAACAAAAGGATCATCAAATTTGTCGGCATCGCTAGCATACGGATAGTCGAACAAGGCAGATAACGCCCCTGTTGACAACAGAGATGACTCGATCGCAAAACCGAAAGAGTCAGAATTGGGGTCAGCATATGTCTGAACCGTGACAAGGGAATTGTTGATGTGGAACGTCGAATAGATGCCTCCAGTGAAGAGGTCAGTGTATTGTGACTTGTTTGTCAAATCGTGTTCCGCTAGCTCTTCTCCATTAAGTAGAAAACCAACGCGACCTAGGTTGATACGATGGGGATTCGCGATCAGCCATTGACTGATCTGAGCTTCTGCCCAGTTGGGTTGATTGTACTGCACGAGGCGTTGCCCGTCGGTCACGTTTGTCACTAATCTCGTGAGTCAATAGCTTTCTTGACGCAATCCAGTCGGAAGACTGACACCACTCGAGTCCCGTAAAGCCATATGAGAAATCCGAAGTCGTAGCGTTGTCAGCTGTTGGAGCAGACTTTGGAAACGTGGACGTCGAGTTGTGCCAGCCCCATGAACTCAAGACGCCATACGGCAGTATCGTCTGCAGCCGGTGATATCGGCACCAAATGCGATGTTCCCATTGCCCACTTGCATTGGCGTGACATTGTTGCTTGCAATCCGATATGGATTGAATTTGCGGACGACGCTCTCACGGTCAATGGCGCAGCTCACAAAAGGCGATATTGATAGCAGCACAGTGGCGACCACCAAAGGTGTTACCGCTGAGGACTTCATCTTGCGTGATAAAGTCTTTCTGCGGACCCAGCACGCGTATAAGCCATCTGCCCAGCTTTTGATCTTTCGAGGAGGTCCTCACCAAGATGGCCCGGATCTTGGTACTCCGCTTTGGGTCTTGGTGAGGAGTAATGTGAATCTGATGTCATGCTCACAGCATTTCTGGCCTGCTTCTGCAGCGGACGAGACTCCAGCATGTTCCAGCTTTGTCGACGGACCGGCTCATGCTCGCATGCGCTCTCTGCGTTGCTCGTAGAAGCATTTACAGCATTAGACGCGGAAAGCTGAACAGAACCTCAGGTTTGTCGTCCGTAACCTGCCTTACCAAGTGGCTACCCAGTGGTGCTGTCACGTGACTATATACTCCTCAAAAGGACCAGACAGGATGCCATTATCACCCCAGCAAGAGGTCACCACACGCTTTCCTCCAGTTTGACACGCCTTGTGGTGTATCAGTATACGCTTGCTGCATGAGAGATGATCGCGAAGCAGGACATGCGACACGGCCCGCGACTTTGCCACCACTGCCACTTCCCCTCTTACCCCTCACCGAGTAGATCGTCTTTTATCCGGCGTTTGCGCTCTACTCTACCTGGTCATCTCTTCCAACTGCTCAGCAAAGTATTACAACCTCCAAGTGCTTGGAGTTGCGTCGGCGATGACGTGGTCCGCGACAGCTGTTGTACATGTTGCGAACAATGATTGATCTTGCCTTACTTGACCTCATCTTGAGGCAGAAAAGTGTTGAAAGCTGCTCATCGATTTTGCAAGCTGCATCATGCGTTCTCCTCTACCACTCATCACTACCGCCATATGTGGCGTGGCGGTAGCAGCTATTTCCGTGGCCGCTAAAGTGCCAGCGAACTCAAGTTACATGAATCCAATGTTGCAAGGCTTCCATCCTGATCCTTCATGTATCTTCGTGCCTGAAGAGAACAACACCTACTTCTGTGCTTCGAGCAGCTTCAACGCCTTCCCAGGAATTCCCATACACGCCAGCAAAGATCTTCAGAACTGGAAGCTCATCAGCAATGCTCTTAATCGGCCGGAGCAGCTGCCTACCTTGGCAATCACGAACAGACAGACCTCCGGGATATGGGCGTCCACAATCAGATATCACAACGGCACATTCTACATACTCACAACGCTTGTGTTTGACAGCGAAGCCCAAGCGAACTTCTCGCGCTGGGACAACCTCATCTTTACGACTACAAATCCGTCCTCATCAGCAGCGTGGTCTGACCCTGTGCACCTCAAGTACTCGTATCCAGGCACGCCACCGTTCGGCTACGACATTTCGCCATTCTGGGATGCGGACGGGACAGTGTATGTCACGGGAAGCCATCCGTGGCAAGTCACGCCAGGCATCACGCAAGCAACGATTGACCTTGCCACCGGCCAAGTCGGATCAACCTATACCTATATCTGGAACGGTACTGGCGGAGAAGCCCCAGAAGGCCCTCACATTTACCTCAAAGACGGGTGGTACTACTTGATGATTGCGGAGGGTGGTACCGGGCTTAACCACATGGAGACGATAGCACGATCGAAGCAAATCAATGGGCCATACGTAGCTAATCCAGCAAATCCGATCCTTACAAATGCTAACACGACGCAATACTTCCAGACAGTCGGACATGCCGACTTGTTTGAAGATGCCGCTGGGAAGTGGTGGGGCGTGGCATTGTCGACACGATCTGGCCCAGAATATACCACATATCCTATGGGACGCGAAATGTTACTCTATCCAGTAACGTGGGCTGAGGGTGCTTGGCCAATTTTACAGCCTGTGCGAGGCCAGATGGAGGGGTGGTATCTGGGTCCAATGGACAAGAAGATTGCAGGCGAGGGGTACGTATTGAACCGGTTATGCTCTTCCCCGACACCACAGCTAACACTCACAAGACCCTTCGTCACAGCTCCGGACCACTTGACCTTTGCTCTGAAAAGCACGCTGCCCATTCACCTCCTCCACTGGCGGATCCCCAACGAGACCGCCTACACCATATCGCCCGCCGGCCATGAAAACACGCTCCGTCTCTCCCCATCCATGCTCAATCTCACCGGTTACGATGGACAATACGCCGCAACGCCACAGACACTTCTCGCGCGCCGTCAAGTCGACACCCTCTTCACTTACAGCGTCGACATGGATTTCAGCCCGGCCGTCGAAGGCGAAGAAGCAGGCATCACTGTCTTCCTCGTCTCGGTTCGTTCTTCACCCCATTTCTATAACACTACTCTACCGCACACAACTGACTGATACACCCACCCACCAGAACCACCACATCGACCTCGGCCTCGTCCTCCTCCCCTACACTACGCCAACACCACCACCAACACGACCGCACTAACACCGTGTCTGCGCTTCCGGTCCCAGTCCTACATCGCCACGCCCCCAACCGTTGTGACGCCTCTGCCCGCCGCCTGGGCGCACCAGACGCTACATATGGAGATCAAAGCTTTCAATCTGACGCACTATAGCTTTTCGGCTGGACCGGTTGGGGTGATGAGTGAGATGCGGCTGTTTGGGCTGGCGCCAGGCGCGGTTGTTAGTTGGGGTTTCACGGGGATATTGGTGGG
>Ga0058702_10000311_pt1 | contig 22691 bp, 20 predicted proteins | sample AgamicOrSfe_FD_83781 | JGI IMG/M metagenome (GOLD analysis project Ga0058702, IMG submission 83781) | Agave microbial communities from Guanajuato, Mexico - Or.Sf.e | ecosystem: Host-associated > Plants > Phyllosphere > Phylloplane/Leaf | place: Guanajuato, Mexico | collected 2012-05-30 | reverse complement strand
GCTCATCATAGAAACCTATCTCAGGACAACGCGAAGCATTGTACAACAGGTCCTCGTTGATGGAGACTTTCACTCCTTTCCTGCTCATGACTTTCTCGATTGTCTGCTTGATCATGTCACGCTCCTCCTGCTTCCGCACCTTCTCCGCCAACAGCATGTAGCCATTGTATGCCAGCTCCTCAACGCTGTTGGCTCCTCGGAACGACCATCGAAAGAGGTCACGTAACGTTGCAAAACTGCTTTGCTCAAATAGACGTTGCTCTTGACGAAGAATTGACAGGCTCTTGTACACATCAACGATGAGGCCACACCAGGATTCTGGCAATTTACTGCGCCGTGCAAGAATGATGTTCAGCTCCTGCACAGGGATGTCGTCAAAGTGCAATTCTAGGAAACGATTGCGGAATGCTCGCGACAGCATCTTCCTCCCTCCGTATGGTCCAGCAGGATTCTGTGTCGCAAAGAGCATAAAGTCAGGATGAGGACGAATGACTTCTTGCGTTTCAGGAATCAGAAGTTCGCGATTGTCGTCCAGGAGTCTGTTCAATGCTTCCAGGACATCCGTCGGTGCAAGATTTAGCTCATCAAGCACAACCCAATGCCCCGCACGTACAGCTTGAACAAGGACACCCTCCTGAAAGACGAGTTGACCATCACTTGTTGACATGTAACTCCCGAGATATTCCTGCAGGTCAGTATGCTCGTGGTTGTTGATGCGAAAGAACTCATTTCCAGTTCTGCGCGCTAGATATTCTATCATGCTAGTTTTGCCAGCAGAGGTGGGACCCTGAATCAGGATGGGATGCTTCCCGGCTGATGCAGCTCGCATGACATTCCTGAGATTGCGAGCAATATAAGGCGTTATGATGTACTCGGGTACGTCCTCAGGTGTATTGGGCCCTTTCGCCATCCAGTGCCGTTCCTCTTTCGGCTTCTTTGTCTTCTCCATTGACTGCACAGCGAGCAAGGTCGCGACGTGCTCCTTACCGTCCTCTGGCTCCCGAAGTGATCTCGCAAGTTCCGCTTTGGCAGAGGAAGCGTTTGCGAATAGTTTTGACTTCACCAGCTGCTGCAGTCTCGCCTCGGAGTCGACATCCAGTGCGGTAAAGAAGCACATGGAGATGCCCTCATATAGGGCTCGCCGTAGTCCGCATTGCGCTGCGGTGTTCGATGCGTGCGACAATGCTCGTGTGAGAGTACGTAGACTGTAGTGTGGTCTTTGTCCAGTGCCATCCACCAGTCCTTCTTCAGCAACAAGCTTTTGAATATCCTGGTATAGCTCTGTAATCGTGCTCGCCATATTCCGGTCGGGTCCAGATAGAACTGCAGATCGTTCCAGGTATGCTTTGATGAGGACTTGGAGACTTTGGGCGTCCCGATCAGGCGAGTTGACGTATATTTCTGTGAAGCGTGATCGAATGCCCATTGGGAGGTCTTTCTTTCCAACGTCAGTGGCTGGGTTCATTGCTGCGAAGATGCGGAAATCAGGGTGCGCCTCGATACGTTCAACCTGGCCTGTTTCTGATAGCATGATATATGGTTTAGCGTTTGGTCCAGACTCTAACAGATCAGACAAGCACTCCAGTGTATCAGGACTGGCCAGATTGATCTCATCGAGCAGAACCCAGCTGCCCTCTCGAACGGCCTTGACAAGCTTGCCTTCGGTGAAAGAAAAGGTAAACACCTCAGCAGATCCTGCAAAGCGACTTTCAAGAGAATACACACGGTCTGCGAAGCTTTTCCACAATAAGGGATCTGGTGTCGAAGTCACCTTTCGGCGTTTTGCAGGTTGCTCGATAGTTGGATCGGTCTGCTCTACAGTCTTCCCAGCTGCGAGCGCCTTCTCGACAATCTTCAGAGCCTCCTTCCAGAGTGCAATCGTGCGCTTCCATTGACTTTTCGCGATCGTTTTTGCTAGCATCTGCGTGAACCGTTGGTTTCTTTTCTGGGCGAATGAGTCTTCGAAAAGTGCAACAAACTCATCCTGTAGAGGAATGACAATGCTTCGAGTCGTGACAGGCTTGAAGCCACCCAACAAATCCCCACTTTCACTCTGTTGTGACAAGTTGATAGCTACCAACTTCTGTCCCAGCATTTGAGCAAGATGCTGCACAGCGGTAGTCTTACCAATACCGGTCTCACCCACCAGAAGCATTGGCTCGCCGCGCTGTACAGCCACAGCGACCTGTTCAAGAAGACGAGAACTATGCGCAGTGATAGCATATGGCGCAGAAGTGCTTCTCCCAGCCATTACTGCTGCTTTGTGCCGCATAGTAGATCCGGATAAGCTCGCTCGTCCAACTGCAAAGCCTTCGTTGCCATTCAGCTTTATACGCTTGACAGGCACAATTCGGTCTTGTAGCAAATGCACTTTTCGCTGCGGGCTGACGTGCCACTCTTCTGCGATACATGAGATGAGGAACTCGCGATCTGCTCCATCTTCCAGACTACCTGTGAAACAATCCACAGCATCTAAGAACATTCCATCCAGGGCCGCCTCTGATATAGTTGCTGCGACCGATCGAGCACTTCCTGTGGTAAGTAGTTCGTTCATGCGACTACACCACTTGAATAGTTCACGTGCCGAGATCGTTCTTGTTCGAGCGCTATTCGAGCGAGCGGCTTGTCCACGATTCAGCTCAAATTGTAACCTGGTGTACGCTGCCATGATTCGCTCCATGAAGCTTGATAGTGACGGAAAGGTATCACCAATGATCACACGAAGCTCGTCAATAGTAGGAGCACACAACAGTACTTTCTGCCAAAGCCTGCCACCAAGTAGTCGCGCGTATGGCGCCACCTCCTCGCCTTGTAAGTTGAAACTTGTGCGCATTGTTGCAATGATCTTGAACCCCTCGGCAGCTCTGAGCTTCTCTCCACGACTCGGTATGATCAGCTCTTGACGCTCGATGAGCGGAAGTAAAGTACTGATGACCTCATTTGGTGCACGGTCAAGGTCTTCAATGAACACCCATCGTCCTTCCTTGACAGCTGTGGTGAGTACTCCTGCCTGCCACTCGAAGGATCCCGGCTGAGAGCCAGTGGTATAGATGCCTATGAGCAGCTTGGCGTCACTTTGCTCATTGAGATGAAGTGTGACCATCTTCTCAGACTTGCCTAGACGTTGTGCTAGGTGCCGCACTAGAGTAGTCTTACCAGATCCAGCCAGGCCTGTTACGAGTATTGGGTCCGGTTTTTGCATGGCATTGGCCAGTAGGCGGAGATTGGAGATTGTTGTTGGGGTTTTCACGAGCCTCACTACTGCATGTGTGTTCGTGTCATCCTTCGCCGTTCGTGCCAGGAGCACACCCGCCACTTCCGCCGCGCGCGGAGACAGATCGTTTTCGGTCATGATTCTCGGAGTCCCAGGTGTTTCTGACGGAGTAGCTGCACGAGCGGTGCGCAGTTGCTCCTTGAGATCCTTCAGCCTCTTCTCCTCCCATAGATCTAAGAATCTGTAATCTATTTCATTCTTGTCCTCCCAAGATCCATGTATGGCCTCGGTACCAATATATTTTGAGAGCATCTCTTGAGTGACAGTGTCCGATGCACACATACACAGACACATAACGCGTACGGCGAGGTAGCGCGTCACTTTATCAGGATGCTCCAGTAGGGTGTGAAATGTGGCCAGCTTGATGAAACTGGTGAAGATCTTGCTGTCGGACTGGATGAGTCTAAGTAGTCCGAGAAGCACCTCCTGTAAAGCCCCTCCCATTACAGACGTAGTATGTAGTCCAAGTCCTTCGATAATGTCTCCCTTTTCCTCTCTTAAGATGATCGAGGCGAATACCGCTTGTACAACTTCTGAAAGGTATGGCAAGCTGGTGACAATGCGTCCAAATGCCGGTACACTTGATAGGGGAGACGCAGAACTCCATCTTGCGCAGATGTCGACTGCTAGACACTCGACACTGGTGAAGATGATCGTAGTCAGGCTGGGTATGAGTGCCGCTGAGGATAATTTATTCAGGAAATCCACATTGTTTCGGGCATGGCACGCCTGCTCGACATGACGCTGTAACTCTGGCGGAAGCATCGCCGCGCGAGCAAGCAGCACCGCGACCTCTCCAGAGCAGTCCATCCTGAGTTGCGAAGCTGAGATAGCTGATAGATGTTGTTGTTAGACTGTAGAAACTTTTTCGTCGATCCTCCAGAAAGAAAGATGTATTGTCACGTGAGACGACTTTTGCATTTTGCTAGCATGCAAACACCCTACTGTCTAGCAACACTACTCCGCTTCCTAATCCTCGTCTCTCTCACCTAGTCAGAATCGATAGCTGGCAAGCATTCACACAATCTCACACCATGTCGCCAGTGCCCCGTCTTGCATATTGGTCGTGCGCCTACGCCAGCCGCATCGCTTCCACATCCACCATCAAGTCCTCCCCGAGAATAGCATATACCGCCCAGCGAAGATGGCAGTCCTCCGACGCCGGCTCCGCCAACACCAAGATCTCCGGCATCGTTGACCAGATCAGCCAATTGACCCTCCTCGAGACCGCAGACCTTGTTGCAACATTAAAGTCACGACTCAACATCCCCGATATGCCAATGGGTGGCTTCTCAGGTGGTGGTGGAGGCGCGCCGGCAGCTGTTGCGGCGCCGGTGGAGGAGGAAGAGGCGGCGCCGAAGCAGGAGGAGAAGACGCTGTTCAACCTCAAGCTACAATCTTTTGATGCAACAGCGAAGCCGAAGGTTATCAAGGAGATCAAGTCGTTGCTGGGTCTGTCTTTGGTGGATAGCAAGAAGTTTGTAGAGAGTGCACCGAAGATGATGAAGGAGGTGAGTACTTATGACTCGTCTGGGCTAGGACCGGGTGCTAATGAACGTATAGTCAATTCCAAAGGAGGACGCCCAGAAGATCGTGGATGCAATGAAGGCACTAGGTGCTGTGGTTGTCATGGAGTAGGAAGGCCAAGAAATGAAGGCGATAAACCATTCCAGGAAGGAGCATTAGGGAATGAGAGGATCTATTCAGCATATTCACGGAGTGTGGTCATGTCAGGCTTTGGTTCCTCGTCCCGCTCCGTCACTTCTCTGGCACTTCGACATTGGTGCGAGTGTACGTGTATGATAGATTATGCATGGGGTCATTCATGCGAGAAAGGGAAATTTGTGCGATGGGGTATCTTGATACAGGAAACAGACCAACGCCGTCGCTATGCTTTTACTATCACGCTCCATCTTCTTTGTCCTATTTCGCCACCACTGGCGCAGCAGATGGTAGTGCGTAGTCCAGCTCTCTTACTGCTCGTTGTCGCTCGTATGCGTCTTCCTCGGCATTGATAAAGTCGTCCTCACCAATATCAGACGTGTCCTCCCATAATCGCTCGAACTCTTTGTTCTCTTCCGAGTTCACAGCCCATATGCTTTCACGTAGACGTTTGTGTCGCTCGCGGTCCTCCTCAATGCGCTGCTCAATTTGTCGCTTGTCAAGTCGTGCGCCATTCGACCTCTGCATACTAGGCGTCTGTTGTTTACTCGGATCTCGACCCGTGACAGGAGACGATGTGGGATGAGCAGAGTTGGTATCTCGGTCTTTTAAGCAGTCTTCCAGCTCAACGACTGTTTCTGGCGAGAGGACTTTCTTGTCTTGGAGACCGCCAAGTACCTGTAAAACGGGTCAGAATGAGATTGAAAGGTGCGGCGGTGAGGCAGTAATCGTACTCTGCGGACTACCTTGACATTCGCCGCACCAGACCCATCAGTCGGTGCTGCCAAGTCAATTATGCTCAATATATCTCGCTGAATCATTCTGATGAAGTCGAGACGATTCTCTCGTTGCGCCACATCACATAGTTGCTCGATGAAGAACATGATATTGGCTCTGTTGTTCATGCTGTTCTGGCTTTCATCAGTACTTCACAAAGAAATGCCTGCAGCGCAACTCACTTGTCCTAATTGCTCAAGTATACACGAATGCAAATCCTCATCCATATCCTGGTGTCGTACAGCGTATAGTGCTGCCTTTTGTGCTGAGTTGACAGAGGCGTTCAGATGCTGCAGCTGAGCCGTGAACCTCATTCTGACCTCGAAAGGATCCGCCATATTGAAGTGTTTTTCTCTGTGATTCACTATGATCAAGCACGACAGTTTTGCAAAGGTAGAAGTAATAAGCACGGGCGTGGGTGAGTAGATAGGTTATCTGTGTAAGGAAAGCTTTGTACTGAGGTGGAGTTTGATGTTGTTCACGCGACCACTTTGGAACAAGTTGAAGCTCAAATCTGGAACGAACCTCAAACTGCAACTATCCCACACACTCATACCCTCTTCTTTGCCCTTTTCCATGCCCCTTATTTTCCACCCGGCTCCTCAAACATAAGCCCCGACCTCCAAAGATGAGTTCATCTGGTAACAGCACAACTGGTAATCAGGATGGCTTGATCATAACCTTCCTGGCGTGCGGTGAGCACTTCAGCATTGAGCGCATGATACACCTTCTCTGACTGAGTTCATGCAGGTACACTCAACACAGCCATCCTCACTGGAATCCTTGCCTCCTTGTCAAACCCAGACGACCAATCATCAAGCTCCTCAAACACATCCGGATCAGAAGCACAACCGCCAAAGCTTCCAAACCGCTTCATAGCTACAGCTAGACGTCCCGAATCACTCAAACGAATCGAGGCAGCAGTAGCGCAGTACAAGAACGATGTCACAACAATGCAGGACAATATCGAAGCTGTAGAGCGGGCGGATGTGGTTCTACTTGGCTGCAAGCCCTACATGTTCAAGGACATACTCGGAGCAACAGGCATGAAAGACGCTCTTGCTGGCAAGATGTTGATCAGTATTCTTGCTGGAGTCACTGCACGTCAACTTGAGGAGGTCGTCTACGGATACGTCTCGGAAAAGGCCCCAGAAGAGGAGGGAAGATGTAGGATGGTGATTGCGTTACCGAATACAGCTTCTGCAGTAAGAGAGTCTATGACAGTCATTGCGAATCCATCCCCACCCATGGCAGAAGAGCAGACAGCATTAGTACAATGGATATTTGAGCGAATAGGACGCGTACAGATGGTCGCGCCCAACTTGATGGATGTCAGCACGGCACTTTGTGGCTCTGGACCAGCATTTATGGCATTGGTGATGGAGTCGTTGATAGCTGGGGCGGTGTCGATGGGATTACCTCGAGACCAGGCTCAGCAGATGGCGGCGCAGACGATGAGAGGGACGACAGGGCTGGTGTTGGCAGGGGAGCATCCAGCTATTCTGAGGGACAAAGTGACGACCCCTGGTGGTTGTACTATCGGAGGGCTGCTGGTCTTGGAGGAGGGAGCTGTGCGTGGGACGATTGCGAAGGCTGTGCGTGAGGCGACGGTGGTGGTTGGGCAGCTGGGGAAGGGAGTGCAGGGTGCGAACGGGACGAGGCTTGTTCGTACGTTAGATACGTGATGATGCATGAGAGCATGGGAATGGTCAAGAGCTGCATTGATCAACGAGCTTGTACATATATGATAATGACAACACGAATTACAAAAGCCTAATGCAGCGATGCAAGGCGCCTCAGTGAAGAATCCATCGACAACAAGCTTCGTAGAATCTCGTGACGCGAGAAGCCCCAGAGTCTGACAAGCTGTCACAAGTACGTGTAGGATCCAGCAATACAACAAGCTTAGGGGTACGACCTCGAGATGAGACAAGCTTTAGAGTAGGACGACGACGTGACAACATTCCAAGTAGAGATGGCAATATCATAGCAAGGTCCGGCTTCTTCCTCACCGACACGTCCTCAGACATGCACAAGCAACGAAAAATGGTAATGGTTCAAAAATTCCTCACCGATCCGAAGACCAATGAGAGCAGTCATTAGTTGTAGTTTTCTAAGTGGGGTTAGCAGCTGTTTGCATGTTGATTGACTGGCATTTTCACTCACCAACTAGCAAAAACGATGAATCAGGTAAACCTTCACTTTCAATCGTAATGCCCTTGCACTATGAGGCTGTTAGCCAGTGTTTCGAAGCGTATGGTGTGTTTTGAATATATTTACCATAGATGGAGAGAAAAGGAAAAAGAAAAGAACGCAAGACGAGTAACAATTGCGAAGGATGATATTGGATCGTGTCAGCCCTATGGACACTTGACTCACTAGCTCCATCCACTCACGTGACGCGTTCTGGGGCAAGCATTTCTGACCATGGCGCAATTGCTAATCCTAAAATTGCACTACAATATCACGGGCCACATACCAGCCGATCGAATGCACGTGACCAGCATGGATTGAAGCATGCATTGAGTGGAATGGACAGTATACAGGCCTATACTGCACCTTCTCTTCTCAAAACTAGGTATACGTACACGAGCAATATGTCGGCCTCTGAGCAGGTTCAAGGTCTGCTATCCCTTCACAGTCCCTCGCTGACCTCAGTATGGTGTAGCGTCACAAGTCGGCTTGCTTTGCAGCACAACGCTTGACGTCGGACGTCAGTCGCGACTACCATCTCCCAGTCTTGATGCAGCTCTCCTCCCTCCCAGTCTTGGTGCAGTGCCACTCCATGACCACATCATTAAGCCAGCCACGGATATAAAGCACCATCCTAGCATGTTGCTCCTGATTTCCCGATCTCCTGAATAGCTTGAGCTCAGCTTGTGTCCATTGCGGTATCATCGGCCGCCCCGATATCCATTGCGCCAAGACCCTCTCCCAGCACGTCCACCATGTCTTCGTCCTCATCTTCCTTGCTGGAGTCCTCCTCTTTTGTGGAATCGTCTGGTGTCAACAGGCCCGTCTCTATGTCTCCATCAAGCCCTGGAAGCGCCGTGTCGATGGCGTCGTTCAACAAGATGTCTTGCGCTGTCATTTCTGGTGACAAGAGCCCGAACGCTGGCACGGGAGGGAGAGGTGCTTTGTCGACGACGAATCTGGCTGCTTCCTTTGCTATCGCTGCATCGAGCTTGGCTTGTCGAACTTCCTGTCGCATGTTAGGCATGTTTTGAGAATGCAAACAATTCATCTTACAATATCACGAAGAAAGGTAACGCGAGTTGCTTCGTCTTCCAGCAGTCTGCCCGTTCTTCTGGCGTGATCGAGGTTGGTGGTGGCCACAGAGAGTGGACTGAAAATACCGAGCATATAGTATGAGAAAGCTTTCCATATTACTGGCGTGAAGGCGTCTTGAGTCAGCTCGATGAATATTTCCTTTGCCGCACTATCTTCACGACGATCGAAGTGGTCGATGGCCTGGCACAGTCAGTTCTGGCTGGTGCGGCGGACTATATGGAAGGACAAACCATATCGTATCTGAACTTGTGCCATCTGGCGAGATTAGATGTGAATATGGTGGGTTCCTCCATATTCCACACTACGCCAATGACAGTTCGCTGAACTCGGTGTCCTTGCGCTTGCCGTCTGGTGGCTGGCGATGCTTTCCTTGAGCTTTCTTTGTGTTTGTCGGCGTTTGTGTGCGTTTGTGGTATCGCTTCCTTGGGTCTGGTCTCTGGTCGCACTCAATATGCTTTTTTATTTATTTCCCTCGTCACTGGCGATAATTCCTGGTGTTACGCGTCTTGCTTCGTGGTGTGGTTGTTGTGGTTTCCAGCTTGGTCACGTTTCATCCTGACCTGAAACAACTTCACTCGGTGGTCCGTGCGCCGACACCCCTCCTCCCGTTTGCCAAACAATCTTCATCTGGCCGTGTCTGACTTTGACTTCTTTCCATCTTCATTTACACTGTTCATTCGACAATCTCCCACTCGATTGTCGGCTTTTGCTCTTACGGCCCTAGTCATAACACACTTGGACTGAGATCACACCAACCCGGTTGAACCCTTTCTCGCCTGACGACACAGGTAGATGCTGTCGAAGCATGACCAGCTCTTAGCCTTTGGATCAGGATGACGACCGCCAGCGCAGATGTCGCTCAACTGTCCGCGCAAACTTGCTTGGATGACCGACAGAAGCCACATGGCGCAGCAGCAGAACACGGGACTGCAGCAACACGGAAAGATCGCGACACACGCGACTTGATCGAAGTCTACACCGGGAAAGAAGGAAAGAATGAGCGTATCTTCATGGAATTCCAGCAAGACAAGTTACTGGATAAGCTGCATCAGTGGTCAGAACCTCTCAAGACAACGAAAGCTGACTTTCTGCTCGCGTACCCAGACAGACAGCGTCAGCTCAGCAGTCGGCTACGTTCCAGGCCTGACACAACACCGCCAGGGCCATGGGTCTGCGAAGTACGCAATGAAGAAGCCGACCTTTTGTTTACCTATCAATTCCCTCCAGAGTGCAATGACTCAGCAAGAACCGCAATCACAGCCGTAGTACACACATTGAACGAATGGCTAGAGCACGGTCCCCATCCTGTCTCGTCCTACAGTGCAGGCACTTTCGATAACTTCCTTTGGACGGCAATGCGCCAACATTCACTTTTCACACCTGGCACTTTGGAGCTTCCTGCTATAAGCTCGCTTATGATGCAAGATCTATCTGGGAGTGTGATCACGGAAGTGACATACATTGACCAGGAGTCGTGTTCGGTCAAGGTATGCTCGTTTAACGTCGTCGTCCGTCCTCAAGATACACGGCACGAGCTCGAACAGCTCGACGCCACTTTCTCCGGAGAGAATTACTATCGATATGTACGACGACGATCGCCGACTAGAGAGACTGCCACTTGAGGAGCTTCTGGTATTCCGTAGATGTGAAGACCACGCCATGTCTATTGCTCGGCTGGTGCAGGCCCGGATGGTCGGCGGCATCTACCGACGGAACGACATCGACCTCTTCATACAGGCACAAATTGCATACCACATGCGACAAAGCGCCTTTGTCAAAGAGATACGTGAGTATTGTGCATCGAGGGTGTTCTACGGCGAACTGACACTGCACAGCACACCCCTCGTTGTCCAGGTTTCAATACCCTTCACTTTCAGAGCTTTTTGTCAATGGGGAGGTTCTGGAGATGCGACCATCCAAAGCATTTCGGGCATGTTTTCCACCTGCTCCATTTCCACCACTCTCCCTGTATAGTACGGAGATACTGGATCAGGTTCAGGCAAAAGTACTTATGGAATATTTTCGCACTGGATCACTGATGAGTGCTTGGCGTGCTGCATGTGCCCTGTCCGATGCATTGGCGCTTGCTGAGGACATAGGCCCAGATTCGCTCATGCCGTCGGGTATCGATGCTATGCGTGCACACATTCTATGTGATGAATGCGGAGCAATAAGGCTCTTGTCAGCCTTGACGAGACAGGGTCTCCAGTACTTTTGTACAGACACCTGTATAGTACCGAACGAGCCGTCGCCACCTCCTATACCACCTCCTGGAGGGAATCCTGCACCACCTCCGGGAGGGAATCCTGCACCACCTCCGGAAGGGAATCCTGCACCACCTCCGGGATGGAATCCTGCACCACCTCCGGGAGGGAATCCTGCACCACCTCCGGGAGGGAATCCTGCACCACCTCCGGGATGGAATCCTGCACCACCTCCGGGAGGAAGAGACCCTATATTGAAGTTCGCATTCAATACCTTTCACGATGAGCATCGTTACCTTGCTATCGACAAGAAAGAACGTCCAAGACTCATAGAGGGCATTAGACGGCTATTCTTAACTCGTGACTATGTGCAGACAGACAATGAAGTCGAACAAAGGGAATATCGTGATATGTATATCGACACCACGAGGAAAACTACTAAGCCAAGGGCGGCAGGGCAGCCACGTCGAACTATGTCACATCGTGAACCGTTCGACCTAGAAGTGGAAGCAGCATTTCCGTTTCTTCGAGCTCCACAGTACATTGGAATCACAAATCAGACTTCAATCCAGCCGGTCGGCATACATATCGACCAGAATATTGGGGCTACAGCCGGTAAGTATTCACTTAGACGAGTATGATATACTTCCTAACGTTGCTAGGCTATGCCAACTCGTGGATTGGTCCCATGCCTCCAATCGTGCTCAAAGTACTCTGGCATCTTCGACATCCCACCTCGGACGAGGAATTTGAGGAACTTCTTCTCCGAGTGAGCCATATTCATCTCGTGACCATGCAGACTTTCGAGCCAAAGGACCCGAGGCTACAGCTCGACCTTCCAGATGAACAGTACCAGCATCTTATCCGCCAATGGCATGATGGCATCGCCGATGACGAAGGTGTCAAGTATCTAACGACTGAGCCATACAGATTCAACAGAGGACTGTTAACTGCCAGACCTACAGACTTCAAGGTCGTGCCGGACTATTTCGTCAACATCGAGGCGATGGTTACGGCGAAAGAGCAGGTTACTGGACGTAGGATCCCAAGAATTGACGGAGTGCTCTACCCTTTCACGCACGGGCCGCAGCCTCACCACCATACTCGTAAGGCACTGATAAACCAGTTCACCATGCGCATGCACAGGATGAACACGGTATGCGGTAGACACCACATTCCCGAGGTCGATGTAAGTGCATTCGACTATCGATTTGTGCGCTAGTACTGATATACCCCAGCACCCGGCGGATATCGTCGTTATTGTGTGCATGCAGCTGTTGAAGCCCTTTCCGGAAGCTGAAGGCGATCCACTGTGTGGATACTACAGTCCATTTGGCAGGATGCTTACTTCGTCGTCATACGGTCATAGAGTCCACGATGAGGCGTTGCTCACCGCTCTTCTCAAGGATGGCAGCGAGAAGAGAGTATACATGACTCTAGCAGATTGGAACGAAGACGAATGCAATATCCTGCTCCATACTTGGCCGTACAACCGTGCCATCAGGGCGTGGGATGGTCAGATCCAAGATATCCTGGTCGACTTCGACAGCTTGCGACAGGACAACGAGCCATATTGGCCCGCAGTACTTCCGCCGATACGTCCATTACCAGTATTGTCAGTTGTTGCGAGTGTCCCTGGGTCTCGATCGAGGACCAACAAATTATCAACGTGGAAGCCTGTCGGGGAACTGTGCCTGAAGGACAATCTAAGGATCGATCAGTAGTTCATGCTGTTTCGAGACAAGATCTATTTGGCCCGTCTACTGACTCCGACTCGGAGACTGAAACTGATCCCGATGAGCCCGACTTGACAGTTGACCTTCCTCCGAGGAGAAATATGGACAACTCAACCAATGGATGTTACTTCATTTCCCTTATCCAGGCGTTGCACAATACTGCACCACTAAGAGATTTGTTCAAAGATCCCGGCAAATTTCTGTTTTCCAAGACGAGCAACGCACTCACTTCGTTCAATGATCAGAGAGATCCAAATCTAACCCAGCACCGTCACGCTGTCGAATGTCTTACAGATCTTTTCTTCAGGCTCGATGATCGTGGACCTGCGTTGGAGGTTGCGGCAACAGAAAACGTGCTTACCATGCTGCGGCGGCTATGTGGCAACGAGTTCGGTCACCAAAGGAACGATGCTGCAAGAGTAATGGATGTCATCTTTGGTGTCCTTCAAAGAGCGACTGAGCGACAGGAGCCGTATGACCTCAGTATCCTAGACAAAGTATACTCCGATGAGCAGGATAAGGCAATCAGAGAAGGTCGCCCGATTCAGGATCTGGCAGTCGACGCCAAGGAAAGGCTGGCAGCATCAGAATACCTTGGTTTCGATTCCGTAATCGCTGATCTTCTGCTTGTCCAGACAGCTTCGGAAACCGTTTGCACTAGTGAGATCTGTCGGTCACCCATCAGCCGGACGTGGCAAACCAGCCTATATCTGCGTCTGAACATGCCAAAAGACAGACCTCCGACTGAAGTCATCGAAATTGCTGATTTGCTTGATGCGCGGGCGTCGGTGCAGAATGATCGTGCCGGCCCTGGTATCAGGTGTGGCTATGACCCAAATCACCCAGAGAGATACCAGCAGTTCTCTAGGTTGATACATCTGTCGCCGATACTGATCATGCAGATAGACCGATCGCGCGGTGCATTGGTCCAACGTAATACTAGAACTGTGGTCAACGAGGATCTTGTACTCAATCAGCTCCGGGTGCCTGAATTCATCGATCTTGCGCCCTGGACGAACTCTGATCTGCCATCACAAAGAGGTGCAGTTGTCGAAGAGGACCCTACGAATGTTGTACAGAGCACCAAATATGAGCTTACAGAGGTTGTACGCTTTGTGCCGGGAAGAGTACACTACATCACCTTTTCTAAAATACTTGACACCAAAGGGGCAAAGCGATGGATTTGCCAGGACAGTCTTCGACAGGATCCACCGGTCTGGGATATTAGTCCGCTGAATGTTCAACAGGTAAGTTTCCAGGACTGCTTTTCGTGTGATGAAGCACTAGGACATAAGTCTAAGCAGCATCCCCATCGCACTCTCCCCGGGATCCTTCCATACTTTTGTCTCATAATAGTATAATACTAATGCTGGGACAGGGCGCCGACTATATCTTGTTCTGGACTCGTCAAGATGAGACAACACGTTCTAAACCTGCAAGGGCACTCCGCACCGCTGAAGACAATGACGGTCTGGCCGATGTCGATGATCCCATGAACATTGATTCGCCCACTCCAGGTGACCAGCCTCCTCCTCCAGGTGACCAGACATCCGAGTATACCAAGAAACTAGCAGAACTCGAGAAAAAGCTGGCAGAGGTTGAGGAACGGAGGCTCGATCTCAAGAAACAGCAAGCCGCAGTTACAAGACGTGAGAAAACTTTTGCACGAAGTAAAGCAGATTTTGGCACCTTCAGCAAGGGTGTCGTTGGGGAATCAAAGCAGCTCGCCAAAGACAGAGAGCAGCTCAACGAAAAGGATGAGCGACTTAACGAGAAGAACAAGCGACTCACCGAAAAAAATCAACGACTTAACGAACAGGATGATCGACTCAACGAAAAGGATGAGCGACTAAGCAAAGAACAAGAAGACACTCAGTGACTTCAGGAGAAACTTGAGTCACAGGCAGGGAGGCTCAACGATGTACGTAACACCTTGAAAGCTCGTGAGGAAGATCTTCGCAAGGATACTGAGGAATCTCATCGCGATTTGGAGACTCGCGAAATCAACCTTCGCAGAGAGACCGAGGACTCTCATCGCGAGTTGGAAACTCGTGAGAACAACCTTCGCAGAGAGACTGAAGAATCCCACCAGCAGCTAACGGCTCACTACAAAAGTCTTCGCAACGAGCATGACGAACGGGCAAAGAACCAGGACGCGGAAAGAGGCAGATTCGAGGCACTAGTACGCAATGGACTACGTCAAATCGACGAGCGCAGACAAGAGGCTTTGGCTGCAACAAGCGGTCAAGCAATGGCAAGTCAGCAAAGTGCTCTTGAAGAGCGTGAACGGCAGGTCGCTGAGCGAGAGCAGAGTGTTATACGTAATGCTGCACTTGGCGTGGAATCAGGTCGTGCTCTCGAAGATCGCGAGCGCCAACTTGCAGAACGTGAGCAAGTGCTGGCTCGGAACACTACACTTGACGACGAAGCAGGTCGTGCTCTCGAAGAGCGCGAGCGTCAACTTGCAGAACGTGAGCAAGTGCTGGCTCGGAACACTACATTTGACGACGAAGCAGGTCGGGCCCTTGAAGCACGCGAGCGACAGGTTCTTGAGCGAGAACAAAGTGAAGCCCGTAACACTGACTTGAGCATGCAAGTAATCGAAGGCAGAGTACGTGCTCTTGACGCACGCGAGCGGCAAGTCTCTGAGCGCGAGGAGGACGCAGCTCGCAACTTACAAGCGAGCGAGGAGGATGCAGCTCGTAACTTGGAAGCGACCGAGGAAGCCGCTCAACAGCTAGCCCAGCTCCAGAGTAACGTTGAATGGCTTGACCAAGAGGTCGGAATTACTGCATTCGAAGAGATCAGTGAATTACTACAAAGTACGACGCCGCAGGATCGGCAAATCGTTCTAGACGTCAACCGAGCCGCTCAGCAACAGATGCTCACTCTCGCACGGCGATTTGCGCAGCCTGTGCCTGGTCAGGCAGAGACATCTACCGCACAAACAGCACAGGCCACCCAAGCATCCCAGCCTCAGCCCACACAAAGACCCAGTCGTTTCAGACAATTTTTCCGTCGTAACAACCGGGCATCTCCGCCACCGACCGATGAACGTCGTGCAAGATCTCCCGGTGGCACAAGTGTCTTCTCACGGATGTTTGGAGGAATATTACCCGGGGACAGACCTTCTACTGGAACAGCGGCAGGCCAGGCAAGCAGCCTCCGACGATCGTTCGGCAAGATTCGAACAACTTCGCAGTCGCCACCCAAGGAAGATACCAGTGAAGGGCGGACCAAAGTTAAACGACGTCTCAAACCCCCCAAGTCCAGGCTCGAATCTTACATTGCCGCCTTTGTCTAACTTTAGCCGGCTTAGTCTGGGTCAGCCTGTTAACCTTCCGTCAATTGAAGCTACTGGTGCTCTTTCAGGTGATCCAATTCGGATTACTTCGACGACTGATAGAGGCCCTGCGAGGAATCCAGACCCAGCTGTTGATACCGGCATCGTAGCGCAAATTTTCACTACGCCAGCCGTATCCAGACCTGCTTCGGTGCTGGTGAACACTCCACAGAGAGGATCCGGCATGACAGCAAACACTCCACAGAGAGGATCCGGCATTACGGCGAACACTCCACAGAGAGCATCCGGTCTGTCTCCGTCCAGATCGAGTTACAACAGCTGGATCGGACCTTACATGCGGGAAGGCGGGACAGGTTATGAACGACTCTCAGACGAAGTTCCCCCTGGTTATACAAGGTACTCTTCACAGATGGGGCAAACGGAGGAGTACCGTCCCCCAACAGAGTATCCAGAGTTCTTGCGGCCAGGCCCGGGCTACATCCCGCAGGAAGACGACTCAAACCCATTCGGCTCAGTTCAAGGAGCAGTTCGACAAGGTCCTTATCCTGGATCTACACTAGCTCAGGGCACAGCAGGACAATCCAGTTCGGGGTACTCGCTTCGGAGCCCAGACTTGACTCCAAGCGGGATCGCAGCATCGCGACCTACAACTTTCCCGTCAAGAGCAGAGTATTACCAGGCTTTAGCCTCGAACAATCCTTTCCGTGACACAACCCAATACCAGCCACAAGCAGGGCAGATCCAAGCAGGGCAGATCCAAGCAGGGCAGTTCCAAGCAGGGCAGTTCCCACCGGTAGGAAGCGATCCAGCTGGACCTTCCACATTCACCAGGCAAGGCCAGTCGACAAGCTCCTCGCTCATGCAGGCAGCATTTGGTGCACCATATCTGACGCAGAATACTCCAGCATCAACCAACGACATGGGTCAAGGTTTTCAGATGATCGATACTGTGATGGCAGGACAAGAGCCACTACGGAACCCACTGCCTGCAGTACCAGCGACGATGTTCACGATGTCGCCAACAGTGCCTGCAGTATCAGCCACAGCAATAGCAGTATCAGAAGCGAGGGCAGCAGCATCGGCAAGAGCAGCCGCACAACAGCAAGGGCAACCGCAGGAGCCTAGGCAACATCAGGGGTGAGAGAGGAGGGACAGGACGCAAAGCAGCAGAGGCTACAGCGGACGCACGAAAATCAAGTGGGAAAAGGGCAGACGACAACATCTAGGTTGTGCATGGAAGCAACCTATGGTCCGGTGGCCTCGAGGTGTGATGCCCGCAAAGTTGGATCCAGCGTCGGGTGACGGATGTCACGGCAAGGCCTTAGTGAAAGAGTGAGCTAGGCTAAGCTGTACAGAGTCCGTGGGAATGAGTTTGCTTTGGACTATGGTACGGCAATGGCGCAGCGATTGTTCAGGTAGATACAGTAGATGATAGACCTTGCCATCCGGAAAAGCTGTCTGCCACAACCCCTATTCGCAGCACACGTGACTTGTGAAGATTCCGTCCCCAAATGCACGTCGCCGCTTCAGTGCCTCTCATGTTTCAATACTTCACAAAACCCATATCGACATCTTTATTCTGGTGCAAAATCGAGCCAGGCAGCAGCTCATCAGGCGCCTTACAAAGTCCGAAGCACCAAGGAGGTACCAGTACGAGACACGTCTCTCTTGGGGAGGCCTAACAACAACGCGCCGTCATGGCGACCGAGGGGGAGCATCGCTATATCTCCAACTATGAGGGAGTCGCAGGGGCGGGAAGATATCACATACAGATTGGTAGACCACGAAGTAGGTGAATGTCATTTTATACCTCGAGATCCCTCGATGTAGTCGCCCATTGTGCTTGCTTTGCTCGTTTCAAGACCTGCGATTCAGTCGGCCCAGATCGATCAGATGTCACACCTCACCTCGCATCACAATTCCTGCCTGCGAACACTTCGGACAGTCTCATTGTTACCCCTTCTGTCACTGTGCTTCGAGCGCTCATGGCATCGCCCGCAAAGCGTGATGCCAGTGGTGCCCGCGTTCGCCTATATAATGATAGAAGTCAACAAGCTCGTCATCAGGTCGATGGTCATAACAACTCAGATGGAAGCCATATGTTGAACCGCTAGTGTTCCTACTTCTGCTTGACTCTCTTCGGAAGTGCGCTGACCAAGTGATTTACAGGACCGACAACCGATTATAATTCCACAATGGTTCAATGGCTACGACATCGTAAACGTGGTCGAACTCGTATGGAACAGGAAAGACCTAGTGCGAGTTATATCGTAGATGTAGGCTCGCGTATGCTCATTTGGCTGGTATTTTGCTGACTTGATCAGATGCTTCCACCGGCTGCGCGCCTCACAAACCCAGCCGACTCAATCCCATCGAAACACATTCACTCTTCTCTGAACAAGATCAAGCATCCCGTCAATGTGGTCAGGTGGACGCCAGAAGGGAGACGACTACTCACTGGTTCGAGTAGTGGCGAGTTCACGTTGTGGAATGGAATGAGCTTCAACTTTGAGACTATCATGTCGGTTAGTTGTTTCAACAGTCTTGTCTGATCAGCAGCTGGCTAACATACCTTAGGCCCACGAGTCCGCAATCCGCGCTGCAGTATGGTCACACAGCGACGATTGGCTCGTATCTGCAGATCAAGACGGAGTGATCAAGTACTGGCAGCCAAACTTCAACAACGTCAAAGCAATACAAGGACACGAAGCACCCATCCGTGATCTTGCATTCGCACCTACAGACTCAAAGTTCGTCACAGCATCAGATGATGCAACATTGAAGATCTGGGACTTCTCTCGAGGCAGTGAAGAATCAACCCTGACCGGCCACGGCTGGGATGCGAAGACAGTGGACTGGCATCCACAGAAAGGCCTACTTGTTTCTGGATCAAAGGATCACCAAGTCAAGCTTTGGGATCCGAGGACAGGACGTTGTCTGACTACTTTACACGGCCACAAGAATATGATATCAAAAACATCTTTTGAGCCAATTAAAGGACAACTACTAGCTACATGCGCAAAGGACCAAACAGCCAGAATCTTTGACCTGCGGATGATGCGAGATGTGCTGCTACTCAAGGGACACGAGCGGGATATCATGACACTAACATGGCATCCGATACACAGCTCACTACTGTCAACAGGTGGTGCTGATGGTGTCCTTCATCATTACCTTCTCGACGAACCTAATCAGCCAGATGATACAGCAGCTACAGTCTCGCCTTATGATAGTCGAGACATTGAGAATGCACCTGCACAAACTATCTTTCCTGCTCACAGAGTCCCGCACGCGCACGAATCAGCAATCTGGGCTCTTGACTGGCATCCAGTTGGTCATATCCTTGCTTCTGGCTCGAACGACAGGATCACACGCTTCTGGACACGAGCCCGACCTGGCGAGACGGAATGCTTCAACGATAGATACCACATTGGTGATGCCGCTGCTGAAGCGCAAGGCTCGTGGAATCCTGGTCGGAAACGACAACACAAGGACGAAGATGATCAAGAAGAGGAGGACGAAGAAGACGGCTTGGTTGATCAGAAGATGCCAGCGCAAAGACCTGGTTTGCCAGGTCTGCTGCCAGGAATATCGGCAATACCTGGGATGGGTGACGGCACTTCCACTGGAGGTGCACAGATCAATATGCTTCCAGGCATGAGTGTTGCTCCGCCTCCACCAGGAATGATCCCTCAAGACTTGGCAGCAATGTTTGCTGCGCAAGGTATGCCACCGCCGATGCCAGGTTTCCCTCCTCCACCGCCGGGCTATGCGATGAATGGTATGCCAATACCACCACCCGGAGGGATTCCACCTCCAGGGATGTTGCCTCCAGGTTATCCGGGGATGCCTGTGCCGCCACCCTTTGCAGATCCTCAAGCAATCAACGGTGCGACTCAAGACCCAAGGGGTGCTCGAAGAAGAGCGCCACTGCCTAGTCAGCAGGACTCGCTGAAGGAGGAGTTGAAGAGGGGCAACAATTTTAGACCATATTAGATAGCTAAGATCGACGCTCCTGAATTGCACCGAGTCGTAAATGTGCTGTTTGCTCTATGAAGCGTTCTGTTATCAATGATCGTTGCTTTAGTAGACGGAGATGTGATGCGAATAATGCTCGATTGAACGCCGGCTCTTGGCGTTGGGCAGATGCCGATCCGACCTCGAACTCCGAGCCAACAAAGTCCTGATCGACATGCTTGCTGTCGCGACTCTGTTGTTGCTACTTTCGTTTCTGCCATCCCACTTATAGGTCTGCGCCATGTCTTCTCTCGCCCAGGTGTGCCGGTTCTCGGCTCGATCAGTGCGCAAACAGACACCAGTAGCTTCAAGATGTCCGCAAGTCTTCTGCGCACCGCAGGACAATTGCTAATAGTACATCCAGGCTTCAGCAGCACTCCGTCACAATGGGCAGCCTCGAACTTCCCGATGCCTTCCCTCTCGCCAACAATGACCGAGGGTAACATTGCTAGCTGGAAGCTGAAAGAAGGTACGAAAGACCGAAGAGTTATCATTATCTGAGGTTGACGTAGATGCAGGCGATAAGTTCTCCGCCGGAGATGTGATACTGGAGATTGAGACGGACAAAGCAACGATGGATGTCGAGGCACAGGATGACGGGATACTTGCTAAGATCATCGTACGGATCGGGCCTGTCCAAGCACATAAGAAGACCAAACTAAGACATGATCACAGCAACAAGATGGCGCAAAAGGCATTCAAGTCGGTTCAAGAATAGCAGTCCTTGCAGAACCCGACGACGACATCTCCTCCCTCGAAATGCCAGCAGAAAAATCATCCTCCTCCGCACCAGCACCACCAAAGCCAGAATCGACAACCGCTTCAGACCTACCAAAAGACGAGCAAACCACCCCAGGCACCACATCGAATCCAGCCCCCAGCAGCTCTGCCTCTTCCTCCTCCGCATCATCACCATCTTCACCACCTTCCCAGTCCTCCTCCAACAAGAAATACCCTCTCTACCCCTCCGTCTCCCAACTCCTTTCCATCTCCAACATCTCTTCCGCCGACGCCGCCAAGATACCCGCTTCAGGCCCCTCAGGCCGCCTTCTAAAAGGCGACGTCCTCGCCTACCTCGGCCGCATCGCCAAAGACTACTCAGCTAATCAATCCGCCCGTCTCGCCAAACTCGGCCACCTCGACCTCAGCAACATCAAGATCGCGACACCAAACCCGCATAAGACTGCCGCTGCAAAGACCCCTGCAGCAGCTGCGCCAACACCAACGCCGGAAGAGCTACCGACTGAAATCGCCGTCTCAATCTCCCTCGCTGCGGTTTTCGCCACGCAGAAACGCATCCAAGATTCTCTGGGCCTGACGCTGCCTCTCTCGACATTCATCGCCCGCGCCTCCGAACTCGCAAACGAAGAGCTACCCCGGGCAAAGAGCGACACTCTATCCCCCGACGCCCTCTTCAACGCCGTCCTCGGCCTTGACAAAGTCCCCGGTCACTCTGTCAGCCGTGGCCATTACATCCCGCAAATCACGGCACTTCCACCTGCGGGCGTCGCTACTGGGCTGGGTCTTGCCGCTGCGGGACGCGCAGCGAAGGGCAAGGCGGCAGAGGATATCTTCGATGTGCTAAGTGGGAAGAAGACGAAAAGTGCGGGCCCTGTGCGGACGGCGTTGCCGGCTGGGACGATGGGACTGGGATTGGTGGGAGGTGGTGTCGGCGCGGCGGGGGCGACGAATGTGTTTAGTGTGGCGGCGAGGAAGGGAGAGGAGAAGAGGGTGAGGACGTATTTGGAGAGGGTGAAGACGGTGCTGGAGGTTGAGCCGGGGAAGTGCGTGTTGTGAGAGGGTAGGAGGTGGGAAGCTGGGCTGGCATAGGCGTCCATAAGGGTCAGCAGGGGGTGGAAGCCTGGTGTTTGTGCATGGCATGGTCGGTCTTTCTACGCGGTACTTGGCTGTGTATTCTAGGCGAGGTCGTGCGGTCAGATCACCCGGCTGATCGCGTGCATCGGGGGGTGCATTGCACGCGAGCACCCTGCAAAAGATGTGGAGAGTGCCGAAACGATCAGAAGACTCCCATCCATATCGTGTCTTTCATCAGACCGATAGCAAGATCAATCATCTTGAAAAACGTGACTCAAGACTGAAAAAGTGTGCGTAGTGCCGGAGAGACTACGAGCTTTAAGAAGTATAAGATAGTTATCCTTTCCACGTCTACAATGGAAGCAGGATGGCACAATGTCGAGAAACCCAAGTCAAGACTACAAATATGTGAAGAGTGCCGATAATCTATTCGCCATCGACTACATTGCCTAGTTACAGGCATACAATGAGAGTACAGGTTCTGCTCTGAGGAATGTCCTACTACCTTTCTCATCATCATGCCCATCGCCTCTTGCTCGGCGTAGGTCCATTCGTGGTATGCAGTGTCTCCCAGCATGGCGCTTCACTGGTCATATGCTCCTGTTGCAAAG
>Ga0058702_10000309_pt1 | contig 22881 bp, 31 predicted proteins | sample AgamicOrSfe_FD_83781 | JGI IMG/M metagenome (GOLD analysis project Ga0058702, IMG submission 83781) | Agave microbial communities from Guanajuato, Mexico - Or.Sf.e | ecosystem: Host-associated > Plants > Phyllosphere > Phylloplane/Leaf | place: Guanajuato, Mexico | collected 2012-05-30 | reverse complement strand
CTTGCTTTGTTGACAGGGCGTTTCACGTATCTATTCACTATAGACTTGGTGATACTGAATGGGCTCAGCTTGTACTTCCCTCCGTTCGACCTCGGCGAACGTCTTGCCCGCACCAGCCAAGTACAACACGGCACGGCAAGTCAGGGAAGTAGCCTTGTATCGTATAACCTACCTTGGGGATAGACCCCGCTACATATCACTTGATCTATGTACTTCACAGCATGTTCCCCTGTATCTCGCTGGCGGCTTGCCCGAAATTGAAGACCCGGATAGCTATTTCCTGTATATTTGCTCTCTGGCGTGATCTGGACCGTGTTGGCGGTACTGTTGGTGAGCTTCTGGCCCTCTACAGCTGCAAGCCTTCCTCCTGTCCGTGCATATTAGATGTGATATCCAAGGCTTCAGTGCTTTCTAGCCCCTCGGTTACCCCGCCCTGAGCTTGCGTGTCTGAAAGTGTCAGCTTGAGCCTCATGTAGCATATAAGTGAGTTGTAGTGGTTCCAAACCCAGCTTCAATCAATCCTTACATCTCACCGAAGCTTCTCTCTCACACCTTTCAAAGCATTCCAATCACTTAATTATCAGATCTCACGTCCCATTGACGATCTTGTCGCGCTTACGTTTAGCCTCTCATCTCATCAACCAGAAGCACTCACTTGCAACCACATTCTGACCTCAGATATTCATCATGTCCTCCCCAGATATCCCCACCGAGCAATGGGCCTGCGTGATCGAAAAGACCGGCGGTCCCGTCGAGTACAAGAAGATTCCCGTCCAGAAGCCTGGGCCCGACGAAGTGCTCATCAACATCAAGTACTCTGGTGTCTGTCATACAGACTTGCATGCCGTCAAGGGTGACTGGCCTTTGGCTACTAAGTTGCCTCTTGTTGGTGGCCATGAGGGTGCGGGTGTTGTGGTTGCAAAGGGTGAGCAGGTCCAGGATATTGAGATTGGTGACCATGCTGGTGTTAAGGTGAGTACAGTTGTGGGAAGACTGACTGTGGGAATGGAGTCGCTGACATTAGGGTGCAGTGGATCAATGGTTCTTGTCTTGCTTGCGACTTCTGCCAGCAGTCTGACGAGCCGCTTTGCGCGAAGGTATATTGTCTCTGACGTAGCACGCTGGGCCGTACTGACCAGGTTCTCCAACAGGCTCTTCTTTCAGGCTACACAGTCGACGGCTCATTCCAGCAATACGCCATTGCCAAAGCAGCTCATGTTGCGAGGATTGACAAATCAATCCCACTCGATGCAATCGCACCAGTCTTGTGTGCTGGTATTACGGTGTACAAGTATGTCACGACCTCTCCCACGTAACTGGATAGAAGCTAAACACTTTCACCCAGGGGTCTCAAGGAGTCGGGTGCGCGACCTGGTCAATCAGTCGCCATTGTCGGTGCTGGAGGCGGTCTAGGCAGTCTTGCTCAGCAGTATGCCAAGGCTATGGGTCTTCGTGTCATTGCTATTGACAGGTAAGCTACTTCCCAGCTCCGGCACAACATCACGACTGTGCTGACACTGTCCAGCGGTGAGGAGAAGCGCAAGATGTCTCTAGAGCAACTCGGCGCCGCAGAGTTTGTCGACTTCGGCACGAGCAAGGATCTCGTCGCTGATGTCAAGAATGCGACTGAAGATGGCCTCGGACCTCATGCTGTCATCCTTGTTGCTGTGAACGAAAAGCCATTCCAGCAGGCCGCTGAGGTACGTCTCTATCAGTCTCGCAAGCATGCGTATGCTAATTCTTCTCCAGTACGTACGTCCACGCGGGACTGTAGTCTGTATTGGACTACCCGCAGGCGCATTCCTCAAGGCTCCTGTGTTCGAGTCGGTCATCAGGATGATCACGATTAAGGGGTCATACGTGAGTCTGAGCACATTCTTTGGACATAATGCAAGGACTGACGACTCTTGACAGGTCGGAAACCGCAAGGACACACAGGAAGCTCTTGACTTTTACAAGCGCGGACACATCAAGGCGCCATTCAAGGTCGTTGGCTTGAGTGAGCTGGCTCATGTCGTAAGTACTTGTCTTTCGGTATCTTTGTGGCGATTCTGATCAGATCAATAGTATGAGCTCATGGAGGAGGGCAAGATTGCAGGTCGGTATGTTTTGGACATGAGCAAGTGAACTGAGCGAGTTGGAATGTGACTTCATGATATGGTGATGGTTTTGGGACCTGCTTGTAGCTACCTTATCTTTCTCGTGTTTCAATAAGGCTTTGAGCTCTGTGTGATCCCTCCAAGTGAGCGTGATTGAGAGCGTTACGTGATTCTGCTTAAGATGTGCCTGTATTGAGTGGTACATGGTTCTTCCGTATATGTAGCGCATGGAGAATGCTGTCCTGTCCGACCTAAGTGTGAAGGAGCAGACGTGATATCGCCAAGCGATATCACCTTTTGGCGAAGCCAAAACAAGTCCAAAAAAGCAAAAGAGGGATGCCCACAAGCGGAATGAACCGCTGATCTTCCCCACTTTTTTACTAAGACGTTATAGATGGAATTAAATTTTGTGCTTGCATTCGCAGCCCGCATGGTCAGTTCAAACTTTCTCCGCTCATTCCGCCTATATACTAACTTCAATAGGCTCAGTGGTAAGGCGTCCCACTCGTATATTATCATTGGAGTACATCCATGTCCGTTTATGGGAAGATCAGCGGTTCAATTCCGCTTGTGGGCATCCCTCTTTTGCTTTTTTGGACTTGTTTTGGCTTCGTCTACCTCATTTTTGCTTCATTTTACCAACTTTTGGTCATTTTTGCGCAATTCGCGTTTCAACAAGGTGTGATAAGCGTAAGAACAGCAGGGAAAGTTTGTACATTCAGCAACACGCTTCAGCACAATCAAGCGCAAGATCATACGACAGTTCATTGCCTTGGTACTCCTAGGCCCAGCTTTTATACCAATGCCGTGTTGTCAGGGACACTGGTATCCTCCTCTATCAAATGAAGCACTCACTCACGCTTGACTCAATATCAAACTACGACCGCAATACCTCATGATCGTAATTCCCCCTCTTTGGTGCTGGCCTTTCGTGGGGATCGGTCACGATGTAGTCTCCCATCAATGATGTCAGTCGCGATGTCAGCTGAGATGCAAGACTCTCGAAGGTACACGACTTGCACTGAGACGAGGACCATCCGCATGACCATGTCTTCGTCCACGTCAATAATATCCAGCTGAGCCTCCCCTTTCATGCCTTTTGTACGGTGGTTGTGCTGGCGCTCGCGCTTGATGAGCTTGTTCTCATGCTTGACCATGTGTTGTGCGTAAAGTAGCACGGCGCCCGCAGGCTTGGTGTCGTTGTCGGAGATGGTGCTGACCGAGCGGGCACGACGACTGCGGTCCACGTCGAGCGTGATAGACTATTTGCTTGTCAGTGGCGGGTTTGTAGTCCGTGGCATATGGTATTGACCTGCTGGATGCTCTCAAACTTTGGGTCACGACTTGTCTGGAACTCGCAGTTGACGCCGTCCATGAAGACGTCATGGTCATCGTGGAGCACAACCACCACTTGGATATTGGTGTAGCGGATAAGACGTGATACTGCAGGCTGATGGCTCTTGACTCTGGCAAGCTCGTCGACAGTCGCATGCTGGTAGATTATGGCACCGCAGAGAACACTTGAGATTGTCAGTTGTATCGAGACCTGCTCTCTGGCTGATGAACACGCTTGAGCATCTTCTCCTGCTCACGATTGTTGCCTATTCAACCAACGTCGCTCTTGACTTCATGTACGGCAACCTGCGTGGACGAGCTGATAGATCTGCTTGATTATGCTGGACAATACTGTGGCGAGCACCGTGATAATCTAGTGTAGACACAAGTGGCAGAAGAACGCAGATGTAGGGAGCTATATCGAAGAGAAGAGATCAAGCGAAGACCTTGGTGACCATGCTCAAGGTGGCTGTGGCGGGTACCGTAACATTGTCAGGTTCTGAGGGTCTCTCCTCGTCAGTATATCTCACCAACGTATCTTCCTTGGTACCATACTAGGTTTCTGACGATACGCAACTTAATACCACGACATCCTCTATAACCAACCCGTCAACATCACGATGTCGCAGCCAGTCGCGAAGCGCCAGAAGATGCCTTCAGAGACGACTATCATCTGCATATCGAGATCATCGAGCCCGCAGGGTGACGATGCCGCACAAAAGGAAAAGCTCAAAAGGTGCAATGATACCTTACGCGACATCGTGGTCACCACCTTACCTGCTTTGGAAGCATCGACATATCTCCATTTCGATTTCAGCATGCAGTCGAACGCGGACTTCTCTATACAACGCGGCACAGCCTTCAGGAAGCTCCGTGACAGCATTATTACGGCGACATCAGCCGTGCCTGTACAACTATTCATGTCTCCTGAGGATGGCTGAACAAACAACGCGCCAGGCTTTGCGAAGTGGCTCAAGACACTATCGGCGAAGATCTGCCTAGCTAATCTCGGTGGTTTTATGTCAAGACTGAAGGGTGACCCTTGCAAATCAACGCGCCAAGGTATCTCAAATCGTACAAGCAATAGGACATTGCTTATTCGGGATCAGGCCTTCGACACTGATCATGGTATTGCAATTGCAATAATGCGTTGCCACCGACCTTGGACTTACCTGTGATCAACAGCCTGCTCAATACGCGCTATTGCGCTCTCTGTCGATCAAAACGACCTCATTCTGATCATCGACAAAGATACCCCCACCCAGTCTTCGGACAGAAACGTAGCGCATCTGGCTAGGGACGGCTCAATGACGAAACGAACACTGCCATCAGGATGAAACTGTATCAGTCTGCCGCGAGTCGTGCAGGCCAGGAACTGAGCCTCTTCAGCCACCTTTTCTTCGGTCAAAGACGCGGGGCGTCCGGCTGGATGCAAGACAGCGACAGAAAGAATACCGTCCTACGGTCGAAGCTGCATCAGATCGCCGCCGGCCGTCGTGAACAACAGCTATAGCTCTTCAGTCACAACCCCACGCTCGATGACTCGGAGCCGCAGTTCTGGTACGGCGACAAGGCGGTTCAAAGTCGCGCCCGAGTGTACCTCCTTGTCGAAAGGAACTTGTCGAATGAAAGAATCGCGCAGAGGATCCTGTCGAGCAGGGTCACAGCCCATAGGGAAGCCGTCAGAGCTCAGTGGAGTATACAAGTGAAGAATATCGTCACAGATGCACTATCTTCAAGTACGTCGAGAATGGCGTAGCACAAGCATGCATCACTTAGCCCTGGAGGATCTCACACCGAAGCAGCGTACGGAAGTTTGGAGAGCTTTATACTGCTCCAAGGCTGTTCTCGACAGTCTGAAGGGGACAGTCGACCTACGCCAAGTAAGAAGAGGACGCCCACTAGGTCAGACAACCTCGAGAAATCTTCGTAATGGCCTACAGTCTAGTCTACCTTTTCCGTGTCGTTAAGCCAACGCCGTACAAATGTACAGTCAGGACCCGTCGTTGGATGATTCGGAACTCCAGCATTGGCACGGAGACAAAGCCGTCAAGACCGCGGCGAAGATCTACTACCTGGTCGAGAGGAAGATGACCAACGAGCGTATCACTACAAGAATTTTACAATGCGCGTGGCCGTATGCCGTGGTCCGACAAGGGCTCAGTGGACTGCGAAGGTCAATGAGGGTGTCAACGATGTGCGTCACACAATGTTCGAGTACGCGGAAGCAGGGGTCGCGCAAGCTTGTATGACCTGGCCAGGCCTGAAACGCTTGACACCCAAGCAGCGTGCGGAGTTTTGGGGTGCTTTGTGCGACATCGACCCACTGTACTGCGGCTAGGGATTCTTGGACTAACTTAAAGACACCGTCTACCCTATCGGCATCTTTGCGAAGCCGCAAGCATACGGTCATTAGATCAAGTACTTCCGAGGCCTCTTTGTGATAGCATGTAACCTGGTACACCTCTTCCGTGTGGCAAAGCCAATACCACAGCAGTTTCTTACTACCAAGGGCAAGACCTCGAGCAACACCAAGATGTACGACAATTTTCACATATCGCCATGGTCATCGACCTGGTACGCTGCTTGTGGTATACCAGTGGACAGGGTATGGTCTTTGCCAGTAACGACGGAAGCTACCAACAACGCAGGTCAATTCACCCTGAAAGATTGTACTGCTAAAGGCAAGACCGTCAAATACCAAAAGATGCACGACGACTGCCATACTTTGCCTTGGAAGGCTACCTGGTATGCGGCTTGCGGCATTCCGAAGGATGGAGCGTGGTCTTTGCCGATCACGACTCAAGCTACCAACAACTCTGGCCAGTGTCTTCCTTCCAGGGGCAAGGCTTCGAGCACCTCTGAGATGTGTGATAATCTTTATACATCGCCATGGCAAGCTGCTTGGTTAAGGTCCTGTCACTCAGAAAGGGGGAGCGTAGGTTCTACCAATCACTACAGAAGTGACACTGTCGAAGACCTTCCTCTCGAAGCTCAACTTTATCATGTCGAGGCTGGGCTCAGCCCGGCTGATGAGCCACAACAAATTACCGCGCCGCAGTATCCCAAAGCATACGAAGTTCTTCAGCAGCATGACGACGTTTCGGGTGACGATGCGCACTTATACGTTACCAAGCTTGCTTTCCTCGGCGTGCAGCTGGACACGTCCTAGAACAAGATGCGTAAGCCAAGGAACTACTCGTCTGTTGAATAGTACAACATGCTGACTAGATGGGATGATATGGGCGACGCGATGACACGCAGCCGAGAGACGATACTGTCCGACGGCATCAAGCGCAATAGTAAGGTTAAGCCTAAAGCGACATCATCAGCACCGCTTGCGAATCTTGCGACAACACAAACGCGCACACTTGTCGGGGTGACCATCGAACGCAACGAAGAGAGCAAACTCGTCTAGCCGAACATTCCTACAGCAGCACGCCTTTTTCGTGGGCCACAGCAACCAATACCCAATGGGTAGGCTAGCCCTGCGGCACGGCCTTGCCGATGAACAAAAGCAGCCTTCGCGCAATACGATTCAAGCACACAGTTTCGGTGTCCTAAATCATGGAGTCGTTCCTTATCACTCGCTCCACCATGGACGTGAAATGTATGAGCACAACGGGATCAGAGTCGATTACACTAATTTCATGCCGTCGGAGCTGAGCGATGTTGGAACGAATATCCGTGACTTCGCGGTAGTTCCTTGCCACCATCCGAAGCTTGAACAGGCCGGCACGAACTTGTCCTTTGTTGCAAGGCATCTACCGAAGCGGAAAGCTTTGATTCCAGCGGCTATCAGGCAGATGCGAGAGTATATCCAATTCGCAGTAGACACGCGCGGCGAAGGGCGTATGATATTCTTGGTATCAGCGGCAGACTTTCCGGAGAGGCTACACCATCGCATGCAGACAAGGCGGCTGGCGCCATAGGTACTGGTTGATTTGTGCTACCACGCAAACTGAACGCCCAGGCCATCAGAAAACAGGTGATCACCGCCGTGCAGAAAGGACAACTCGGGGAGAAGGTCCTAGATGGCATGATCGATTTCATCAAAAGACATGTAAATGAATTCAAGAGTTATATGATCATATAAATTACTCCAGGTATACAAGGTACACTTAAAGAGTTAAGCAATACACTGCGCGAGCTCGACATGGAAGAGCCGACGAGCTTAGAGGTCTCTGGTGTCAGCTCTTCAACATGCACACTTACTTTGTCGCGTAAGAGTATCTGTTCGCTTTTCTGGAACAACATCGACATTCCAGGCCTCTACCGCAGTACGGAGCATGGTGCCCCCACGAACTGACAAGAGAAATTAGCCCGCCTGCCGGGAACCTTACCTCTTCGACCTATGTGGGTCCTGAGTAGAACGGTCTGCTTAACGATATCGCCTGCTGCCTCGAAGCATGCTGCCAGTAAGACCACGAACAATAATACTCGTCCGCCGGATTCTCCGCGGCAGGCCTGCTACGCGGGCTTGTGTCCTGATGTCGGAGGTTCGCGCGTGTAGCGCCTCATGCGCATGTCGTTCTCTTGTCGGAACACGAGCGCCGCAGTCTGGACACTGCCAGCGTTGTCCCATTGTATCTCGCAACGGGTTGTTGCGCTGATGGCCGATGCCAATGCTCCTGTTGTCACGATTCGCTTCGGCAACGCTCTCGAGTGTCAACTGGTGTCGCTGAATGGTCCAGAAGCATGCCGTACTTCTCTTTCTCTTCAGCGACCTGCAGCGTTCTCAATAAAAAGTCATGACATGTTCCTTCTCCTCCATCACCAGCAAGAAGCGACTCTACGGTTCTGACGAAGACTGACAAGCGGAACTGTTCGAAACCAAGATCATTGTCATAATAGACGAAGGAAGTATTCTGGTCGATGTGCCGGCGGAAGATGCGGAACAATGATTGTACATTCGTCGATAGTCCATCGACATTTCTGCTCACAACCGCAGCATGGTCTCCGTAGTCGATGCTGGATGGCGGGAAGAGGCAGCGTGGATATGCTTCACTGATCACTTCATGATGTGGCGACCTTCGTGCCCGCGTTAGCCTGGAGGTGCCTGACATGGCTAAAGTTCCAGCTCGGTACAAGCTTGTCGATTTTGGTGTCCTTGTCTATGTTGTTTACCTCGAAACCGAATGTGGCGAGTGCCGTGACCGCCATCGTACTGAAAATCGCTACAATCTAGCCTAGCAAGAAGGAGATCTCCTAAGGAAGAAAGATGAATAAGTAACCGGTCGATCAAGTTTGATGCCTGCTGTGGCGGGTACCGTGATCCTTTGACACAGACGCAAATGGTAGAAATCCAGAGACAAGCAGCCATTACGATGTAGAATGCAGAGGAATAAGGCAAAACCTCCTGTGACCACACAGATCGTGGGCATATATCGTCAATCTACATCACCTGCAAGTTGTGAGGCTGGAAGGTGGCCCACCACTTTTGCATCTTGCATCCCCAGAGAATGATGTAGCGTGGTCGAATGGTCGGCTTGAGGTTGGTGATGACAGTCTCGATGTAGTCGCTGTGGAGGGGAAAGAGAGGATCATCCTCGTACAGCTCTTTCGGGGTCTTCCGAGTGCTATCAGGCATTTTGAGCTCCACTGCTTTGGCGTAGAGGTCGAAGGTGAGAGTGCTCACATTGCCGAAGAGCTTGCGCAGTATGCTGATTGAGGGCGACGTGTTGCTCGTGAGTAAAACTCTTATTGTCATACCAGTAGCCATTGACCTTGACTCGTTAGAGTTTGCGCATCCTGCTGGTCGGTAGGCAGATGGTGACTAGTGTATGAAGTTCACGACATGGGTATCGAGGGAACCAGCAGGAGCTGAGTACTCCATTTAGCACTACTCTTCGTCTGGATCCATAGTAACAATGTTGGTGATGAAGTCGTTCCAGATTTTACAGAGGTCTTCTTGTCGGGCTTGCACCGTACGTATCTCGTTGCGAGGTTCCTTCGAGACAGAGTCACCTTGTTCGAAAATCGAGAAATTGACTATGTCGATGGCGGGTACCGTAACGGCCACGATACTGATGGTCACCATGGAATAGCACAGCAAGAGACAACTTTCGCGGGAAAAGCCGATGGAGTATAGGGCCGTGTGATCAACCTTGTATTTGCTGTGGCATATACCGTGACACTTTGCTGCAGACACAAGTGACAGAAGAGTTGAAGAATGGGCGAGGCAGAAAAGAAGGCGACTTTTCTATCCCTTCGGCAACTTCGAGCATACGCTAGACGAACAAGGAGCAAGACTCATCTGGGCCGCATTACCGGATAGTACTGCATCCACGGTGTCAACAATGCTGACACGTAAGACTGGGTCAAGCCAGATGCGTGTTCGAAGACTGGGTCAAGCCGGATGCGTGCTTGTGACAGCAGAAGATAAAATTGTCACCGATATACGCACGGAAGAGGTTCGCGAGGCCGCGAACGTTTGTGGATAGGTCATCCAGCTCCCGTGCTACGACGGCAGTACAACTGGTCTCATTCTGATTATCACTGATGGCGCGATGGATTACAGCACTTTTATAGTGCTTGGAGATGTCCTCATTGGAACTAACGTCGATCAAGAGGATGAAGATATGGTTAGACCGCACTCATAATCGACAGAGTCTCCGCGACGGCGTATGGGATAGGTCGTGTAGAGGTCTTGGTAGGTGCTCTGGCCAATTTCCCTGAGCCCATAGGATTTCCAGAGAGGGAACTTCCTCTATAGATGGTAGAAATGGCTGATATGAAGAAAATGATAGTATCTTGCAGATCAGATTATAAATGACCCACGAAAGCTTAAGCAAGATCAGAAGATCACGGCACTCACCATGCACCACTGCGAGCAGGTCACATTACGAAGGGAAGAACAGACTTCTAGCCGGATTCTGGTTGAGTAGAACTGTTGAAGCAAATACTCACTTATTCTTAAGATCAGACGGCACTCTTCACAATATACCTAGGACCGCTAATCAAAGTAAGCAAACTCTGTTGCCGAGGCCTGTTATAGGGGTGATTAGAGTGATAGCTAGTATGCGGCCTCTTATCCTTGTTAATTGTGGATAGTGCCTTGGGCCTTTCAGCCTGTGTAGACCCAGCGGCGAATAAGTCCGCCTTCCACTTTACTACTACCAATCTTCTAAAACTTACACGCGTACTTCGAGATCCTGTCATCTCGGCACTATCCTGTCCTAATGTCGGAATCAACACGCAAGCGGCAAAGAGTTGCACCGTCGAAATCGCCATTCGAGCCAGGATGACTGTGGAGGGTACCGTTAGTATGAAAAACCCATGCTTTTTTGACCGAAATCATGTTCTATTCCACGCTGGAAATGATCGGGCGAGCCGATTTACGCGTGAGACACACTGTAAAAAGCCCGCATCGTCATTCTGGGGAGCCCCAATCTCGAGGTTTTCGAACCCTCTCATGCTCGCTATCACCCCAAAACCTGGCATGTCCAATGCATTCATGCAGAATCGCAGGACAATGTCTATCGCAAAGGTTCGACGAAACGGCACTCTCCCTGCCCAAACACAAGCTGCGACGAAGCGTTCGCCGACGAGAAGGCGTCGATTTGGCATCTACGTAAAGACATCAAGGCCGATGGCAACGTTTGCATCCTTTGCCCACCCGTGGTCAATCGTAAACCCCTCACGAACAGAATGCTTACGGTGCACATCAAGGACATCAAGGCCCATCTCAACAATAAGATGATTGAGTGCGAGATGTGCGGCCAGCCGATCCTAGAGAGCAAGCAAGACCAGCACGATCTCAAACATCACACCACCAAAGCTCAATGCGAAGCACTGGTGCGATCCTTGCTCAACGTCGGTCACCACGGCAGAGTTTTTGGATTGACTAGCGTTACGAATCGGGGCTTCGAACGTGTCAGCACTCTACGAAGACGCACTCGAAGAGCTTAGAAATGTTTAGGGCACAAGTATCATTGATGCAAGCTTTGTAAAGCAAATGGCAATGGTCGCTGGATCATCATACTGACGGTCGAAGGATCTTGCATAGCATCAAGCCGAACCTGCCTGCTCCTCCTTCATTCCAGCAACCCACATCCACTCGCCACTCAGTTCAGCCACCCACACCCAATCTTTCAACCGAGCCTCGCTCGTCTTCTCAACCCTTCGTCGAGCCGTCGCGACTTGTCCACCAACCTCTTCAGAGCAGCACGGATATCTTTTCGACTCCTGCGACAGTCCTGCTCGAATATCTGACGACGATGATACCAGCTCAACATCGGATCTTGAGTAATGGGCTACTCTGAGGCTTGGAGCGAGAGGCAAGAAGAGGAGGTTGTCGATCAGCGAGGACGAGCCAGAGGATGATGACAAGGATGTTGCCAGCATAGTAAATATGATTGACGACGATGACGCTGACAATGTTTGCGAGTGGCAGCAGGTCAAGCGCCGCAAGCAAGATAGTGCCGTAATATTCTACATCCCGTCGGAGAGTTCAGTCGCATCAGAGTGTGAGGTCTGAAGGTTGGAGAAAAGGTGATGACTGATGGACGGCACTCTTCGAGACATACCTAGGACCGTCTTCCAAAAGTAGCACAAGTCATGTCAGCCAGGTCTCCTACTATACGGACAATGCCTATGACCTATGCGTGGCATCCTAGCAGACTTTGCTGAGAATAGTGCCGTGGATTGTCATAATATGCTCATGAACACGCTTACTCAGTCAGATCGGACATTGACTCTGTCCAACATGCCTGCGAAATTGAAATCTCGACTCAGCGGTGAACGACTTCGTTTTCCACTACACTATGCCACCTGCCACTCATTTGCGTACTTCAATATCTCTTCATCTCGGCAGAACCCTATCAGACCACGATAGAAGCGCCAGAACTCTCATCGCCAACCTATACTGCGATGTGCATAGCAAGGGCAAGTAGTGGCACGACAGGCGACGGCAGCCGAGATGTCAAACCTGAAGCGATGCAATGAGGACCTACAGACTCTTTCATCGGAAATATTGGGTCTGGACTACCACTACGCCCACACTTCGAGATCGTGTCGCCCTCAAATGTAAGCTTCGTAGCCTGGGGTGGTGCATCGTTCCGGAAGCTCCGCGACGCAATCGTTACGGGCGCGACGACAGGACCAGTCCAGCTGGTAACATCATGCGAAGACGACTTCACGACAAACGCACCAGGCCTGGTATTGTGAAAGCCTGGACTCTGCCCATCTAGAGAACCCGAACCTTTTCATCGTGAAGCGCGACAGCGAAGATCCATTGCAATTCTCCGCAAACAGCTATATCAAAGCCTACAATTTGCTTCAGGAAGGGTGTCAGAATGAAGAGGTCCAAGAGTACGAGAATAAGGTCCAGTTCCTAGCCGTACAGCTCGTTGCAGGTCAAAATAAGCTCGCGTACGTCTTGACTGCGATCGTGCGACTTCGATCGTGCGAAAGCAATGGCTAATGGGATCATGTAGGATTTCCGATGCTTTCATGCAAAATCGGAGGACCATGTCGACTGAAAATGTCTGGCAAAATAGCATTTCCTTGCCTCGGCATCAACCCTTCCGCAGGTCTAGCTGACCAAGTGGACGTTGACAGAAGAATATCGACTCTCGTCTACCCGCTGTGCCCATAGTGAAGCAGGTACGACTGATGTACGGCACTCTTAAGGACATGAGTCGGGAGTAAGCACTATAATTTCGATACAATAGTGGCAGAATTCTGGTCGTTGAGATTCTTCGATAGCGGACTTCTCTGTTGTGTACGGCACTCACAAGGACATAAGCTTGGCACTCTGCACGGCGATATTGTCGATATGAACAGCAATGCTCAGCTATGCGAGTGAAATACTATCACAGGACGGGCAAGGGTATTCATTGTCCATAATACCCCTTTGACATGGTAAGAAGACCAGTCGATGTCATTCTAAGCAATTCTCATGAACGCGGATGGGGCTCCTTAACTCAGTCTCTGCTCGAAACACCTCAGAAAATAGTAGGTATCTGATTGATAAACCTTAGATAATAATCGAGGACCAGCTACTATCTGTCTCTCCATCTCCCGATGCGATATAGACAAAACCTTTTCTGCATACTACTATTAGAGACCCCACCCTGATGCAAGCGAAATCTCTGTCGAGATGTACTGCATCACGGCACCGTCTTACCTCCGGTGTTCAATTGCTACCGTTCCCCAACGTTGTCAGCATCTTCGTCGTCAATCATTTGCTGCTAAGCAATTGAGATACCATCGTAGGGCGTCCAAGTCTTTTTCAGTGCAGGCCTCACCTCCTATGGCGTATCACTTACGTTGTGTTGTACTAGTGTTTTGATGTCATTCTATTCTATACGGTCGTCAGGTCGTGAGGGTATGTGCAAACTATACACTGCTCATTTACCGGTAGCAACACCATTCCATTACCCTCCCATTTCCATGCTCCTGCCAATGCCCAAAGTCGATACAAAATCCTGCGACGCTATGCAATATTCCACAAAGCCACCGCCAACCCAGCTCGCCTACCAATAAATCTTCTCCCTCGCAATCGGCACCTCCGCAGCCCTGTCCTTATCCCAAACAATGCGACCCTTCTCATCCAAATGCGCCGCCTCATCACTCATAGGAATAACCTCACCCGTATCCTTACACTCCACTCTACTCACGCCCATAACATCCCTCGGCACCCACAATGTCGGCGCTCTGCTCGTGACCGCCGGATGAAAGTACGTTTCCTGCTCCACGGTCTGATCATACTCTATCTTTGCAAAGTCGCGCGGGACCAATTTCCGTAGCGTGTAATAGTCCTGATAGATAGCAGGTCGGAACCATTTGAGGATGAAGTTTGGGTTTTCGGATTTGTTTTCGTGCTTCTTTTGCCAGTGGAGTAGAGAGGGCATGACGTTCTCGAAGCGGGGCATGGCATTTTCGAAGCGTGGCATGACATTTTCGAGACGATCGATAAAGGTGCGATCTCGGTCTTCACCATCCAAGAGACCGGTCGTGACTTGAGTGCTGGTGCGGCCTTCTTTCTCTGCCTCGGCTTCCTCAAGCTCGAGAGCTAGAAGTCGCTGCTCTTCGGTCTCGAGAGTCTTGGGAAGGTATCTGAGGAGAGGATCCAGAGCGGCATTGAGGGAGACGTGGATGATGACGGTGAAGATGAGGAGGATGATCATGAGAACTAGCGGACCTAGGACGACTCGTGATTGACCAGTACCAATTGAGAACAACCCGATCAGGCAGAGTTCGGCCAGGTAGAGTCCGACGAAGAGCTGCTGAAGTGCTCGAGCATACATGAGGCCTTTCGTGTCGAATGGTATACCATAGACGTAGAGGAACTCATATCTATATGCAAGGTAGAAGAAGAAAAGTCCTATCGCAGCAAAGCCTAGGACAAGAGGCGCAATACAGGAGTATGAGATGGCTATGAAGTCAGCAGAAGCTGGCAATCAATGCTGACAAGACTTACCAATGATGAACATGGTTGTGTAGATGGGATACACTGAGCCCATACCAGGGTTGCTCAAGCTGATCCACCTTTTGAACATCGCCCTCGGTGTGCCATCGAGCAGTTTTCCGAGGACCAGGTATAGGAGCAAGCTTACCACTTGGAGCAGAAGTTGTGAAACGACCCCAAGGCCTTGCAGGGCAATGTATGACAGGTAGAAATTGGACGAGGCCGGCAAAGAATCTGCCAACAGCATCACTACACTGGTAGGGTTCTTGTAAATCTGTGCTGCTGCCTTCAGAGCGCCGTTCGACAAGGTCGTCACAAGGAAGACTTGAATGACATAGAACCAGAAGTATGAGTTCTGCACAGAATATTCCACTGCGGATAAGGTGGGATCTCCACCAAGACGTGCAGTCACTGTTGGATGTCAGTACTGTCAGATCGTCGGAAGGTGCTACTACTCACGTCGTAGAACAGGTGGTAGCAATGACATGAGGACGGAGAGCAAGATCGAGGGGAGAAGACCAGTAACAAGGCCGGATGCCCATGGAGGCAGATTTTGCAAAAATGAAAGCCATTGCAGACCCGGCAACGACTCCAAGTATCCAATACTGGAGATAGAAGAGATCAGCGCAACAGGGATTGACCAGAAGATGACCAAACCAATCCAGAAACCAGTGGTGACCAGGAACCTCAATATCCTTTCGAACCACTTGATGCGCAAGTTCGACCAGATGATCTCTCCAGGTGCAATGCCTGTGTATCGTGGGGACATATGTAGAGACTCATGATGTGTAAGGGCCTGGAATGCTGATTGTGCATCTCTCAATGTTTCGAACTCGACAAAGACTGAGTTGAGTTTCTTGTTCTTCCCATCTCGATGCTCTTGTTGCAACTTCTCCACGTCTGGAATCTTCTGAGACAGCTCCTTTCTATACCAGTCAATCGTGTCGACCTTCTCACCGATGAGACCAAGCAGTCCTAGCTTGTGGTGAGGTCGGTCCTTCTGCTCCATCCAATTCGACCAAATCTCTTGCTTCCTCGAGTCCACTGTCGCTTCCAGATCGTGCGATGGGCGGTTGTTCTGACTTGTGCTGTCACTGCGCAGTGCTTTCAGCTCCTCCCCTTCTCTTTTTGAGTGCTTGTTCTGCTTGAGTCGCGCCTGATTTGCCTTTTTGATCAATGCGATCTCGGCCTTTTCCAGTTTCATAGCTATGCTGTCCCGTTTGTCCACAGCGTCACTCAAATCTTTGACGTTTGTTGGTATCCAGATGTTTCGTACGATGTCTTCTCCGAATAGTCTGCTAATAGCCTCCTTGTTCAAATATTCGTCAGGCGTGGATGTGAACAGCACTGTGCGAGAAGATACACGGTTGGCGTAAAGAGGTGATACAAGGTATGCCTGGCGCAGGTTGATGAAGAAAATGCTTTCCCGCACGATCATGTGGATGATGAAGCCTGTGCAAATTGTCAGCTTCGGCACTGTTCAACGTTGTCAATTGGCCTCACCAAAGAAGAAGTATGCACAGAAGACATGCGCATAGTAGCGATAGTAACTCTGCGGGTTGCTCGGTCCAGCGACATTGCCGAACGTGAGGATATTGAGCTGCGTCTGACCACCATAACCTGTCGCGTTTACACTGAGCAGGACAGGCCATGTGAAGACAATGCCTACTAGGCAAGTGCCCACAGCGACCTTCAAGTGGCGCAAGAAGAGATAGCCATCTAGAGTATGTGTATTCAACACCACAAGATCCGGTGTCTTATAGAATGTCTTGAACCAGTTGAAGAACCCAGACGGCAATTGCGGACTTCTTTCTTGTGCTCGTAGACTTCCGATGAATGATCTTGGATGGTATACTCTCGGAAATAGGCGACGAACTATGATGAAAGCAATGAGGAAGGCGAGGGAGTATAGTGAAGTCGGTCCTAGTGTGGCCAGTACTGTGGAAGCCGACTGATTCTGTAGCTGGCGTGCCGCACCGATGTTCGTGTCGGTCTGTGCATCATCAGTTGATGTCGCTGAAGGGAGCTGATTGGAGAAGGACGGACCGCGCGTGCGCTCAACTCTACATATGATGGTGCGAGAGCATCCAGGAAGACTGGGGTAGGTATGTCATCCATTGTTGTAAGGTATGGAGGGTCGTCAATACTGGAAGTCGAGCATGCGGCGTTGTTTGCATAAGGCGTAGTCACTCTTGCCCCGAGTAGTAGGAGATCTAGGTTATACACTAGGTGCTAGGAAAGAGACAGTGTGAGATTGTCACAATATCCTGCAGCGCAAGCGCTCGAAGCGCCGAGGAGTGAGATGTGGTCGTACAACCATGTTCGAAGCGCCAAGACCTTTGTTTACTAAATATGAAACAAATACACCCGTTACATGCGCGTCATGATCACAACGTCTATCACCAAAAAGTATAGGAAGAAAAGACAAGATCAGTCTAACCAGCGCACAATGTCTTTCCGCAAGCGCAACATCGGACTGGGACGCGCTGAGAACTCTGAAGCTACTGCCAGCTCGACGACAGTATCGCGCGAGCATGGCACGTCAATAGCACAAGATACACCTAGTGCACCCCTAACACTACCCGGAACTCGTCCTTCGCCTGTAGATGGGCGACTCACTACCTCGACTGGCACACCTACACTGGATACGCTGCTTGCTGGACATGCAGGTCTCGCGTTAGGACATAGCATCATCCTGGAGGAGAATGGCACAACAGACTATACTGGCTCTTTACTGAAATACTATGCAGCAGAAGGGATCGTGCAGGCACATACAGTACATATCGTGGGCACAGGAGAAGGCTGGGCTCGAGGACTGCCAGGCTTGGTTGGACCTGCTGACCATGGAGTTGAGAGCGTGGCTTCACATCGGGGTGGTGAAGCTGAGAAAATGAAGATAGCATGGAGATATGAGAAACTTGGCAGAGTCGGGGAGGCTGCAGGGCAGAGAGGTGGGTCATCTCTTGTATTCATCTTAGATAGCTCAATCGAACATATCTGCACAGTATGCATGCTGACTTGGTGCTTGCACAGTGCCATCGAATCCTGCAGCCTCTTCTGGAAATGCCTCAGCTGCACCACCAACACCTTTCTGCCACATCTTCGACCTTGCAAAGCGCCTGACTATTCCCGCTAGCGCGAACATCTGCTATGTTCCGGTCTCGACTTCACCGCGCGGCAATCCTTTCGCCTCCATCCTCCAGCATCTTTCTTCACAACTACGAGATTCCCAGCCAAACACAGTACATCGTGTGGTCATACCGTCACTTCTGTCTCCTGCAATCTACCCACCTCAAGCCAGCCAGCCTCCACATCTCATCCAATTCTTTCACTCTCTCCGCAGCCTTCTGCGGCAATACCCTTCGCAGCTCACAGTCATGGCCAGCATCCCACTAGAGCTCTACCCTCGCGACACAGGGCTGCTTCGCTGGCTTGAGCTTCTCGTAGACGGGGTAATCGAGTTCACGCCATTCCCGCACGCTTTCGACGAGGGTCCGAGCACATTGTCAACGTCTGGTGCTGCAACCTCGCAGGAAGAACAGCCACAAGGCATGGTGAAAGTGCATAAAGTGCCTGTGTTCCACGAAAGAGGTGGAGGTGGCGGAGGACTGAAGAGTATGGGGGATGATCTGGCATTTACTGTTAGCAGGCGAAGATTTACAATTAAGCCATTCAGCTTGCCACCAGCAGAAGGAGACACAGAAGCACAAAAAGGGGGTGCTGAAGGTGCACCAGAAGCGAAGAAGCTTACCAAGGAGCAGATAGACTTCTGAGTAGAGATCACAGCAGCAGACTTGCTAGTCAGATCTCGAGAGACACACTCATCCAGGTCATCATCTTTGGAGGAATGAGCGACTATCACCAAACCCATAATCGTCCACTTCCGGACGCTCCTCAAACTCTTCTTCTGGGTCCATCATGTTCTCCAGCTCGATCTGCTCAAAGCCGCCTTGATTGAGGCCAGACCCAAAGTTTCGAGCATACGTTTTGCCATAATTTGCTTGACGGACGTTTACCGGGACGCTAGCAATACGAGCACGGAAAGAGTCACCCATGCATGTAGATAGTATAAGCCATCCGACCAGTAGAACCAGAGGCAGGAAGAATATCAGGCCAAGGAGGATCCAGATATTCATCTTGATCGAATATGTATACAGGTTGCTTGTAAGCTGGTTAGAAGCAGGAGGTTGTGCCATGAGTCAGGCCCCACCTCCACTTGCTAGGTATTTTGTCTCTCTCTTTGTTCTTCAAGCGACAACATCACATTTGCACAAAGATCTGGCGGAGGCAGTGTGGAAACTTAGATAGTATACCAGCAGCACCTGTAAGTCACGCATACATCTACCCACACGATACCAGAATGATTATACCCAAAACTATCTGTCAATCCTCCTATTTTTCAACCTCAATAGGTCGACTGAGGAGAAATGTTTAATCTCAAACCAATGACTTCCACAATCCTTCTGCCTCTTCTCTCTCAATATATACCGAGTCTCAAGCTGACCCAACAAAAGACATAGACAAGCCAATTCAATACCAAAACTATTCCCACCATTGTTCCTGCTGCGCAGCCTTTCACCTTCGTCCACATCAACCATGTCCAAACCATACCCAATCTCAGATGATCCCTCCATAACCTACCCCCTCCCCCTCTCCCGCCTCGCCCACCGCTACTACCTCTACAATATCCACCACATAACTCACCTCCGCCGACACTTCTCCACTCCCGGCGTCCTCATCGGCTCCCTCCCTCAAGCCCCCCAACAAAACGTCTTCCTTGGTCTTCCCCTCTGCCTCCTCCCAGAAGAGGCCCGCCTCCTCGTCGAACAAGGCGTCTGCTACATCGTCGATGATGCAGCTGCACATCGACAGCGTCTGCGGGCTATACGGGATGAGGATGGAAGACGGTATATTGAGGCGTTGGCGGAACAGGGGAAAGAGGTTAGTAGGGCGGTGCAGAAGAGACAGGAGGGGAATACGGAAAAGGCGCTCATGGGGATGAGTGCTGAGAAGAGGGAGATGGTGATGAGGAAGCGGGAGGAGGCGAGGGTCAGGGCGGAGAAGAAGGAGCGGGCTGCAGCGGCGCTGACGGCTGGTCAGCAAGACATGGGTGGTGATGACGAGGATGACGCGCTGTTTCCTAGCTATGATCGTGGGACGCCGCAACGTGCATCCTCCGCAGCACCATCAACACCGCCACGAAGCTCAACGCCCACGCCCTCCATCGCTCCCTCCACAACGGCAGGTGCAGGCGTGGAATACCACATCATAACCCCCACGACCTCCGACCTCCTGCTCACCCCTCCGTCACCCCCACCAACGCCTAATTTCGACCTCACCACACTGCCTCCGGTAAATCAGCACGCCTACGCCATCTACTCCCGACTGCACGCCCTGAATTACTTCATGTCTCCTGGCCTGCGCTTCGGCTGCCAGTACATGGCGTACCCGGGCGATCCGTTGCGATTTCATAGTCATTTTTTGTGCAGGGGGTATGCGTGGGATGAGGAGATTGATCTGTTGGATTTGGTCGGGGGTGGACGGTTGGGGACGGGTGTGAAGAAGGGGTTTTTGATTGGGGGAAAGGAGGAGGGAAAGGTAGATGGAGAGGGAGAGGTGGAAGAGGATGCGAGATGTTTCTGTATTGAATGGGGTGGCATGTAGATGTATTCGTTGTCCCTGTTTGCACCAGCTACAAGAGCAACAGCAAGCGACCTTGATCGTCCCATCCAGCTAAAACTGCATGCCCTCTATCAAACTCCATCGAAATGCTCAAATCGCCGGTGGGGTATATAATGCTAGAACCGTCCCAAACCCATCTATGCGCCTGCAAATGCTCTTTTCTGCTGTCACAACTCGAGTGAGCTCCCTCCGTCAAATAGTAAACATCGGCACTTCCTCCACTTTGATCGCCGGCTCCTGCTTTACCTGACCAGCTCCAGCCTGTCTCATCTTGCGTCGGCTAGGCAACAACCGAGACCTTATCTGCGGCACATCCTCGTACGCGAACTGAGATTCTGTGATCGTAGGTGCTGCAGCCTCCTTTACTTTCTCAGCTGATCGTCTCACAGACTTTGAATCTCGCTCTGTTGGCACTGCCCGAGGCTGCAATTGTGATGCCTTCTGCCGAAAGGGCGAGACGTCCTCAAACGTGAGTTTCTTGGCAGGACTTTCTGGGATACTCGAGGACTCTTTCTTCAGTGAAGGTCGAGGATAGGTCTTCTGCGACGTAGATGCTGTGCTCGAGATGCTGCTGGACGTTCGGCGGAGGTTGACTGGCTTGTCGAGGAGTGGTGGTGGCATGCTTGTGGATGCAAAGGTTGGTTTGGGAACGGGCCCTGAGTGCGCCTTGGATGCTGGAGTGGGCAATGTCCTAGTGCGGACCGGCGCGTCAAGATCATCGTCTTCGTCGTCAATGGGAACCACCACTGGGCGCTTTGGCTTGTCGGGCTTGCGCTTGTCCTGTGGCCGTTCCTCAGCAGTCTTGGGACGATGCAATTCTGGTAGTCTTGGTCTAGGGACATTGGTCAAGTCTGGCAACCGTTGTTCTCCTCGATTGCGCTTCGGTGACTCGGTGCCCTGTTTCGCAAAGCCTGCCGCCGCCCTTGTGTTGCTCTTTGTGCTAGTGTCCGTAAGCACCCTCTTCACTGGTCTCGCCATACTTGTACTATGCATCAGACCAGCAAGATGCCGGTCTCCAATGAGCATATCATCCTCTTCATCGTCCGAACCTGGTGCGACATTCTGACCAGAATGCTTCGCAGCAGCCTTCTTCATTCGTACCCGGTTGTGCTCGACTTCTTTCCTAATCTGTGCCTGTCTGCTTAACGATGTCACTCGATCCGTCGGTCTTGGAAGTGCCGAGATGATCTTCGTGCTCTTCTGTGCTGCCAATGCCTGTTGCTTCTTATATTCTTCGCGGTGCAGATGTTTTGTGAACGTCGAGGCAATGGAGTTAAATTCGTCTTCCACCATGACCCATGCTTCATCCGAGGGTCTCATCTCCTCTATCGGCGGTGCTGTGGGCGGAGGTGAGGACGATGGGGTGCGTGGAATCTCTCGTGGTCCCGGTCGAGCCTCGTCTGGACTACTACTTGCGTCGTGATCATTACGAAGGTGTGTGGAATGGCGAGCGCTGATGGCTGAAACACTGAGGTCGTCCGAGTCGTCGTCGATGAGGCGCTGACGCTTCGGAGTCTTGCTAGCTACTGGTGTCTTGGCTGGACGCTTAGTGGTGGAAGAAGTCGTTGTGCCGGCCGTCAGCCATGGCACGTTCGCATGGCCCCTCGTAGCTGGAGACGTACGGATCGCCGAGTGCATGCTCTTCAAGTAGATTTCATGTGGTCCAGATGTTGTGAATGATGTTGGCCGGATAGACAACGTGAAACTGATGATGTCGTGTTTCGCATTCTGTGGAGAGGCGGATCTCACTCCAGCTTCGGACTTCACAACAACAAGAACTTCATAGCACATCGGATGCTGCTCATGTGCACGATGTCATCCGAGACACCTTACGGGAGGTGCAATAGTGTATTAGCTCCATGTGAGATGAATGCGAAGCAAGATCTGCACTCGCAGCTTGGGACTATGCTTTATTGAATGTCTCACCACCTGCTGTCCTCGCTCGTGATACAATGTTACGCATTAAGCTTCTTCCCACAGGTGCCCACCTTGTGAATGCCTGACTTCCTCATAAATTGTGCCGATGCCGATGCAATTTATTCATAGCTATAGTATCGCAGCGGCCATGACAACCTCTTCAACGAGAAAGGGTATGAATCGCGAGCATTCGTCGAAGTCATACAGCTAAGCACAACGCAGAAATGCCATTCCGAGAGACTGTTCGCGATCTCGAGGCTACCTTACCACCAGCCACAACTCGCCTGGCTAGATTTTCGGTTCTTGCCTGCAGATGGCATTTGCCTGAGCTTTGCACATATCTGCTCATCGTCATATTCTTCACTTGGGCTGAGCTAGCATTCACTGCTTCGTTGTACTGTTCTGATGACTTATGGATAACGTTGCTAGTGTCTT
>Ga0058702_10000306_pt1 | contig 22982 bp, 35 predicted proteins | sample AgamicOrSfe_FD_83781 | JGI IMG/M metagenome (GOLD analysis project Ga0058702, IMG submission 83781) | Agave microbial communities from Guanajuato, Mexico - Or.Sf.e | ecosystem: Host-associated > Plants > Phyllosphere > Phylloplane/Leaf | place: Guanajuato, Mexico | collected 2012-05-30 | reverse complement strand
TATACATATATATATATATCTATATAATAATTAACTTTTCTCTATCTATTTACAATTTTAAGAATTATATATAAAAATAAAGAATTACTTAAAACTAGACTCTACTATCTATAAGTCACTTTTCTCCTTATAAAGTCTTAGTAAAGGTATTATCTTAAAGCCTTCTTAATTAGTCAGGTACGTATTTTAACATCATGCGAAGTCTAGCATACTCCCTGAACCCCGTAATCTCTCACCCTAGGACAAGACCCCGCACACCCCACGATAAGACCCCGCAGCCGAACCATTTTGCGGAGCTCCCGCACTTTGGACAGCTCCGCAAACGTTCATGAGGCAGCTCTGCGAATATCTAATTCAGGGCTTAAAAGACAACTAAGTAGTGACCCGCACTGAGGAGAGAATGATCATAACCATCACGACCCCCATTCACATTCTGCTAGGAAGTGCTCACAAGTCATTCTGCATCCAAAACCATGCCGCATTCCCAAATCAAAGTTGCCATCATTGGAGCCGGCATTTCCGGTCTTACTGTTGCTAATGGACTGCTCAACGATCCTGCTGAGCGCTTCGACGTGCAGATTTATGAACGAGACGATGTCGCTTTCGACTCCGAGCGCGGCGGCTACCAACTTCGAATTGCGTCGAATGGACTCCAAGGATTGAGGACCGCATCTGATGCGGACCTCTGGAGCCGACTACAGGACGCGTGGGCTGGCGATACGAATGCAGCACCTGCGGTGGTAGACCCTAAGCACTTCAATATCCACTTAATGCTTAGCAATTACAAAGCGTATCCAACGAGTCGACCTGTTCCGCGTACAAGTCTTCGATATGCGCTTCTCCAAAAGCCGATGGTACAGGAACGAGTGCATTTTGGATACAACTTTGAGCGCTTTGAGCACGTACGTGATGGCGAGAAGAGCGTCATGCTATACTTTGACCAGGGACGATCGGAAAAAGTCGATTTACTCATTGCCGCCGATGGAAGCAACAGCCAGATCAATCGACAAGTTGGCCTCCAGAACAAGATCAAGCTCAATGGATGGAAATTGATACAGGCCCGTGATGTGATCAACGCCGCACAACGGGAACGATTACCTGCTTCACTCAAAAAGTGCGGGTCCGTCATGTTTCTCGGCGGGGTTCCCGTTTCGGGGTTCGCCTCCATCTACGATTCTCAGTCAGATAATGATGCTGCTTCTGGCAAGGAGAAGACCTGGAGTCTTTTCTGGTCTTGCTTGGTTCCTGAGTCTCCCGCAGATCGAATGATCAAGAAGGCTCACGGTGATTCTGATATGCTCATCGGACTATTGGTAGACTACTTCCGGAAGGAGCTAGCATTTGGCGAGTCACTCCCAACCATCGTGACTTCGACCAAGAACAACTTGCGCACAGGTTTGTTAACCAGTTCAATCAAGCCCGAAGGGGAGTGGCGTAAAAGTGATGCCGACTCAAGGATCATCTTGCTCGGCGATGCGGTGCATCCGATGACGCCCGGAAGGGGTCAAGGTGCAAACCAGGCGCTCACGGATGCCGGCAAGCTGATCGACCTTCTTCGAAACTCTCTACTGACCGACGGCGACATTCACGAGCAGCAATTGACCAGATTGATTCGAGCCTTTGACAAGGAGATGTACAATCGAGCGTTCAAGATGGTCAAGAACAGCGAGCAGGTGACTAACATCGACCTCACAACCATCACTGGCAAGATTATTGCTATTGCTGTTGCTTCAGGCTTGACGTTGGCGGGATGGGCAATGACGGCTTTGGAGACCTTTGGACTCAAGAAAGTCGAGGCCACTGATTTCAGGATTCTTCACCCAGAGGTATGATCAGATGAAAGTACTGTATATCATATCCCAAACAGAATTTAGGATTGCATTTTAATTCTCGTAACGGTCAGAGCCGAATCAAATTGCTGAAGACATCATGCGAGCCCAGCGTTCGAAAACACATCCTGTCCGTATCAGGCGACATCTGTTGAGTATGGCCGAGATGTATCGGACAGCCTTGCCAGAGTGTTTCCACCAATTCGTGATGCATTCAGCTGAGGTTTTCCTCGGTAGCAGATTAAGTATCAACTCGAGGAAGCACGCGCAATTCATGCACAGGTACAGATACTTCAGGAAAGTCCTTCATTCTCTGAATCATATCAGTCAAAAAGAAGTTGATATTTAACCCAGAATGTTCGATACCAATGGTCAAATTGCATCGGTCATACAATTTTGAGTCTGACTTCCTCAGTCACGTCTCACACTCCTTGTTGAGGTTCACTCTTCTTGACGTGCATAGCATTTCGACATGGGCGATCAAATGCTCTACTGTTTTAGCTAGTAGCTACCATAGCAAAGCAAGTTCCTGACCATGTCGCGTGCAGGTGATTGGACAGAACAGTCCACTGATTACGTAGAATAGCAATGACAATCCTCCTCGCAATCGTAAAAGTAGTTCAAGACCTGATGTAAAAAGTTCCGCGTGAGTCAATCATCATCGTCTCTTTAATAAGTGACAGTCGTGCTCCGATGCTTTGTTGTAAGAGCTGCTGCAGCCACTCTAGTGCTGGGCAGGTGAATGAGCCGTGGCTTTTTCAAGATACAGGCATATGCCCTAGAGCTTGTGAATGAAGCATGCCTGACATGCTCGTGAGTAAATCTGATTTGAAAGCACCGACTCGCATGATCCTGGACGCCTCTCTCAGCAGTGTCCTTACGCTGCGTGGAGAGTCCAACACACCTACGCCAGAGATGTGTGGTATTCGAGAGGCACCAGCAATGACCCAATCCGCTTTCTCTCCGCTGCTGAAGGGACGGTCAAGCCGGATCTGTACGCCTGGCTGGCTAAGCGGCCTTGACGCTTGCACAGCGGGATCCAGCAAAACAAGCTCGATATATGCCCAAAGGTATAGCGTGGATAGGAGCAAGCAAAATGGATCGGTGTGAGTCAAGCTCGGCCGCCTACGAAAATACTCAAACAGCTGGGCAGCATGATAAGCACATTCCCGTGAACGGGCGGCTTGTTGCTTCATGATTAGTTGCAGCTGCCTGCGGGCATTTTCTATCGCGGATGGCGTGGCCTGCCAGTGGCTGAATTGCAGAAGAAGTCTCTCCGAAGTAAATGAAAGGATGTATGCCAATCGAGCTAGAACGATGCAATCTCCACGCAGATTATTGGGTTCGTATAATTCCTCCGTCTTTTGCTCGGTATATTCATGTAGGACATTGTCGAGACAGCCCTGTAATGATATCACCAAAGCTGAGTACGGTGAAGAGTGCTGCGAAGTGCGGATGGTCTTTGACAGGTCCAGTATGTGGAGATGCTCAGTGAAAGCAGCGAGTATTAATGCAAGTTGTGCGGACTCACTCAAACACGACGGTACCTTCTGCGTCGTGCTTACAGTGGCAAAAAGTGCACAGATAGATGCCGGAAATCTCGAGTCGGCATCTGGGCTCTGTGCAGCATGTCTGACGCTTTCTTGCCATTGCAGATGGTCACTTTGTCGCCAGAGTCGCTCCGAACACGGCATCTGAAGGTGGATCTCGGTCAGAGGAAGCAGGCAGGGCACGAGAAGGAGAGTAGAATGGAAGCAATCCGTGACTGTAAGCTCAGTCAGCGAGCTGTTATCTCAAAGCGTTCAAACACTAGCCTACACCATGCGAAATATATCATTCGACACTTGGCTTCGGCTCTGATCCAGTGTTGCCATGACTCCTGCACTGCATCGACGGCTTGTTCATTTTGAAGTGTATAATCGTGACGCGTCAGCAAGGATCGACAAAGATCCATGAGTGCGTGACGATATAGATTCACTGCGCTGCTCTCCCGGTTCTGGTCGAAAGTAGTCAGATTGTAGAAGCACAACAACATCTGTCCATATGTTATGGTATCGACATTAAAGAAGTTCCCGACCTAACTTGTTAGTCACGACATTCAGGATTCGTCCTCACCCTCAATGGTACATGCTTACACCTTTTTCGAAAATGCGTCTCCCTAGTGAACGAAAGATTGCTAAGCGCTTTGGCTGCTGGCAGGCTACCGAGTATTGGCATCCGAGTGCAGCTACAGCAAAAACAAGATACCAAGCGTCTGCGCCGACGTCAAAAGACGGCATGTGCAGAAAGGGCATTCTTTGATGAAAGTGCTCAAAATATAATTGAACATAGAGATCGAGATGAGCGAGATCAGGTAGATCGTCTATGGAGCCATCGTCCTGAGTTAAATGATTCTGAGCAAATTGCAAGATCCTCAGGTAAGTCGCTGTAGAGATTGAGGGGACGTGTTGTACGTGCTCAGCCAATAGAACATCCTCTTCTTCGAACCCGTTTGGTGCAGACAAGTCAACGGGAGGCGCTTCTCCAATGCCCCAGTCCTCTCCGCATAGCCAGTCGAAGCCGGATGACAAACTGAAAGGAAATGGGACGCCATTCGAGTCAAGCAGGAGCTCATCCCAGACATGCGGTGCAGTCACTTGCCCCTGAGAGATATCTGGCAGAACCGCAGTGGGACCCATGCTTGGAACATTTGACGGATCCCAGATGTCAGCTTCAATGACAATCGGAGCGTCCAGCATGGCAGCAGGAGAGGGGAAATCTCTAGAAGAATTTATTGATTGATCTAGAGTGAGAGCGGAGCAGGAATCGTATTCAGACTCTGTGACGATGCCATCGACCTCCATACCTTGGTTGGTAGTGACAAAGCTTGCCAGGTCATCTTCGTTGTTGTTAGCGTTGGAATTGGTATTCGGATAGCCGTCATCGACACATTCTCGGCCTTTGCTTTGACAAGCATTGCAAGGTCTTCCAGAAGAATCTCCTTGCCTTTCGCAGCGTTGCTTGGCTTTGGCGCAAAGGTGACATGCCCGGTTAGTCGACTGCCGTTCATTCTTGGCGTATTGCTCAAGTGCTGCTGCGCCATGCTTACTGAACAGATGTCGCTTCAAAGTGTCCCTGCCGCCTGGGTCAATTCGGCCAGCAACATTGCTAAAGTTCAGGAATCACCGACCGGCGAGAGAAAGCCTTTGTGCATACCGTATCTGGACATTCAAACGGGCGATGATCAATGTGCCTGCTCGAGTGACGTTTCAAGTGCTCACGGCGACGAAAGGATAATCCGCATTGTGAGCACGCAAACGGTAGGACTGGCCTTTGCCCTTGCTCCTGTCCTTGATCGATGTCCTGCGTTTCATCGTCCATAGGTAGGCCAAGGTAAGTTCGCCGGCGGAAAAGAGGTGGCGGATGATGACGAGCGGAGTGACACGAGATTTGGGGGATGGAGGGGTTGTCTGGGGAAGGAGGAGTTGGAAGTTGGATAATTGGGGCAAGAAAAGAGGAGTTCTCCGCCGTCACGTCACGTGATACCTTACGATTTACGGCAAGAAAAAGGTGACCGGGAGCTTTGTTGTAAACTCTATACGTGGAAGGACGCTGTCGTATTCAACCACTTCCTACTTGATGTCATACTCCTGATCAGATTCACCTTTGACTTAGAGGATTGTAGTAAAGTTGTTGTCTACAAAAGGTGTGACAATCACAATCATTGGAGAAACTGTTTTGATCAAGGAATCAGCACGAATACTTTATTACAATCATCATGTTCCGACTACTGTGTAGAGGAGAGTACGTATCAAGAAGCTAGAAGGAGTAGGGTGATCGGCAACGTCGAGCCGAGGACTGACGAATTGGCCACCTCATACCGAGGTCGGACAAAATCAAAGTCTACCTCGAACTCTTTTAGTTGAAGCCTGTCACTATTCTCCATCCACCGTGACCACCTCAAGTTGAAGGCCATTTTTCGCTCACTCAGCGTCATGATGCTTCTCATGCAGCTCTTCCACAGGTGCGTCAACGATATAGTCCATTTTATCCTTCAAATCTTTCAGAAGAGGCACAAGCACGGCGGCGAGAGCCCCAATGACTGCGGCAATGATCCAGACGATTCTAATGCCATCCGCGTAGGCTTGATCAAGAGCTCTCACCGCGGCTTCAATGATTTGTGGCGTAACTCCCGGGATGGAGGACAAGCCTTCAACATTCTGTGCGGCCAGGTCGGCGAGTAAGGGACCGAGCGACGTTGGAGGCAAGCCTAGCACCAATACTGCGTCGGCCACGTATCGAGGAATATAAGAAGCAAGGCGATTACCCACCGCGGCGGCGTAAGCGGCGACGAAGATCGTTGCGCCTAGGGATCGCGAAGACACGACTGCTGCGGAAGCAGTCGCCAAGATTTGCTTTGGGACGCTCAAGTGTACAGCCGCGAGGATAAGGGATAGAGGTCCCGCAAGACCGATTCCCACTAGCACGCCGAAGCCAAGGAACTTGCTACGCTGGTTTGGTTCGACAGTCGCTTGGCCGATGAGTCCGATGGTCCAGATGATGAAGGCAGCGCACATGGGCCAACGTACAGACTTCGTTTTGGTACTGATGAGACCGAAGACGGCTGTCAGGAACATTGTTGGCACAAAGACGGATAACAGGTCGACTGCCCCCAAAAGAGGGTCGCTTTCGAAGAGGATGGCGATACTGATCAGCATATCATTAGCAAATATCGCCGAGAGAATGTCGGGTTTGCTCAGGTATATGCAGACACTTACGTCGTTGGAAACCAGACGGCGGTAGCGAAGAAGATACTGCCTTCGCAGAAGAAAAGGAGACAGAGAAGTGCAAAGTTACTCTTCTCTTTGAGCGTATTCCCCACGAACAGATCATGGTGTAGGATGCCTGTCTTGGTGCAATACGTCTCGTAGACACCAAATGCAACAAGAACGACCCCTCCGGATATCAATGTCCCGAGGACGTGAGCGTCACTCCAAGCATAGAGTCCGCCTCCAAGATTGAGTCCGGTGATGAAAAGAGCAACTCCGCTCGCTAGCAGGAAAGCACCGATCACGTCAAGCGTGGCTACTTTTTGCCAAACAGATAAGTGGTCGTGGTTCGTATGGTGCCGTTCCATTGGACGATATCCAAAGAAAAGGCCGACACCTGCGGCGCCCCAGAGACCGGTTTGTATCCACTAAAAAAAAAGGTTAATGAACCTTTCAATCACGCCCTGGTTTGCATGAATTGGTCTATAACATACGTAAAATGTCCTCCAACCTTGAACGTTCTCGCGCAGGAGCGCCCCAATCATCTGAAACTACAGTCAGCAATCGTGTTCCATTATCTTAAAAGGTCAACTGACCAAAGGACCAACGATGGCACCAATTGTTCCGCACGCGTTGATAGCTCCCTGGGCGGCCGGTCGCCACTTCCTAGGCATAATCTCACTGGGGACTGCGTAGCTCAGAGGTGCCGCTGATATAGCTAATGCAATTATTATCTGCGCGCCAATCAAGCGGTAGATACCCTGAGACCCAGGTGCAATGGCGGATCCGACGAGTCCTAAAAGAGTTGAAGCAATGAGAATAATTTTGCGAGACTGGAACATGTCGGATACGCTGGCCACAAGTGGACCCAATGCGGCTTGACACAAAGTTATCACGTTCACAGCCCAATTCTGACGCCTAACCCCATTGAGGTCAAGACCAATGCTTTCGAGCTGACAAGTTTGTTTCATTAATTGCTGCGTTACATGCAAGGTGGACCCGATGAAAAGACTTACCGCAGTCGCGGGCGCGAGTATGGCGGATAATTGGACGAACTGGAGTACACACATGGACGCCAACGCGATGTAGGTCCTCCAGTGCAGCATAGGTTCATGCTCTGCATCTAGGTATGCAATCGTGGTCACCGGTTCAAGAGGATGTACAGGCTCATCAATATGTTCATGCTCATGATATTCTTTCATCTCCACGCTCGTAGCCTTGCCTTCGTGTATTGACTGGATGGTAGACATGCTTGCTTGTGGAGGGGACACTGAGAAATGCAACAGAGACCATAAAGCAAAATGATAGACCCCAAAATGGAAAGAGAGTGGAGTGGGCAAACTATTTTGAATGTTATTTCTTCAAAGCCAGGTTCTATTCACCCCGCAATGTCCCATCCACTCCATGGGGGAACGTTAACAACCCCATGGGAAAGGTATACATAGTTTCTGGCAGGCTGATGGGCAATCCCCGCAATAAACTTTGTCAGTTGATACCGAATAGCCAAAGTGTTACAGGCCAAGCATCAACCAGGTCATTCAGTGGCTGCGGGGTCACTGGTGCATCCGACAACGGGTGCGAACATTTCATGCGGGGAATGCCGTGTCCTTCTCTCTATTTTGACCGGCAATGACTACGAAGCCTGCTTTGCAGCGTTCTCTATGTGCGGATGGCCGTAGAAAACTTTGCCATCGTATCCATCAGCTTCCGCTGCTTGTTCAATGCTGCTATACAGAGAATCAGGCAGCGGCTTTCTCTCTTCGTCCAAGAGTTTGACGATACTGTCCGCCCTTTCAGCATTCGATGTCGAAGTTACGAGAATGCCGTGAAGCTTGTCGTAAGCCCAACGAAGGATTATTTCCGCATGGGTCATGCCGGTCTCTGCCGCTAGAGCCTGCAATGCCCGGCTCAGATTGTGGGTCTCTTCAGGAGCGATTCGGTTGCCAGATATAGCAGTAAGTAGTCCATAGTCTGTTATTTTCCAAGACGTCAACATGACGTGTCGCTGATATGCGCAACGATATCACTCACTCATATTGACAATGCCATGCTTCACTTCGTAGAAATGAAGTTCCCTGAACTTTGGATCGTGCAGCAAGAACGGGTTGAACTCCCATTCATTAACCTGTGGCTTGTGTTTGAGATCTTCCATACTCATAATATCAGCATAGTCCTTGACAGTCCTTGTGTTACTTTGTTAGTCTTTATCAAAAGCCAAAGTGAAGTTGCGCAGACAGACCAGTTTGATACTCCAATGAGACGGGCGTGGCCCTGATCCTTAATCTCCTCGAGCACTTTCCAGGCATCTTGCGTACTGAGGTTCCCTGGATATCCACGGGGCGGAAAGTGTAATTGCAACAAATCCACATAGCCATTCATCTGAAACCTAGATATCTCTGATTTGACGCTTTCAATCATGTGCTCCCGGCCCTTGCAACCCAACAGTGCGTATGTATTGAGCTTGACGCTGAAAAAGAGCTCCTCACGTTTCAGGCCTGAGGATTTGAGGACTTCTGCAGCGCTCGGATTGTTGGTGTACAAGTCTCCAGTGTTGAAGTGCCTGAAGCCTGCTGCAATTGCCTGCCGTACCTCTTTGCTGCTGTCCGTGGGCAGCGGATAAGCGTGATTAGGTGCCCATTTCATCAACGACCCAAGCCCGAAAGCCAGGCGAGGCACAGCGACTCCGTCAATGTCTATTGTAGCAATCTTGGACATTTTTCTTCTTGTGACCAGATGGGAGAAGTGTCAAGAGTGGAGAAGCGTCAAATCAACAGCAAGCTCCCGATCATAAGAGAGGGAAAATCTGTCCATTGGATCTTTCAGGCGTGTCGGAGTGACAGTGCTTACTACTGCGGGGTGGTCCGCGAAGTGGAGGAATCACAGTGCAGCGTGCCGTGGTTGCGCTTCTGTACTAATGCTACACGAATCGCAGGCTTGATCGACCTTATGAGTTGTGTCTGTACGGACGAGAAAAAAAAACCTAGTATCTATGCAACAATAAAGTAATAGTACTAGTACGAGTATCAGTACTCTCAATCATCCAATGTCTCGATGTACGCCAGCCACGTATATCCCGCCGATGAAGGACCTCACCACTGATAACATTACCGAAAATGTCCATCTGATCAACAGCACTTGTAAGGATGCTCGGACAAGATTCCTCTTTGAGCAACTCGTCCAGCATCTTCACGACTTTGCCCGTGCTGTCAGATTGTCGAGTGAAGAGTGGATGATCGGGCTTGACTTTTTGACAAGCATCGGCCAGATCAGTACCGAATTGCGGCATGAAATGATCCTTCTTTCCGACACTCTTGGGCTCAGCCTTCTGGTTGACTAATCGACCATCCAAAGACTAAGCAATCTACCGAAGGCACGGTGCTGGGACCTTTCCACACTCATGACGCACTGGAGACTGAGAATGGCTACAAATTGCACACTGACCCAGACGCCATCCCACTCTTTGTGCTGTGCAGCATCAAGGACACCCGTGGCGAACCGATATCGGCAGCTAAGATTGACGTGTGGGAAGGTGATTCACAAGGATTCTACGATGTACAGAATCCAAACCGTGCAGGCCCGGATGGCAGAGCAGTCCTCCGATCCGACGCCGACGGAATGTTCTTCTTCAATGCCATCGTCCCCGTCCCTTATTCCTATCCCTGACAATGGTCCTGTTGGGGCTATGCTGCGAATGCTCGGTCGTCATCCAAACAGACCTGGCCATGTCCATTTCATGATTCAAGCACTAGGTTACGACAAGTTGACTACGTATGTCAAGGATTAATATGGGCTCTTTTTCAGTGTAAAGCCCGACGCTGACACGAGTATAGAGCGCTTTATCCAAGGGGCGACCCCTACGAGACATCTGATCCAGTATTTGGTGTCAAGGAGTCCCTCATAGTGGATCTGTCCGCTGTAGAATCTGAGGAGATGGTGGCAAGGTACGATATCAAGATGGGTACAAAACTGCTCACCTATGATTTTGTGTTGGCTTCGGAGGAAGAGGCCAGGATGTGGAGGGAGGAGGAGGCACGGTCAGCCATGAGTAAATTGGGCAGCAAGGTAATTTTCATTGACGGGCTACCTGTTCCCGATGTAGACTAGATTGGAACCTTCCGCCCTTGCATCCGAACTTGCCAATTTCTTCAGTCCGTTGCATCTGCGTAATATACAAGGGCCCATGAAGTGATGATACAACGTGATATGAAGAAAATGTATCATCTGTTAGCGATATTGCGCAGCGTTCGTGTGAAGAGCGGCCATGCGGCAATTCAACAAGTCTTTACTCTATAGATTCTGCTCTAACAGTCTTCGTTGTTCCAAACTCCTGCTTGCTAGCTCAGCGTACTTTCTTTCCGGCTGAAAGACGGAATCCTGTCGTTGTGCTTGTTAATTCGCAGTCTGTAACCTACTGCGACCGCCTGTGAGTATAGTCCTGCTCCTGTAGTGAGATTAACGGAACCCCTTTCAATGCAGCGAGCGATGACGGTGGTTCAGGCTTATAAATAAGATGTTGGATCACATGGGGACATTGCTAAATCAACATTTGTCATATGAGATATATCTAAATATATACCATCTACTCACTCTGATCGTTCGGTGCAGACAGAGCAACAAGAAGTGTAGAGGGATGTTCTAGACCAGTATGAATCATGTGTTTACCTTTATTGTGATTGGGCATGTTCTTCTCGAGGCCGGTGAACTCGGGAATGATAGGGATGTGACCCATGACCTCGAGGCTCATGGACTCTCCTTTGTCAAAGATCATTCCGCCTGGCCACAGCATAATGTCCATCTTCACTGCCTTGCCTGGCTCAATCTTATCTTCGTGGTCGTGTGCATGATAGACATACGCATCCGAGAGTAACGTCAACTTCGCCGGATCATAGCCCGGTTCCTCCGTGACAGCGCGATGAGAAGCCCGTAGACGTCCATTCGGTCCTACGTACTGCCAAATGTTCTCTACAGGAATATCCTTATACGTTGTACCTTGTGGCAGATCTTCCATAGGTATATTCTGATGTGTAAGGACGTTTCCTTCGGTGTCCAATTTCTTGATGACGACAAACACATCCATGTCATCGAGCTCGTCAGTGGACATATAGAGCTCGACCTTGGAAAAACCACAGAGCTCAGTATACTTCTCGAACCGGTGGCGAAAAGCCAATCGATCTTCTGTACCGCGGGCGAAGACGTCGTGATACTTTGTTGCGTCGTAGCTTGCAACACTGTCCTGCGTAGGTTGGTTTCGGGATAGACTTGCAGAGCTAGAATCGAGATACAGTTTCTCCCAGGTGAATTCCGGGGGGGGATATGACAAGGTTGGCCGGTCGACCACAGACGGTCTGTTGTATCCGTCCAGGCAGAGTCGTATACGTGCGGTGCTTTCCCAGTCGTTTGATTCCCCTTTTGTGTATCTGTCCAGGAACCTGGCAAGATCGGCCACTTTATGGGGTTGATAGAGGTCGTGCCATTCTTGTGTATGGTGAATTCGTAACCTGAAGGTAGTTCAGCGAGAGCTTATGAAAAGTCCGCGCGATCGGAAAGGCTCACCACTTGTCTTCTGATGAGGACAGAAAGAAACCTCTAAGAGATCCTTCGGTATGAAGGCCCGTAGAGTAGCTTGCTGTTGCATACATAGGAATATTAATCTTGTTCAGTTTCGGCTTCTTGTCATCCCAGTAGGCATTCCAAAGTGGATATTTTTCCACCATGGCTGATACGTCTTCTCGTCTATTCTGACCTGTCCTGATGCGTTAGCCTCGGGCAATGATCGCTGAACCACAAAGATATGGTATGCCGGAAAAGTCTAATACCTCCGGACCAGGTGAATAGAAGATCCCAGAACGCGTGATCAGGTATGCCACCGCGACAGATTGACTGGCGGTAGTAGTCACCTAAACCTTCCCAGGGAGCCATTGCCGCCAGATGAGGTGGTTGTTCTTGTGCAATGAACCTCGTCAAATTAGTGTCACGGTCAAGTTGCATACGCTCCCATGGTCGGTTACTCACCATTGTGTTGTAGCAAGCCACGAATTCCCGGCCAAGGCAACTTTCTCATTGCACCATGATTGCGCAGCAATCCACTCGATCGTATCATATCCATCTCTGCCTTCCTGCGTTCCGTAGATGTAGTAATCGCCTTCAGACATGAAGGAGCCACGTGCGTCAACGTTTACAACCGCGTAGCCTCGAGCGCACCATTCTGCTGGATCAGGTGCTTCCCACTTTTCGAGGCCACTGGTACCGCTTCTTGGAATGCCCACGCGGAAAGGTAACATGTCTAGCTCTTGGAATCCTGTTTCATGTGAATTTCATTGGTGTGGTAAATGCTGCCAGTCCAGTAAAAGTTAACCTACCAGTTCCTGTCTTGCCATAAGGACTCCAAGGCAAGATGGCCGGCACCCGCACACCCTCCTCAGTGTTTGCTGGACGGAACACATCTCCCATCAGCTTCGTCCCATCACGCATACAGATTTTGATGTCTTTTTCCCAAATCACGTCGCAAGGTAAAGGTCTACGACCTTCGTCTTTTGTCCAGCCTCGAGACAAATGCCGGATCTCATGACCATACTCGATCCAGATGTTGGCCAATTCTCGGCCGGTCTCTGTGAAGATGACTTCAGGATACGTGTCAGTCTGAGTGGCCATGTCACAATGATTGAAATGATTTTCTACTGGCATCGATTGTAAAGGTTCGTCCTGGGATGATTGTACATGTGCACTCTTAGCAAAGCACCACCATTAAATCTGAAAAGTCCTGCACTGAACCCCAGATATGCCACCTCAAGAGGGGCAAGCCCGTGTGTTACCCCTCACTTTCCCCCACTCTCACACCTCTGAACACGCTTCATGGGACGACGCGGAGCCCCGCAATCGCAGGATGCCGGTCTCTCCTCATCTCCATGTGGTAGAGTCGATGCCAGGATCTCGACCAACACTGTCAGGATTATCTCTAATCCAGTCATCTACGTCTCTGCATCTCGCAAGCCAGACCAATCCCTCGTCCCTTTTTCGAACCAGATACTCGACGACAGTCTCAAAAATCCTGATTCTGTCGTCGGTATTTGTCAGGAAAGGGTGGAACAGTAGCGAGCGGTATTCGCCTTTCTGAATCGCGTCATCAATCTGGGAGATGAAACGTTCCTCGAGTGTATGTGGTGACATTGTTGCGCCACCTGTCGGCTCACCTTTGATCTCGCGTAATTTGGCGAATGAATCCATGTAGAAGTACGCGTCTACTGTGGTCCACCTGAAAGGCAGGACGGTCACCGATGCCTCGTCATCTCCAAATTTCATCCTTGCTGCATGCATGCCTGCTGGGCTGATGTATCGTAGATTGTACTTGTGGCACAAATTCAAAGTCCGAGAACCGTGAAAAACGCCGCCCGGTGGTCGAAAGCCGCGATATGGTTCTGCTTGATTACCCTTTTCTAGAAACCTTTGCACACCATCCTTGCCAAAACTGCGTTCGAATTCTTCTCTCTCGTCTTTTTCGCTTGTGAGTTTGCCCCAAGCTTCATGCTGCCAAGCGTGCCACGCCATTTCGTGACCTTTCGAGACGATCTGATCAAAGATAAAGTCTCCATAGACAAGTGAGCTCCAAGTCTCCACAAAATAGGTGACCGGGAAGTCATGCTTTGCAAGATTGGGCAAGATCTTGGGAAGCACTTGTGTCACCGGATAGTGAGATCCGACTGGTTGATGATCGGGCCAAAGCTTGCGGTTGATGTCGGCGGCTTCGCCCATGTTGTCAAGCGTCAGGACGATAGCAGCGCGAGCTGAGCCGGGCCATTGAGGGCGAGAAGGACCAGGCATCTGTGGAATATTACCTTACTTTCGCAAACGGCTCGAGGTTGATGGCTGTGTTTCCGCCCAAGCGGCGACTTATCAAGCAAACTCCGCGCGAATGTATGGCGAGGCCATTTGCGGGGCTAGGCTTCCCCCCGACGACCAGGTCAACTCTACGCTTTCCTTCTGCGTGATGTTCTCCGCAACGCAACCCCAACGCATCCGCAAGACAGTTGCATGGTAGTCCGTGACGATGGCGTGCCAGTCTCAAGCGTTTCTTTTCTCACCCGCCCTTTCAATGCTCCACACCCCGCATTACAGCAGAGTCACCGTAACGGCCCTCATGACCCCGTAAAGTGCCCCGGAGTGTCTAATCTTGAGGGATCAGGGCAGCGTATATATTCCGATTCTCTTTTCTCGAACTTCGAGTTTCTTTGCTTTGCAAGCTGGAGCGTAATGGCGTTGTCTTTGAGTGTCCTTGTTCTAGCCCTTGGTTTTGGATATCTTCTCTATACCCTCTACAGTGTCCTCTTCGATCCCCTGAAAGATGTTCCTGGACCATTCTTTGCACGCTTCACACGTTTCTGGGAACTTCTTAGAGTCCATGAGTGCGCATTTGAGGAAGTGAACATTGCTCTGCACAAGAGATATGGTGAGTAATCATCGTCTTCTGTCCAAGCACAACTTTGACCCCCATATGCTAGGGTCGATTGTGCGTTTGGCGCCAGGGCGGTATTCCCTCAATGAGCCCACCGCTAGCCGGACCTTGTATGGACACGGCACCAAATTTGAGAAGAGCTCGTTCTACTTCGCTTTCGGAAGCCCCTTCCCTGAAGGCTCAGACCTCTTCAACGAGCGATCTGTGGCAATACACAGCGGCAAACGAAGGCGGGTAGCCCAGCTTTACTCAATGTCAGCGTTGCTCTCTTATGAGCAGTACGTCGATCGACAGAATGCGGTACTTTGCGAGAAACTACGCTCTATCTCGACTTCACGCAGCCAGATTCATGTTTACAAGTTGATGCAGGCTTATGCATTTGATGTGATTGGCGAGATAACAGTCGGGGAGTCCTTCGGTTTCATGCAGAAAGACTATGACGATCTTGGCATCCTGCATGCCATTCACGATGGCTCGGTGTATGGAGCACGCGTAGGTCTATTGGGCAATCTGCATTTCTACGCAGGCTTGCTTGTCAGGCGCTTGAAAATCGCCATACCATTCACGGCCGTGCTAGCTTTCATCAATAAGAATATCGAGCTTCGCCGCACCGGTCAGCAGACCTCTGATCGCGCTGACTTCTTGAGCAAGCTGTTGCAGCTCAAACAAGCTGAGAAGATTGAAGATGTTGACGTCATCACCACGCTTGGAGCAAACATAGCGGCTGGCTCTGATACGACAGCGATCTCTCTCAGTAGTATCATCCGATACTTGCAACTGAATCCAGAATGTCTTACAAGGCTACGAGCAGAGATGGATGACCGCCTCGTTCAATCAAAGCTCTCGAATCCAGTAAAATATCAGGAAGCAATCGAAATGCCATACCTTCAGGCTGTTATCAAAGAAGCGATCCGCCTCCATCCTGCCACAGGCCAGCCCCTATCACGCGTGGTTCCGGCCGGAGGAGCGACAGTGGCGGGGAGATATTTTCCTGCAGGCGTAAATTCTCTCTCTTCTACCAATTCATTTGCAAAGCGAGCTGACACTAGACCAGTCTGTTGTCGGTATCAATCCATGGGTACTGCATCGCAACCCTGACATCTATGGTCCCGACGCAGAACAATTTCGTCCTGAACGATGGTTGGAATCAGGAAATGTCCCACACGAGAGCAATTACCTATCGGCACGTGTAGCTTTTCTTCCGATATCAAGAATTCAGCTGACCTCTCTACGTGTTTACAGTTCGGTGCTGGTGCAAGAACGTGCTTGGGTAGGAATATCAGCCTGTTGGAAATGAGTAAGGTCATTCCTCAAATCTATCGAGAGTTCGAGTTGCTCCCAAGTGAGAAACAGGCGTATAGTAAGGCTACCAACTGGTTCGTAAAGCCGAATTTCGAGATGAAGGTTTGTCTTAGAGCTGGTGGGACGGAAGAATAGCAGTATCTCGGTCTCAAATGTTATTATACTCTAAGATTTATTGACTCGGCCACTGTTGAAAATTGTAATACATGAAATGAATGATGGGCGATCGACGTAGCGTATCGAGTTACGCTCGGAAGGCGAACAAGATACTCGTGTCGGACGATGTGCTATACCTGAGGCAACCAAGCGTACTCCGAACCAAACTGGCCGTGTCTCTGCTTTGACCTGACATACCAGAGAATATAGCGATACATAAGCCAAAAGGGTCTCTATTACGACACTTTCTAAAACTGGCTGGTTCCTAGAGGTTGATTTATGGTTAAGTTTCAAGGTAACGGCCAAGGAGCGCATCAAGTTTCACGGCCGACCGATCAGGCAGATGCGTAATACTTTGAACCTCATGCGAAGTTTACTATACTCCCCAACCCCTGATAGGGAGCATCGCCGACGGTTGGGCCCGAGTGTGGGCTTATCCGTTGAGCCTATGATCTCGCCCATACAGGAAGAAAGAAGACAACCCGAGGGATAAAAATGGGGAAATAATCAACCACAGCGGGAGACTCCGCAAAGGCTGCTACATTTCTCCGCTTTTCCCTTTTCCCAACCACAGCGGGAGACTCCGCAAAGGCTGCTACATTTCTCCGCTTTTCCCTTTTCCCACTCAGCGTCAAGCTTTATGATCCACGAGTGGGCGATGGTCTATAGCGGGGGTCTATTGAGCATGAGCAACCGCAGACGCTGAAAGATCAATCCTCTTTCAAAAGCATCGAAATGTACTCGTGAAATTGCTTTAGCAAGATACCTTAGCAAAGCAGAACCATAATGCCGCAAGACCAATCGACGAAAGACATATACCCAGTCGCCATCATTGGTGGTGGGCCGATTGGACTGACATGCTCTATTCTACTCTCTCTCAGAAATATTCGGCACATCCTCTTCGAGCGCCATGCAAGCACTTCTATACATCCAAAAGCCTGCGGTATAAACCAACGAACGACTGAAATTTTCCGCATCATAGGAATCGAAGATGAGGTTTACGGCCACGCAGCCCCTCCAGAAGTCGCTGGCCGGACGGCATGGTATACATCTCTAGGTCCAGGAGGACGGGAGATCAACACACGTGATGCATGGGGTGGCGGTCAATATGCTGAAGAATACAAACGCTACAGTCCTTCCAAATATTGCATTCTGCCCCAGATCCGCCTGGAGCCGATACTGAAACGCAGGGCGATGGAGCTCAATCCAGAGGGGATCCGGTACAATTGCGAAGTCTTGGAGGCCGAGAATATTGATGATCACGCTTCCGTCACTGTCAAGACACGATCAACAGAACAAGTGTCCGTCTTTCTGGCGTCTTATGTTCTTGTCGCAGACGGTGGTAGAATGTTCACTAAGCATTTAGGAGTCAAGTGGTGCGGCGAAGCTGGACTCTTCGACATGGTGACTGCACACTTCCGAGCGCCGCTGAGAAGTCTTCATCCTGATCCAAGCAATTTTATAACCTGGTTCACCAATCCGGAAATGGGTGGTAGCACACGAACTGGATATCTATACCAGACTGGACCTTGGCCGGAAGCAATGACGATGCCAGAAAAGGAGGAATGGGTGTTTGCCTGCGGGCTGACAGGTGCTGATGCCGTTGATTTTGATGAGGAACGCATGGTCGCCCGGTTGAAGAAGACTCTTGGGATTGCCGATCTAAACGTGGATCTGCTAAGCTTTAGCCACTGGACAGTGAACGCTCTCTACGCAGAGCGCTGGCGAGTGGGGAATTTATTCCTTGTTGGAGATGCTGCGCATAGAATTCCACCATGGTATGGGTAGCTGCTGACTTGTGAGTCCGAAACTAGCTAATATTCTGCATGCAGGGGTGCGCTGGGAATGAACTCTGGTGTACAGGATGCTCAGAACCTTGTGTGGAAAGTGTGTCTTGCTTTGCAGGATCCAACCCGCTACGATCGTCTACTGGACACGTACCAATCCGAACGCCTCAATGTCGGACGGCGTGTTGGCTTGAGCAGCTTGCAGAACATGCGTTCTCATAGCAATCACATCGACAATGCGCTTGGCATCAGTTATGCCCAGTCAAAAGAAGAAAATATTCGAGCCGCGGCTGAATTCTTTGACTCTTCTTCCAAGAACTATCTTCAGAAGCGAGCTGCGGTGAAGGCAGCATCGAGACAACTCGATACGGAGTTCAACGCCCCAGGCTATGAGGTCGGATGGTTCTATCCATCTGCCGACATCAATTCAGAAGGTGGAGAGACACATCATGGTCAGACGCGTGCAGATGGATCACTTGTTCACGATGTATACGTTGCCACTACTATACCTGGTCACAATCTACCGCATGTTTGGGTTGAGAAGGATGGCCAAAGGCGCGCGATTCGCGACTTGCTTCGACTCGATCAGCTGACTATGTTTGTGCAGAATATGAAATACTCACAAGAATACAGTGACCGCCTTGTAGCCTTTGCCGCCATCGGGCCTGGATATTGGCAAGATATAAGCGGTAATTGGAGCACTGTACGAGGAGTTGGACCCGAGGGAGGAGTTCTTGTACGGCCTGACGGAATCGTGGCATGGCGCGGATCGTTGAGTCGTATCCACGGAGAAGATTGGAGTCAGCTTATAGACCGGATCCTGAGTGTATCTCGTTAATTTAATCAGATTAGTTAGACAAGAAAGGCTGACTACGATGTGATTAACCTGCCGTATCATTTTAGATGGGTTCTTTCCAATCACAGACATGACTCCACCACACAAGTTTGACATGACGGGTTTCGACAAAGGCTCTTTTGCTAAATTTTGCCAGGTCCGCGCGCTTGCCTCAGCTACAAATTGCTGATGGCCTAGGTCATGTGCCCGTGATGATTCGTCAACACCAGAAGTGAGCGCAATCCCGGGGGGTCATTCTGGCCATTGCATGCTTTTTGCCCCTGTTTGTAGCCTCGCAAATCGCAGCATAGGTATTGCCATTGCTAACATAGCGGTGGAATCGAATTCTGTCATTGGCAAGCATGCACTTGGTCTGGCCGCAGGAAGACGTAACATGAGGAGACTACGATATGCTGGCCTCGCATCATACATCGTTGAAGTAGTAGACGCCGGCATCGTCGCTCTCGACAGCAATACTCTCATGGAGTTGAATTTCTTGCCAAACACAAGAGCCAGTGAGAGTCACAAATTCCCCTTACGCACGATTCTCCAGTCACGCTCTGATGCATTTCATGAATGCCAAACAATACGTGAAGACTTTGGGATGAGATAAAGAAACATCAGGCCAATCCGCCACAACTTTCTGTGGGGCCCGCAATCGGACCAGGATCCGTGACCAAGGTCTTAGTCCTGATGCAACTTCTGGCAAAACTTCCCCCCTCAGCCAAACCCCGATATACGCTCTAAGATACGAGATAGTCGCCGGCACTTCCGTAGCCTAGCTTCATTCGTTACCTCTACGACCCTAACCTTCAGATAATGCCAATCGACTCTCCCATCATCCTCTTGTCAAGACATCTCGCATCTTACCGTGACTATAGAGCCATCGCACATCGCGCAGGCACCGGAAGAGAAGTATCGTACCATACAGCACACCATGATTCACCTACCTGGGAAAGCATCACGAAACAATGCCTATGGCACTACTCAAGATGTATTGGAAAGAATGAAGATTGAAGATTCGTGGGATTTGTAAGGGCTGGGGTATTTATCACGATGCAGCGGAGTGGAGGGAGGCATTATTGAAGCATAGTAAGCGTTGAGCGGTCTTCACCACTGTCATGTTCACCTGCTTTCATACTTGACTCCTCCTTAGTTACCATCAAGCCATAAGGGCTGCTTTCATTGAGAACAGAAAAAAGCCATCGGAATCTATACCGTGATAATTATTCATATCCTATTCTGCTTCATCCTTTACAATCACAAGTGGACAGGTCCTCTAGCTGCTCTTTGGCTCGACTCAAATATGCTTTCGCTCTTGGAAGCGGACATTGAAGTTATCTTGCCTCACAAACCAAGCATTTAGCGTCTCCCAGTCGTTCTCCGGGTTATCGAACACAATCTACGATGCAATGTCAGCGTGGGAACCTATATGCACCCTCGCGAACACTCAGCAAATCTTACCTCAAACTTCCTCAAGAAACTGGGCACAAGCTTGTAGATCTCCAGGATACTGATGTTCTTCCCAATGCACGTTCGCGGCCCGGCTCCGAACTGGAACATGGTCGCCCTCATTTCCTTGAGCTGATTCGGGTCTGCCTCGATCCAGCGTTCCGGACGGAAAGTGTCGACGTCGTCGCCGAAGACTGCCTTGGATGGGTGGAGTACCCAAGCGTTGCAGCCGACAATAGTGCCACCGGGAATACGCTCACCGCAGATGACGGCGCCCTCAGCTGGTACGTGACGTTCTAGCCTGATTTAATAGTGTTAGCATTGCTTCTGAGTGGCAGTGTCAGGAGATACAACTTACATCAGGCCAGCAGCAGGGAAGATACGAAATGACTCTTGAATTACAGCGTCGAGATATGGCAGCTTCTGCGCATCGGCAAAGGAGAAGATACCACCATCGCGCAGTTGAACTTGTCCGCTTGACACTGCATTGTCTAGCTCAGTTATCAATTTCCGATACGCCTTGGGATGATGCAATAAGTGATAAAAGCATGAAGACATTGTGATTGCACTCGTATCACTACCGGCATTGATCAGGCTCGAAACAACCGTCAAGACCCGAGTGTCTGTCATGAACTCCGGATGGTCGTTCTGGGCCTTGAGAAACCGTGTCAAGAAGTCCACACCCTTAGTAGTGTCTGTGGCTGTTCCCAGGTCCGAGCTCGCAGTGGACTTCTTGTCTGCGAGTGCTGCCTTGCGCTCTGTTGAGCGTGCGTTGGCGAAAGTGGCGACTGGGCTGGAGGAGTTGATCAAGCCCATTTTCATCATCCACAACTTTAATGGATTTTTACGCAAGAAATAACGATCGAGCCAAGGCTGCTGACCAATCTAGACGACTATCAGGAATTACACCTTTCAGCCTCCTTTCACCCTGATAAAGACTCACGTAACCAGAATATCGTAGAGTGTCTGCGATTGCTCCTATGATGCCATCCACATCCTCAAATCTCTCGATAAAGCCCATCCTTTTACTGAATGATATATCGCCAATCACGTCAAAGGCGTAATACTGTAGCCAACGAGCAAAGTCACATGCTGCACCTTTACCAGCAAAACGTGAAGACGTATGCTCTAAGAACACCGTCGTGGTCGAGTCGACCATGGGCTCGTATGACACAAGAGTTGACATTGCGAATGCGGAGTTGATATGACGGCGCAGCTGTGCATGATATGCCTCGCTTGTCGTAGAGAAGAGAGAGGGCATCCGCTCGCCGTGGGAGATACTCTGTTGGACTGGGTAGAACTCGGTCTAGATGATTCTTCGATCAGCTGATGTCTTTGGCCTTAACTGTGTCAGGGAGTACCTTGGAGAAGCCCTTGTTGAGCCCATAGATGTCCTTGATGGCCTTTGGATTCGTAAAAGAGAGCACCTTTGGCCCTATCCGGACAATGTCTCCATATTGTTTGTGAAGTGCAATGTGCGTATGTTGTGCCTGTCCCTTGTAGACGTCCCAGAATCTCTACCAATCGGACAGGCTTGCTAGAGGAGGCCCTGGATACTTGCTGATGCCTGTGCCATACTTGTTGTATACCAGGTATGCTGCTAGGACGACGATCACGACGAAAGGCAGATTCGCCGCAGAAAGATGGCCGAGGATTGTTTCAAGCATCTTCACAATATACCCAACTTGAGGAGGGGAGTACGCAGAAGATAAAGAAGAGAAGACGTCCTGCTATAAAGCAACAGTAGGAGGTATCGACCTTGTATCAGAAGGCAGTGGCCATTATATATATCAAAGGTCGGCAAGTAATTAAGCAGCTACCGAAACATTAACGCTAACGTTATAACCGGGCCGTCTCGTGCACTTCGCTAGTAATAGGCTCATAAAACAAGTATAGAGCGTAGGACTACTACTCCGTACTATATATAGCATACGAACGGACGTAGTACTCGGCAGTATAGTAATATTTAGTTGCCGTAAAGCCCCGCGTAGTGCCCCGGTCTTAGGGTTAGGGGTTTAATTAGCTACGCTAATTATACGGCTAGTAGCTAACTAGTAGATATACTCCTTTAACTAGATATAAGTAGGGCCCGTCTTCGTAGCTAAACGTACGCCTAAATAGTTAACTGCCTATATAGCCTACGCTTACGTACCGTTAAGTCCCTACCCCTCTATCGTAGATTTAGTACGACCCTACGTTTCTCTATATCTTTAACTAGCCTCGACTAATCTTCCTTCTAGCGCGAGAGCCGCCCGTTAATAAAACCTTCCTCGCTTTAACCTCGCTTTACCTTTAGAGTAGCCCGAGACCTTATCCTCTAGTATTACCGAAAAGCCCCTTCGTAGAAGCCCTCTCGCCGTAGGCGAAAAAGCCCCGCTAGTAGGCGAGTACTATATCTAATTTTTTTTAGGGTTAGGGTTAGGG
>Ga0058702_10000305_pt1 | contig 23027 bp, 23 predicted proteins | sample AgamicOrSfe_FD_83781 | JGI IMG/M metagenome (GOLD analysis project Ga0058702, IMG submission 83781) | Agave microbial communities from Guanajuato, Mexico - Or.Sf.e | ecosystem: Host-associated > Plants > Phyllosphere > Phylloplane/Leaf | place: Guanajuato, Mexico | collected 2012-05-30 | reverse complement strand
GCCACCAACCCCTCCCTCTCCAATCCCTTCAGAAACTCCACGAAATCGCCCTCTTCATACGCGAAACTCTCCTGCAAAAACGCAGTCGCAAACATATACATCTTCGCCGCCGGCATCTCTCCATGATTCGTCAGCATGTTCCTCACAAACCCAAATATGAAATCTTTGTTCTCGTTCATTTCGTCCAGGGCCGTCTTCAGTTCAGGCTCTGCGGCGGGAGCGACGGCGATGGCTGCTGCGGCTGCAGCGGTGACTGCGGCGGATACGGCTGCTGCGGTTGTGGTGGTGGAATCGGATGAGTAGGAGGCAGGGGTCAGGAGGGAGAGGGATTCGAGGACGCGGTAGGTGGATGAGGCGGGAGGATATTCTTGTAGGATAAGCTTGCTGAGCCAGAAGGCGAGGCTAGACCGGAGCAGGTCGTCATCCATTGCGAGTGCTGTGGCAAGTTGCGCAAGCGTGCGTGTGGGGGCTTCGGAGTCTTGCATAGAATCTGGATTGTCTGATTCTGCGAATTCGTGTATCACTGCTGCTTGTGCTGCTGTTACCTCTTCTCGGAAGACACGATCGGCGAGCTCGAGCTCGATGTTGGTTTTGCCCCAGGTGGGGTGCCATAACAGTGTTCGTGCGTGCTTCAATCTGCCGTATTCGATACCGAACTCCTCGGTCAATGCATCCATGACTGGCGGGAGCTTGAAGGTAGCGCTGTCTGGTTCAGGCCAATATGCTCGAGACAGGACCTTTGCCTGCAATTGTCGAGCTTGAGACGGTCGATTATGGATCATACGAGACTCTTGCATATCTTTAAGCATTATCTCGCATTGTGCGATGTTGAGGTCGGAAAAGCGCAGGAGGAACATGGCTACTAGCCGCTCTTCTTGATCGAAGTTGAGCGCATCTGTTCGAAGCAAGCGTTCCTGGAGAATAGTTTTGAGCTCTTCTGCGAATGCTTCTTTCTCCTTTAGAGTGACCATATGGCCCATGGCATCTGCATATTTTGTCTTGTAGTAATCTGCCCTTATTAGTGAATGTCATTAGGCATATGAGATGTACCAGGACGTACTCGGACCTGCACCAACAGGAGCTGGGGTCCAGTAGATGTCAATCAGATCTTTGCCAGGCCAGTATTCTGTGTCTGTCGTAGTCTCCTCCTCGACATACTTCTGCATCAGCTTTGCCACTTGTCCTGAATAGTCCTCACGCGATGGTAGAGGGTGTTCCTGCTCGCCGAATCCTGGCTCGAGTAGACTCGACACGACAACACGTACAGCATCATCTCGACCTCTCAGAAACTCCCGAATTTGTGTGGTCACGCCATCCAATAGTACACCGTTAGGATCTATCAGCTTCAAGGCTGTGATCATCTGCACGTAGACGTCCACAATCTCCACAGTCGAGACCTCTGGCTGTAAGAGCCGTTCGGCGAGGTCAAAGTGCAGTTGCCTTGACATGAGTGCCCTGGTAGAATGTATTGCTATCATAGCCTTTCGTGTTGTCAGCTATATTGACTATTTGCAAACCAAGAAATATGCTGACCTTGTAGTCTCCACACAGCTTTGCATCACTCTCAACTCTACCATGAGTGACGAAATGATACAGCCTCCTTGCCATGAGATGTGCCATCTTCTGCGTGCCAAGCTCTTTGATCCCACTCAACTCAATTGGATATCCAGTCCAATCTATGTGATCTTCGACGCCATGGAACCCAGCATCGACCACGGCCGGCGCTGGCAACGTAAGTCTGACGAGTCCAGAAGCAATATCTCGTTCGAAGTCTGCCTCGAGATTTGCAGGGTTGAAGTGGTCTTTCCCGCCCTCAGTCATGTGCGCCACATAGAGGTGAAGTAAAGCATCTGTGGCATTGGCGTAGGCGATCTTGACTCTTTCTCCTGCCCACTCCAGGTCCTGGAGTTTTGGAAGAAGATCTTCGAATAACACCATTCTATCACTTCGGTGCGGACCGCCGGTGGTTGAATGCTTGAGTACCTCCAAACCGGCCCAGACAATGACTTGCGTGACAACGTACACAAAGTAGTCCGACGGTATGCAGCTTGCAAGGGTAGCTAACTTGTCTTGCCTAACCTGATCTCGTCTCTCCCTACTGTGCTCAGCAACCCCAGCCTCCACGAACGTATCACATTCCGTGATTGTCCATTGCAGCAGCGCGACACTCTCTTCACATGTAGTGACCCATTGCGGTCGATTCTAGGCTGTGTTAGCAATCTAAAAATTGAAAGAGGATCTGGTGAGATTATACGCATATCCATGTCCAGACGAGCTTCTCGCTGAGATCCCGCGGCACTTCTCGAGCTGTCTCTACTTGAGATGACTGGTGCCCTATGCTGTCGCCAAACACGGACCAGAACATGCTGCTGGCCATCTTGCATTGGTGTCAACTGTCATGAGATTTCAAGGCGCATGCGGCATGCTTTCACATCTGCAGACTTAGTCGTCATCATGTAAACAATCGCAATGGGAGGAAGTCGCGTTACTGCATGCTTGCACGTGACCATGTTATTTGTCATCATCGCCACTCTATACTCGACAACCTCACATAGTGTATGTGCATTGTTCCAAGACGATGATTTCATCTGGCAAGACGACTCACAAAAGTCTCAGCAGCACTGATGTTCGAGGGTACTATAATCGTCTGGGAGCACAAGCATGATCTCAGGCGCAGGTTGGCATCCCTTAATATCATTTTGGACAGAAACTAATGCCTCGACAACCTATCCATTGCTGCTTGACTTGACCTCAGTCCACCTGAATTCATCCCGCGGGTATATGCACGTCATGTCATGAAGTCGTCCTCGTCTCTTCTCACAAACGTCCATGTCTCGCCTCAAAGATCTTCACCTTGTCATCAAAGAACAGAATCTCCCTCAACTTCAGCCGCGGGCCACGGTCTGCAATATCATCCGTCATGTCATTGTCGTCCGAATTGTCCCCAGATTCATCATTTCCTTGTCCATGCCCGTTACTCCATGCCGATTCAGTACCGCCGGCCACCATATTGCCCTGCAAGTCATTGTCTGAATTAGCCTCATCATCCTCACCGTCACTGTGGGTACTGCTGCTCTCCACCGCTGCCCACTCGTCACCGTTGTCATTCCATGCTGCCTCGATAATCTCGAAACAATGGTCGCGTATGCCGATATATGTCAGTCGCACACCTGAGCACAAGATTGCGACATCCAGGATCTGTAGCGCCAACTGCCGAGCATCTTGAGCTGTCGGATCGTTGCTGGGAAATCCATCCTTCAGAATGTCCAGGATATGCAGGGAGCGAAGATTCGTCATGCGGGGTAGACCTTGTAGAAGATAGTGCCAATCGCTGAACTCGAGTACAAGTGCAAGTTCACGAAGATGAGGTATCTTGCCACTTGTAAGGAAGGTGATGTGATCGCGATCGAAAGACCACTGCTTCCTCTCATTGTTGTGCATGGAGGACTTCGGATCGCGATGGCTGCTATCGAGGCTCAGATGACGGAGGGTAGCTCGGTGACGTTTGACAAAGGCACTGAAGATTGTGGTCATCGTGATATTAGAAGAATAGTATTTCGTTTGCTGGAGGAAAACTGCTTCTAGTGAAGCTCGAGGAAGAGCATCGCCGACAAAGAAGAGAAGCTGTCTGGAGACTGTGTCGGTGGCTATCTTCTTGATATTCAGACTGTAATCAGAACGATTGAATATCTGCGTCAATGATGACCCTATCGCGAGCGGCCCTGAACGATGGCCAAGAGACTCCCCTGTTATGGTATTTCCTGGCGAGAATCTGCTTTGCAAGAGTTGCCACAAGTGTTCATGGTCTGGACAGCTGTAGATGACAAGTTCAGTGAGTCTCGTCAGGTTAAATGCTGTGCTCAAAACTGCCGCTGAGATTGGGACGCGCTCAAGCTCAAGAACCTCAATATCTAGAACACCTGCCAATGTGTTGTCATTCTTTCCTATACAATCATCTGGTGTGCGGAGAGGGTTGAACACATCAGGCGTTGCAGGCACTTTATAGGTGTGCACATGTGCTACCTTGGCTAGTTGTGGCAGCTCATTGACGATAGGCGGAGTTTTAAGCCGGTCTCGATCTCTTTGTTGTCGTTCCAAAGCTGACTCAGATTTCATGTCACAGACGTGCGCCACAAGTACACCCAATGGTCCGCCAAGACGTCGTTCATACATGCTGGTACCTTTCAAAGGATCCGCGGAAGACGAAGGAAGTTGTTGTAACTTCTCTGACCTCCAAGCACCCGTCCAGTCGGCACCACTTGCATGCTTAGCCAACCCAACACGTAGTTTTCGAAGTCGATGACTGGATCTGTCGATCAGAACGCTCATCTCGTCGAGGTAGGCAAGCTCGTCAATGTTGAGGACTGCTAGATTGGTAACTGGAGGTAGCATCGAAAACGTAGGTCTTTCAACACGATTGATATGCGCGCCCAGCTTCGTCGCATCCTCTGAAGTAGCATTGACTGCCTCGGGAAAACTGTTCGGTTCTGGTGTCGGTGAAAGTGGCGGACTCTTGTTTCCCGGAAGCTTCGAGTTGTTATGCCACCGGATATGAACGTGCTCTAACATGCAATCTTGAGTATTTCCCACATCACCAAGAGAAGCTAAGGCGGTCCATATATCAGGTACAATACCTGTAGGCATATCCCAAATGAAAGACTGTAGGTTGATCATACGCGCCACCGCCAGAGCTACTAGAGTTCCAAGCATTTTACCACTCTCCTTGGTTGGCAAGTAATCTTCGATGAACTCTCGCGGTCCATCACCAAGAGAGAAGAATCTCACATACTGGGCATAGTCGTTGCCACGCCTGATTCGACGTTTCGTATTGACAGGCGTATCTGGGCGTATGGTCCCACTAGGCGTGATAGTGACAGGCTCACGCTGGAAGATCTGTTTCGACATGACGAGTGTAGACAGTCCATGGGTTAGTGCATCAACGCCAGGATCTGCATCCTCGGCCGTCGAGCTGTCTGGCCAGACGATGTCAAAGCGGCGGTAGATGTGAGGAGTCACGATCTTGTGCAATATCGAATGACATCTCGCGAGGGCTGTAAGATCGTCATGACGGCCTATCTGTGCTCGTTAGTGACATGAAGCTTAGCATAGAGGGAACATACTTCTTCGCTGATGATATCTAGCACGTCGGTTGGCAGGTCGAGCAGCTCTACACGCTTCGACATGGCATCACGTCTTCGCTCACTGACTGTCGGCTGACAACCAAGGATTATTCAATGTTGCCAGGGCAAGCACGACCAGTCAGTGCGAGATGGCATTCAGAAGCTGGAAGGATAGCTAAAGTCAGAAGCAAGGGCGAGCTGAATATAGTACACACTACAAGGTTCCCAATCCGTATAGTGGTTCCATCAAACACCAAACACAGCCTCCGGAGTGTTTGCCGGGCCGACAGCAGACTGGACAAGTGAGTATCATATCGTCTACGGGACTTTGTGATAATCTTCAGCACTGTGGGCTACTCTCTCGAACACATGGGTAATTGCCAATTCCAAGATAGACATATATTGCATTAAATAACAACATTTACTCGTTCATCCTCCCGTGACGTCCGGTGGCACGCCGAAGTGACCATCATACTTGCGTCATTATACATCTAAGAAGGAGGCATGACCGCAAAGGTGTTGGCAACCTCCTTCTCCCAGGGCATCTTAGCCTTGCCGTAGATCTCCGCATGTGGCTCGAAGCTGGCACCCTGGTCCAATAACATCGTGCGAACGACGATAGTGTCAGGTCCCATAGTCTCCTGGTGGTAGGGGTCAGCAAGTGAAAGAAACGACAGATACATTAACTGACTTGATGATGATACGGGTGCGCAGTGCAGTTCGGGCCTGTGTATCGCGTGGTATGTGTCAGTCTTGGTCTTTGTACTTTCTTCCACCCCCACCTCATCTGTCGCTATATCTTCTGTGCTCCATATGTGGTGAAGCTAGATCATGCGAAGAGACTGTGCAGAGGAGCTGTATCTTACAGTAGTAGCAGTTGACGCTCTTTCCCGAGTCACCGGAGTAGGTGTAAGCCTTGAGGTTGCCCTTGGTGAGCTTGAAGTTCTCGCGAGGGACAATGGCGTTCAAGGTGAAGGCGGAGCCGGAGAGGACTTTGCAGGTGTCGCAGTGGCACAGGATGGTGTCCTTGCTGCACAGCGCGCATGTCAGTATATGTTTCCACTTGATAGTCGAAGAAATGTGCAGGGATGTGGTAACAGTGGTGGTGGTGGAAATGACCAGACGTACTTGGGGAGCTCGACGACCCACTCGGCTTTGCGATGTTAGCATATTCTCATCTTTCTGCTTGCCGGACGATTGGGAGTGTAGCATACTCTGCTTGCAGTGACAGCTATATCAAAGTCAGTATCTATCGTCTGATACTCGTCTGATCTCTCAACTATGTGATCGGCAACTTACTGTCCAGTGAACTCGGGCATTTTGATTTAGATTCTTGAGGTGATGATGATGGATAGGATAGAATGAAAACAGAAAGGATCGTGTTGCTAGCAAATAAACAAATGAAACAAGGAGCGCGACAAGTTGTGAGATATATACGGCGCTGCGCTGCCCCTCGTCCAATGCTCCTCATCTGTGGAACGCACAGCGTCATGCAAAGCGGGGTTTCGGCCGGCAGCTGTAAATCTACAACGGCTTCGGACGATGCATGACAAATAACCATTTCGTCGCCCGCGGTCATGATGCCGCAGGCGCAGCGTTAAGCGGTAATACTGTGGTACACGGATCATTGCACAGCTCAATACTAGAGGAAAACATGGAGTGAGAGAGTACTCGAATTGCCACTACAGATGACATTATGCCCTACGCCTATACCCTAAAATCTATCATTCGTAGTTATACATGTATTGTTCGAATGTTGCTCTTCACACAATCTCGAGGCACGCCAGTTGTAAAGTAATATACACAAAGTCGAGCATGATCTAGTGCTCGAGGAGACGAAGAGACCCTTGAACAACGACGTTCTCGAGGATGGAACCACTTGGGATGTCGATGGTCTGACCTTCTGTGGCGACAATGATGACGGTGCCCTTCAGGATGACACCACGACCGAGGTTGACCTTTCCGGTGATGGTGAGATGGTCGAGCTCGACAATCTTTGGTGTGCTTGGGATGCGAGATAGGAAGCTGGAAACCTTCTTGAAGTCGCTGCCGAGCTTGATGAGAGGGGCAGGTCCGACACGGTTGGCGTCAATCACTAATTGACCGTGCTTGAGCGTGTACAGATCCGACTTGACGAGCATGAGGTCCGAGCATGTCTTGACGGGGAGGAAACGTTTGCGGGGAACGTTGACAGCGTGTGCACCGTGGAAGTGGCGGATGGCAGCACCGACAGCAGTCTCGAGCTGGATGATGGAAATGTCCGTCTCGCCCTTCTTGTCTGCTGGAATCGACTTCTCGTTGGGGATGATCTCCATTGCGAGCTCGTTGTCCTCGACAACGCGCTTGATGGCCTTGAGGTTCATCCAGATGTTGTTGGTGTTGAAGTACTTGAACTTGTTGATGCTGAGTATAATGTTAGAACTGTCACCGGGTCATACGGCAACACGCAAACTTACGACTTGAATTCGTTAACGTATTGCTTTGGAACCTGAGCAATCTCGAGAAGACGAGGCTGACCCTCGTAGTCGATGATGGTACCGCCCTTGACGTCGGCCTTGGTCTTGTCAGTCATCTCCATGATGTACTCAGCCTTGCTGTCAAACATGTGCTGGAGAATATTCATGTCGACGACAGCGCCAAGGTTGTCAGCATTGGAGAGGAAGATAACCTCGACACCGCGGTCAATGAGCTTGTCCAGGATGCCAGAGTTGTACAATGACTCGAAAACGTCACCGTGCCCAGGAGGGTACCAGTCAGAGCCTTGCGAGTTGAAAGACTTGGGTGCAGGCAGGAGAGAGTCCTTGAGGACACGAGGGAAGCGGGACTGGTTGAAGGTCATGATGTCAATGCTGTGGCCCTCGTACTTCTTGATGATGTTGGCGGTGTCGTGGTCGGTGTTGAAGGAGTTCATCAGGACGAAAGGCACGTTGACGTCGTATGTGCGGTTGAGGTACTCGATTTGGCGAACGGAGAGATCGAGGAAGGACATGCCATCGCGGACTTCAATGACTGATTTCGGGCCAACACAACCCATGGAGGTACCAAGACCACCGTTCAACTTGACCACAGCAAGCTTCTTAAGTAGGTCAACGGACTCTGAGTCGTGAAGCGTAGAGTACTCCACAACCTGTTCGGGCTTTGGTGGGTTGATCTTGGACCATTCCACAGCGTTACCCTTGGCGCGGTCGTTGAGGTATCTCCTGAACAGTGCGAAGAAGTTGTCCATTTCCGTCTCGAATCTCTGCGAGGAAACGTCAGACCTGACCAAAAACGTGTAGATGTAGTCCGTACCTTCTTCTCGTCGGCCTCCGTGCAGGAGTCACCTAGGTTGTTTAGCGCATTTCGCATTTGCGATGCAGCAACAGATGTGGAAGTGTTCTCGAAGGCCTAGATGGAAGATTTGAGTTAGTGTAGTTCTGGTACCGATGAGCTCGACGCCTTTGACCATTGCTATGTCCTGCGGAACAAGAGCGATGAGATCGTATTCTTGATACGGACTCAAAAGATACGGAATCGTGGAATGAAGCTGTTATCCGTCGCAGACATGTCACCAGTCGTGCCTACTGTAGCTTCTCTCCATATTGCCGAAGTTCATCTTGAGGCTGCCGACGAGCCATAAATACTGGACACTAGAAAAGATGTTTGGGGTCGTTTGAAGTTGTTTGGCATTCCGAATAAAGCCTTTGGACATCTATCTTCAGAAAGAGCCACTTACAACGTGCGACTGTGTCTTGCCGTGGTGTCGCGCACCACCATTGAGGGCACCATCACCACCGAGTGTCTCCTTCAGGCGGCTGGGGAGGTTGTTGACTGCAGAAGTAGACATTGTGACGGAGTACTGCCATTTCTGTCAGCTGGAGCTCGTCTGTGCTCGGCCTCCATCACCATGGAGTGGACGCCATGCGAGCCAAAGTACATGAGCAAGGAAAACTTACATTAGATGTGATGAAGGAAAGTAAGACAGTTGACAAGGTCGACGCAACAGTTGGGAGCGAGATGGATGACAAGATATGTATAAGCTATAAGCTACGGGATTTCCCCTGAGCTACCCCACGTATTCAACCCAATGACCCTCGCCACTCCACCAGTCTAGAGCCGGTTTCAGCTCGTACAACTTGGCAACGAATGTCCATGTTTCCTCCCCTGTCCCACCAAGCTGTCTTGCACGCGCCATCACAGTACAGCCTACTTGTCCGGTTTCACATACTGCGCGTGCTGGCAATATCCCGACAGGCCAATGAGGACCAGCGCATGCCTAGATCTCCTGTCTAACAGGGTCGTTGGGAAAAAGTTTTGGAGATTTGGGCTCATTGGCCTGTGGAGACGCGACGACTATTGCCTTAGCCTTAGCGCTGCTTTTCCCGCGCTGTTGGTGCCCAAAGCTTTCCTCTGCAGCCTCAGCCTCAATTATCGGCAATACTGCCTGTCGACTGCGCTGTCGGTGACAAGTAAGCAGAAAAGGTCTCGGATAGCCTCGGGCGCTTTCTCTTTGCAGTCGTGACACAATATGGTTGCATCCCCTTTCTTCCGGTGGCTGCCATGGAAGTCTATCGTGATGTCTTACATAGTATGACCTTGCGCGTGCTAAATTATCCCTGCTTGTCGGCGGTGTTTTTTGACGTAAGATTGAATCACCTGCTCAATCCTGCTTCCAGCTTTGCAGGAATTCATCCAGTCTACCCTGCAAGGGGAACGGTATTTGAGGTCGTTTGAGACCGAGCTCTGCCACCATCTTCTTTACATGTGCGTCGGACTCTTCTGCACTCCGATATATCTCTATCACAGGTGCGTCGGCAAAGGGGATGGCATTGGGCTTTTCAATGGTGATCCTGACTCCAGCAGGAGCTGGAAGAGTAGTTGGTGCTTGTGAGAGGACGAAGAACTTGATGATCCTGGCGGCAAGGTCTTCAATCAAGGACTCTAGTGTCTCATAGCTAGACTCTTCCACCGTCTTTTCGATAATCTGTTCCAAGGCGAAATACGTTTCGCCTATGTGAGCTTGCACTCTGTCCAACGCGACGGATACCACAACTCTCTGCTTCATCAGCCGTTCATTTGCGTTCACGCCGATGAGGGCTAGTAGACTTGCTCGATGGATCCGAAGCACAGTGGTTGTGAGGTCAAGCTCCGGGATGTGGTATAATCGTAGGCTTATGCCCTCACCTGTACGGCTAGCCTTGGGAAAGCACACTTCAGCTTCGACCACCGCCAGAGCTGTTGGACTGGCGGCCGCATCATGGACTGCAGACACAATAATGTCGAGGAGGTCATGTGGATTGAGCCATTGTGATAAGCTCTCGCATTTGGATGTAATGGATTTGCTTAGCTTTCCGTAGTGAACCGTACTTGCGTCAACAGTATCCGTTTGCGCAGCACTTGCGAAGGTTTCTTTCATAGACAATGTCACTGATATTAGGACTCTCTGAGGCTTCTGCCTCCCCCACATATCATGGCCTGCATTTACAATCAGGTCAAGGTTCTGAACAGAAACCTTGTCTGCGCTGAAGGGTAAGTCTTTCTGCAACTCTCGTAGACTGATCGTTCGACTAGACATTGTGTATCTTTGGATGCACTAGGCTCTTCACGCGGGATCTTGCTGTCGTGGAGTTCACGTGTTGCTAGATGCTTGGAGTAAGGGTAGCCAGGAGCTAAGGAGAAAACATCGGAGTTGGACGCCGCGCGAGCCTCCATCTTGATTGAGTACCGCGTCGTCCAATCCTCGTTCGACAACACAACACCATACAATACAATCTGTCTAGCCTCGGATTGAAATTGCTGCCGCTGCGATGCTGTCGCGTGACACTCGCAATGGCTGCCACCGAAGTGATCTCTCTTGGCTCCTCCCCACTGCCCGACGTAACACTCCCAGCTGAATCACCGATTCGCTCTTATCAGGCCGAGAACCCTCTCTCAGATATCCTTCCATCACCTTCCACCTATATTAGCCAACTTGGCAAGACACAGACGAATGTTGTCCTACCGCCTGTGCGCCCTGGTCGTACTCTTGTTCCTCCTGGACGAATGGGATTCTGTACCGCAAGCGCATTGCACAAGGAGAATGTGCTTGAACAGAACACGCTACAAGCTCCGAGCGTACAGCGAATTGCGTCGACAAAGACAACGTTACCTTTGGCAAGTGACGAGGGACTTGAGCAGCCCAAACCGACTAGAAAGCGGGCAACGAAAAAGAATGATACACCAAAGCTGAAACTAGACAAGAAGCCAAGCGCACGGAAGCTCAGAAAGAAGAAGGTCGATGGCGTTGAAGAGGTAGACACAGTAACAAAAGCCAAGGAACACACACCGTTGGGTGATCTGCAGATATTCGAGTACAAGCCAGACGCGGAGAAGGGTGGCAATGAAGCGACACTGAAGCCGAAACCTACAAACCCACGAAACGCCAGAGACGAGTCAAAATATGAGGACGATGGTGGAGCACAGAGAGAAGATGAGATGCTAGCCGCTTTCAGCGCAAAGGAGCCTACACCCTTGGGAGATATGCAAATCTTCGAGTATAGGCCACATGAGGAGGCAGGTGGCAAAGATCCAGCAACAAAGTCAGAGGCTGGGAAACCAGGTCAAAAGAAGGGTGAATCTCAGCACAAACCTGCCCAGGCGGTGGATCAGGTTGATACCATCGTACATGCGAAGGAGAACACTCCATTAGGGAATCTTGCAGTGTTCGAGTACGTACCAGATGCGCAAAAGAATGGCGACGAAGCGGCATCCAAGCCTAAGGCTAGGAAGCCTCGTCAGAAGAAAAACCAGCACACTGCCATCCTGGAAGATAAGCCTCAGGACGATCAAGCTGCTGTACGTGATCTGCAAGGCGCTAATCACAATGAGCTCAACCCCGACGCGACTGATATGTCAGCAGTCGTCGCAAAAGTCAGGAAGCCGAGGCAGCTAAGGAAGGATAAGGCAACGACTAAGGTTCAGGCTGAGATGAAGGCCAAGGTCACGAAACCACGGGAGAATGCTAAAACTGGAAAGAAAGTGCAGCAAGGGAGTATGGAAGCTGGGATTGACGCTACGCAGCCGCCAATCACGACTGATCAGGTCACAAGTGAGATTACAATAGCGCCAACGACCGATATAGAAGTCCAAATCCCCGAGGACTTAGCATTAGCGCCTGCTTTGAAGAGGCGAAGAAGTTGGACACCACCAAAGATAACAGAAACATCGCATGAAGAGGATTTGGACAATGGTGCTTCGCTGTTACATGAAGATGAGAACATTCTAGCTCCTCCGAAGACCTTTCTGAACCTTAAAGGTAGTTTCGGCTACAATGAGCAGAATGCGCGCGACGACAGCGTGGCTGAGGCTCCAAAATCTGATCAGCCAGTGTTGAAACGGCGACGCATCGAGGTCACGAAAGTCCCGAAAGTATCAAAGAGGAAGAATTCACCAGAAAAGAAAGCAACGAAACCGAAAGCTCCCAAGGCTCCGCCAAAGGCTGTCAGAACTGTGACAGGTATAGCATTAGCAAACTTCCAGCACCAAGATGTGGACACGGACCAGGTAGCGGGTCCTTTGGACTTGCATCTACAGCCGGGGACCGAAAGTGCTCATGTTGCAAACGATGATGTTGTTACTGCAGACATCAAGTCTGCCATCAAACGCAAAAGATCCGCATCACCGACGAAGCGAAGCTCTCTGGATGGTCCTGGGGCCACAAAGGTGAACAAAAGTACGAAAAAGGTTACCGTGGCTGTGCCACAAAAGCTACTTTCCCCGGGCGCAGCACAGAAGCGGATGGAGAAGCAGGACATCTTATTCGGCACTTCTAGCCAGTTAGCACGAGAGGACAGCCCATCTTTTTTACGAGAATTACAGCGAGCAATCAAAGCCTCAGAGTCACAAGCAATGGAAGACTCGATCAACGAGGTGGTGCCTGCGATGAGACGCAAAAGTCTGTCGAGTTTACAGGCAACGAGAAAGTTATGGGCCGTGGGCGCTCGAGGTGATGATTTGGCAATTTTGAAGGCAGAACCACCACTCCTTGGAAGTCGACCAGCAATGATAGCCGAGGCTGCTATGCTGCCGATGGTCGATATCCCGCTGATGGATGATATCCCATTGATGGCCGACGTCGCACTGAACGTCGAGGCAATTGATAGTGTTCCTGTTGAGACTGTAAGCGACGTTGCACAAGCCGAATCTCAGCACATCGACCTCATATCCTCCGACGCATTTCAAGACATTGACACTGTTGCAGGGTTGCCACAGCAGCCTGCAGTATATCATGAAGTGATATCGTCGCCACCTTCTGCACAAATCACCACAAGGCCGAACGTGCTACAAGATCTTTCCACCAACAAGAAGCTTAATCTCAACGCAAGCCTCCTGTCACTTGATGACAACAAAGCCCCGCCATCAAGCCAAAAAGGATCCGAAAGAGCCCGCAGTCATTCACCGAAGAAATCTGCTTTGTTTGAGGCAGTCCAACCCCTAGCAGCATTCATAACAGAACCTATGCCACGCAAATCGCCGAAAAGAGCTTCCACCGCACCCATCATACTAACATCATCTCCCTATCACGACATCGACGACATCGAAGACTCCGAGCCCGAACTTACCTCTTCTCCGCCACGACGCCGTTCACCTCCACGCCTCCCGGCGACACTCGAGCTCAGTCCCCGCAGCGCCCGTAAGCGCCAACGCACCGTCTCTCGCTCGCCTTCACCATCACCACGACCTCAAGACTCCCCGATCGCCAATTCACCAAAGCCCGCGTCCAAATCCAGGTCCAAAACTACCAAAGCAACGAAACCCACGAAAGCCATGCGCGCCCCAGCAAAAACTAAGATAAAGCCCACAACAGAGGAAGAAGCCGCACACCACGCCCTCCTCTTCAAAGCCATCACAGCGGCAGTCACGTCTGCACCGCCGACGACGGATCTCAAGAGACCGAGTTGGTACGAGAAGATGTTGCTGTATGACCCGATTGTGCTGGAGGACTTGGCGGGGTGGCTGAATGCGGGGGTTTTGAAAGGGTATATGCCTCGGGGCGAAGACATGGTGGGATACGTTGGAGGTGGTGAGGCTGACGATGAGGTTGATCTAATCAAGCCAGCGCTGTTGCAGAAGTGGTGCGAGGAGAACAGTATATGCTGTTTGTGGCGGAATGGGCTAAGGGGCGGTGTCAAAGCCAAATATTGACTATTGAATATTGCTAGCTCCACCTATCTTTGCCACTGACCGCGAGCCAGACTGTTTTTCCCTTGGCAGAACTTCTAGGACTTGGTATCCTCATTCCTGATTCCTCGTCCGCTCTTCTCGTTGTTATTCCGTGCCGTGCTCAGTGTGCCTCGCTGTGCTGTGCCGTGACTGTATCTCTCGTTGTGTTCTGTACTGGTCTCACCGGTCTGCCACAGCGCAGCACTAGGCATTATCCTCAGGCTTGATCCTCCGATCGGAGACGTGACGTCCAGGGCATGCGGGCAATTGAGCAACGGTGAGTTCAGTACAAAGTGAGATATCATACAGTGAATGCTCGAATCATCTTCTGTTCTGCTCCTTTATTGAGCAGGTCGCAACACTGGTCGCAACACTGATACATACTACGCTTGCTAGATATACACTGGAAGAACATACTCGGCTATACAAACACTAGGCTAACCAGCAACAATCGTGCTGACTGCTGAGCTAAGGTACCCAATCATGCCCTCGTCTCTCGTTTCTCTCTCTCCACGCTCAATCTCTCTCTCTCTTGCTATAAGCCTGTGCTTCTCAACACCTCGTCCCATGTCTGATTTTCTCTTTGGCCCCAGCCTCCACTCCACGGCGTAGAGATTGTGGACACGATGATAACTTCTGCGCAGTGGTTCTGCCAGCCATAACGGCCAAGCCCACTTACTCACAACTGCCCGCCTCGCCTTGGTGCTCTGGGTGGAAGAGGTTGTTGCGGGGGATGTGGCTGTGGCTGTGGCTGTGGCTGTGACTCTGCTTGCGCCTGTCCGTATCCCGTTGTGTGCGCCTGACCCTGGCTCTGTTGTGCCAGACCATGTCCCACATCCCCGTCCGTCCCCTGCTGCCGCCCCGACCCTGGTCCCATATTCACGCCCTGCTCCTCAGCCTGACCCGGTGCCCCCTCCTTCATAGCCGCCAATTTCTTTTTTCTCTCCGCCCACCACGCCGTCATGCTCGCGGATCTCGTCTCCGATTTCTCATGCGGTTGCCCATTTGGATCGAGTTGAGGTTTGCGTCGTCGTGGACCGCCGAGTTGGCCGCGTGAGGGCTTGTTTGGCCCTGAGGCGGAGGGGTCTGCTGGCATGGGGGCGAGATGAGGAGGCGCGCCGTAGTTTTGCGGAGGTAGTGAAGGAGGAGGAGGAGGAAGAGGGGCGTGAGCACCAAGGGCCTGTGGTGCATAGTGGCCTGGTGCGGGTGGGTGCTGGGTGTAGTAGACCGCTTGTGGGTGAGGTGGGTACGCAACCGGGACTGCGTGTCCGGGTGGAGGCATGTATTGGTGCGGAGGTGGATGAGGGTAGTATGCCATCCCAGGTGGTGGAGGAGGATAATTAGCATATGCTGGATATCCTGCAGGCGGCGGCAGCGGCGGCGCATTGTGCAATTGATTCATCGGTACCGCTTGAGGATGGTGGGCCTGTTGTCGAGGAGCTTGTGATGGAGCTGCTTTGGCGGCCTGCATGCTCGTCGTTGCACCATTTGCGTGACTTTTTGCTGGCACCTGCGTTGTTTGTGCGACAACACTCTTCGGTCGAGGAGGATTAGCCCACTGAGGTCTGACGATGTCCTCAGCTTCTCCATCACTATCGCTGTCGGTTGTGTCCTGCGCCAGGTCGGTTATGACACGTTTGCCTCTCTTCACTCCTGGCTTTGTAGCTGGAGGGACCGAGCCTCTCACACTGTCATCGGTATCATCACCACCAGCGGCGCCTTTCCTACGACGTTTACTCGGTGCGATCTCCCCATCTGCAATAGCGTCTTCGAAACGTTTGACTGGTTTCCGGGCACGCTGAGTTCGACCAGCCTCGATTTTATCGATGGCAGCCGGCGCCTTCGTAGCTGGTCCGATAGCAGCATATCCACCAGCAAGCATTTCAGCTTCGCCACGTCTGGCTTTGCGTTCTCGCATCTTCTTCGTGGGCACTTCATTTCGTGCTTGCCTAGACCTTGCAAGACCTGCAAGGAGACTTCCTTCTCCAAAGAGCTCTTTTTCCTTCTCTGCCTGCCATCTGGTTTCGTCGATGGGCTGTCTTCCACCCGTAGCAGGCTTCTTTGGCACTGGTCCAGAGAGACGGCAAGTCTTTTGGTCGAGCTCAAGATATTCGTCCTGCCAGGCTTGGAGAGCTCGTTGTGTGTTTAGAGCTAATGCCAATAAGGTCTCGGTCGAGCGAGTTGATGGCGCATGAGAAGTCAGTGCAGCTGTAAAGCTAGATAGTACAGGAAGTGGCTTATAGCGTTGTGCATGGAGATACGCCGCTTTATCGGCAAATGAAGTCTCTGGTAAGGGCACTACCGGAAAGTCAAGGAATGGCGGAGGTAATGACGCCACTGGCAATGCGTTGGGTGAGATTGGAGGTGGTGGTGTAGCAGACGGCTGTCTGCTCCCTCTCTCGACGTGGTTGTTGTCGTCGCCATGCTCATTTTCAGGACTATTTGGAGAGGTGGTACCTGGAGCATGGTCCTCTTCTCCGTTGGTTGTGCTACTCGCCGTGATTTCCTGAATTGCGCTTCTTCGAGCTGCACGTTGTGTTCGTGAGTTCTCGGCGTCGATTTTGGCCTTTTCAAGCGTGTCATCTAGTTGTGATGCACTCGAAACCACATCCTGAGATGTGAAACTGGACTGTGGTGTTGAGGCACCATTTCGTAGGGCATTTCGTTCTGTGCGGATCAAGGCCGCCTTTGATTCTCCCTCCTTGAGCTTCTTCTTCGGAGCGGCCTCCTCATCATCATCCTTGGCCTCGTCAGCATTAACCTGCTGTCTCGTGCGCTTTCGGCTAGTTTCGTCCGCCGCCTTGTTCAGTTGTTGTTGAACGGACGCCTTCAACGTGATCTTCAAGCTCTTCTGTGCCTCTTCAGGCCACTTGCATATGCCCGAGAAGATCAGAGAGTTACCTTCACGTCGGACGTTGACCTTCGGAGGTTCGACCGCCTTGCTTTTCTGGGACGATCGTAATGATCTAGACGTTGAAGGGGATTCCGTGATGTCAGTAATTGATGAGTCCTCAACGTCCTTGTTACCAGCCTGTCGAGTGCTTCGTCTGCGGCTGGCTGATTGTGTGCTGTCTTCGTCGACTTTGGGCTCAGTCTCGGATGATTTTGGCGGGACTTGGTCGACAGCTGACTTTCTGCGAGCACTATATCTCAGCACTCTGATAGGATCATCGAGCTCGACAGGGGAGGTCTCCTTCTTGATTGGAGGTGCACGTAGGCTTTGTCTCCTGCTAAAGGTCACGGTATCAGGTTCGGCGACAACTTCTGCTTGAAGCTGTCTGGCAGTCTGCCTCGTTGACCTCGGAGCTGGTGGATCTTTGTCAAAGCTTGTCGGGGACTTGTTGCTTTGAGCGGTCGCTTTCGCGGTGGATGATGAGGCCGTTGATGCTTGAGTGGGCGATGCCAGGCTGTTTCGATTTGCCGAACGCAAAGACCTGGCACTGATCGCAGGCGAGATCAAATCGTTTTCCTGTTTGAACGAGCTCGCACTTGTAGCACCCATAGGTTCATTGATGCCATAGTTAGATGCAGAACGAGGAGATGGCTCAATCCCAGATCTCCGACGAAGCGTCCTGGTCGTCATGGCCTGCTCCAACAGTTGATTTGCGTCCGGTATGCTTGGTGGTGACAACAGGCTGGATCGCAGTACTTTGCTGCCCGGCATTGATTCTTAGCGCTCGGACACTGCTAATCAAGGTGTCGAGGGCAAAGTGAATACAGCGCTACAGTTGCGCCACTGTAGTGTTACAGGTAGATGAGAACAGGACAATCAAATAGCCCCTCTCACGCTCAAATCAGAAAGGGAGTCTTTTGTCACCGCATGCTGTCCGTGAGCTGAGTCTCTCAATAGAATGCTTCGTGCTACCCCCAACGTCACCAGCACACCACCGAGGCAAGGCCGAGTATTAGAATTTTCGCAACAAGACCACTTCTTTGATATTGACCTGATAGCAATATACTCTGCTAGGGAGAGTATCTGTCAGTCATCGAGGGCACGATACGAGCAGTCGCAGCCGGCGTCAGCGTCAGATATCAAGCAATAATCCGTTCTTGATCTGGTCACGCCTGAGCACTGGAGCATTATTTAGCGGCGGCCCACTTTCCTGCCTTGCAGATGATCGTCGGTTTCCCTATGCAGCCTCGAGCAGTGACGCCTACCTTGAGCTCTATAAACATATCCCGCTTACGAAACCACTTCAACTATCTATCACTACCACCCCTTCCCCATACCCTCTCGATAACCACAGCCATGTCAACCAAAAAGCTCCCCACAAACGAAGACCTCGACGCCATGTTTGCAGGCATAGACGACACCGACTCCCCCACAACAAACAACAACACAGCAGGCACAACAACCAATACATCTTCAGGAACCAGCACAAAGAAACCCACACCCACCTCCACCGAAGCCGACGACGATGACCCTCTCGCCGAGCTTGCGAACCTAGCAGCTGCACCTCGCGTCTCGAGCTCACTGAGTCGGCCACAAACACCGCGATCGCTGGCGGGTGGACGGGCGAAGGCGGACGTCGTGCATACACCTACGAGCACGGTGGCGAGTGGGAGGACGAGTGAGGATAGGGAACAGAGCTCGGGGTCGCGGTCATCGGGGCAGAAGGGGTATAGTGTGCAAGGCGTGGCACATAGTGCTGCACCACCGATAGAGCAACAGACACAAGCTGAAGTGCAAGAGGCGGAACAGGGCGGTGGCTGGGGAGGATGGGGAGGCTGGGCGACGAGTCTGGCGAGTGCGGCGGTGAAGCAGGCGCAAGGTGCGGTCAAGGAGATACAGAAGAATGAGGAGGCGCAGAAGTGGGCGGAGCAGGTCAAGGGATATGGGGCGCTGAATATCCGTGGATTGGGTATGTATAGTGCAGTATATCTGCGCTGTCTTTGTCTGGGAAGAAGCACGAAGCTAACAACGGATCCACAGCCAATCTGTCAGAGCTCCGCGACAAAGCCCTCCCAACATTCACGAATATCCTTCATACACTCGCACCGCCCATCTCCCAGCATGAACGCCTTCAAATACACATCACACACGACCTCAATGGCTATCCATCCATGGACCCACTCATCCACCAAACCTTCTCCCGAGTAATGTCCCAAGTCGAAGGCGGAGATCTGCTAGTCATCCAGCGAGGCTCTGAATCAACACAACGGCGCATGTCTGAGATCGCATATGTCGGTGGTATTGGAAGTTCTGGCTGGAGCGCGGCGCCCTGGTGGCGAGCTAACGATGGGCAGCGCACGCTGAATGCTGTTGCTGGCTTGAGCGAAGGGACAAAGCTCACCCGCGTCAGTGCAAGGAGTTATGGGAACGACTTCTATGCTGCGCGTGGAGGCTTGGAAGAGGCAGCGAAGCAGGCGACTGTCGTCCTCAGTGAGCACAACCCCGTGCGGACCAGCGATATTTTCTTGGCTGTTCAGGCAATCAGCCATAGCACGCCTGCCGAGTCGTCACGGCCTGCTGCAGGAGATGATGAAACGAAGGAGTCTGATGCGAAAGAGCAAGACGACGAGCTGATTTCCTTCGCCATCTATCTGCACGACCCAATCCACAGCATCGACTTTAGCACTGTGTCACAATCGTTCCCGCAACGCTGGTCAGACTGGCTAAACTCGCAGGCCCCATCCGAAGGACAAGCTGGACTTCCTGATGAAATAGCGGATATCATTGATGGTGGTGGTGTCGATCCGCGAGAGTGGGTGGCAGAATGGCTTGAGGAGATTCTGACGACAGCTGTCGGTGTTGTGGCTCAGAGGTATGTAGCCAGGAGGATGGGCGTTGGTGAAGGAGGTCTTGGCCGAGGCAAGCCAAGAGAGGAAGCCGTGGACAGCAATGGTGGTGAGGCTGCGCGTGCGGGTATCATTTGAGTTGCTCTGGGGTAAGTCGACAAGCTCGAAGTATACGTCTGTGAGAAGTGTCGTGGCGGGAGTCTGCATGAAGGTCGCCGTTCAGGCAGGTAGGCGTTCATCATGACGTCTTGGTAGTATATCCCATAATGAACTCATATCCATACTGCTATGCAGTAGTGGATGTCAGCCCTCCTATTGCTACGAGCCTTTCGCGAGTATCCTTTGTTGACTCATCCTCGATATCTTCTCACGCCATGATGTTTGACCCAAGAGCAGCGCTGTCGTTCTCCGGTGCATATTCTTCCTTCCAGTGAGAGTACCGTGCATTCATCTCGCTCGCTCTGTTCACACCCGAAAACTCATTCTCAAATCCTCCTCCTCAATGCTTCCCGCCAGCTGCTCTCTTCTCCTTCTTCTCCAACCCTTGCTTCCTCTTATTCGCTGCTTCCTTAGCTATAAGTTCTGTGTGACCTGCCTTCTCTGCGAGCTTATTCTCCAACATCCCAGCCAATTTCCCGGATCCCTTCTTCGTCATGTTCTGTGCGCGAGCTAAGGCAGAGTTGTGCTTGGGCTTGATCACACGATTTCGTGGGGTGTTTGCTTTCTGCTTTTGCGATGCGGAGTGGGCGGTTGACAGCTTTGTGGGCTTGGCCTTGGGCTTGGATTTCGTGGCGCCTTGGGGCATGGTGTGTGGGTTGATTTAAGGAAGATCTGGGGGTGATGGTGGTGGAGTGGACTTTTGGTGTGAGTCGATGCAATGACGTAAGATAGATAGAGTAAAAGGAGCGGACACTATTCTCGAGAGATATTTGTCGTGCTTCGAGATAGACGAGATCGTCGGAGGTGAGGTGGTTGTGATGGTTTAAGAGAACCTACTTGAGCTAAGGTCATGGATTGTGATGCCACGACATGTGCTATGGATTTTTTGATTCTAGCCGGCGTCAAGTCCGCTGCCCTCCTGGTTGGAATCATGTACTATTTGGTCACCTTCTTACCTTTCTAGCTTCTACACACAATATGGTCTAAGGGAAACATTAGTAACGCCGACACAGAGACATACACATGTTTATCTAAAGATCTTGTGACCTTGTCTGACCTCATGACTGGACGATATTGGAGAAAGTGCTTCTAGAAAGTGTAAATACACCACTACCTCATGCAAAATGTTCCTCGCCTCCTTCAGGGTCTCCAGCGCTGTCGAGTCTCATCGTGGTGGCACTGGTGTCGAAAGGTCCTGCTACACTATAAACAATCAGGTAGCTCACCGCAGCTATATTCTCCGTGTCCATCGACTGCCTCATCTCTTCATCATAGTTCGATGAATCCTCTCCACTGTAGCCATGTCCTCAATAGACCGCGGCTGTCTGGCCAAATGTGAGCGACTGTCAACAGCTTCGGTTCGCCACCACGCCTTCCAAAACACTCGAAGCATCAGACCACCGCCAACAATAAGTGGTATGGTCTGCCCTGCTGTCTGGAGTGTGTACACATCCGTGATCTGGTTCCACTGTATCGTAAGCTCTGTGGCCACTATGATTGTTTTTTTGAGAGACCACACGAGGTGAAGTATCCAGGATTTGAAGGAAGAGCACGCTTCGTTTTTGCGTAGGAGGGCTTGACTCTTCCTGCGAGCTCAGTTCATCGCTCTTGTGAAAGGTTGTGCCTTTCCATTCGTTTCATGAATTCCTGAATGGAGACCGCGATTTCATGAGACCCTGAACATATGACCTTCGAACCAGCTTCTTTTTGCTGCATGGTACCGCGTATTCGACCTCGGTATCGTCAAGACCGTCATTGGCACTCGAGCTCGACACAGGTTACCTTTGAGTCAAACCCCTGCTTGGGTGCTGCCTCGCTTTTCTCACTTGCTTCTGAATGATCATCGTCAGGGCATAGCATGATACCAAACCGTGAAGGACAAGGAGAACAATATTGACCACACGAAGCACAATTCACTCAAGCTGGATCTTCGTGAACAGAAAACCATAGTACGTACAGTCGGGAGTTTTAGGTATCCCTTGTGGTACGAGCTTGAACCAGTACCACAGCTGAAAGCCCACAACAGCCGTAACGAGCAAGATGCAGAACTCGCTACTTGTTTCACCAGGATTGATTCTAGGAGATCTTCCAGGGTCGAGGTTAGGATCGAAGCGAGTCGTAAATCGCCATATCCAAAGAGACACCACAGAAAATTGGTTACTAAAGGTAAGCAAGAGAATGATGTACACCTCGACTAGCTGAATGTCATTGAGAGCAACTCGAATGATCAGGCGAGGAAAGTGGCTGCCATGAATAATGTATTCGTGAAATTGATGCCATCGACCTCACTGGGTACGGTCCAGGATGCTAGTGGTCCTGCTAGCCAGGTGATGTAGAAGCTTAGACGTATTCCAAGTCCGTAGAGGTCGGCATTGCCAGGGAAGCTACATGTTGTCATCGTGAATGCATTTGGCTATAGTACATACGACACAGCCCTCATTTGATGACTTTTAATGCTCCATTGTGAGTCTTGATCTCAACACGGCAAGTCACAGGGCAGGGAGGAAGCTTTGTCACGGAGTCACGAAGCAGGGAGAACATCTGTCGGTGAAGTATCACAGGACGGCATATCCGAAACAGGAGCAGGCACTTGTGATATATATGTAAGCATTGACAGGGTGCAGCTGAAGTGAGCCTAGTTACAGTAGAATATGTGTTCGTACAGTGAAGTGTGTGTTCGTCTCACCTCAGCTGAACTCCTTTCCTCCTTTCCAGCTTGAACCCCTGAAATGCTCGAAATGCTCGGAAATGCTGAAACTGCTCGAAAGATACAATGGCGGCCTCTGATTCGTCAGATAATCTGCCCCAATCTCTTGTTATCTCTCACAT
>Ga0058702_10000304_pt1 | contig 23083 bp, 25 predicted proteins | sample AgamicOrSfe_FD_83781 | JGI IMG/M metagenome (GOLD analysis project Ga0058702, IMG submission 83781) | Agave microbial communities from Guanajuato, Mexico - Or.Sf.e | ecosystem: Host-associated > Plants > Phyllosphere > Phylloplane/Leaf | place: Guanajuato, Mexico | collected 2012-05-30 | reverse complement strand
CTTGGTGGTCCTGGGTTCAACGGTGATAGGGATGGTGATGGTGATGGTGCTGAAGACAGTGACAATGATCATGAGGAGGATGAGGAGGGGGTGGATGAAGAGGATGATTGGTATGGCTTTGATAGTGATGATGCAGATCGGACACGGAAGAGTAGAGGGATGAAACGGGGACGGCGGTTGTATTGAGGATGATGGGAGTATTGAGGGTGATGAGAGTGATGAGAGTGATTCGGGTTCGCCTTGAGATAGTGATGAGATGATACAATGTATAGTAGATACTAATGGGGTACTTGAGACCTTTATATAAGGCGGTATATAGCACTCCAATACTTAGCGTAGGCTGTCCTCCAATGCGCGCAATCGCTTCATATACGCGTATTCCCCAAACCGCCAGATCCATGCTTGTCATGCTCCAAGCTTTTCTGTCGTTCAATCATACCTCATAAAAACGTCGTGCAGTGTCCCTCATATTCCCGGGGGCTTTACACCTCCTCTATCCCGTTTCCGCCTCTTCCTCGTTCCTCTTGCCTCCCGCTCTCTACGAATGCTCGCTATCCTCCCTCATCTCTTCTGGTAGAACGTGTGAAAGTCAAGCTTCACTACGTCGCCAGTCCATGCGGCACATCGTGGCCCTCGCCTCCTCTCAGGTCTCTCGGTCCCAGACGACGTGCACGCGTAGGGGTGGCGGTGATCAGGGCGGTGGTCGATGAGACACCTCTGAGCATGCGAGTTCACGTCAGACAAGCGAGCATGGAACGGGGCTCTAGCATCCACCCTTTGCGGCCGCTCATTGTCCCCTTCAACCTTGGCTTTTGAAACTCTCTGTCCACTCCATTCCCGTCACGGGACCATGCGGCGTCATTCCCTCGCCCCCATTCCTCGCCTCCCTCACGCCAACATTCGTCTCCCAATTATCCAACAACCTGCCGACCTCCTTGAAGCTCACCGGCTTCGTCATATACAAATCGACTCCCGCCAGAAACGCCTCGCTCTGATCCTTCGCGCTTGCCAACCCCGTCAATGCAATGATCAGCGCACTTGCGGGCCTCGCACTCGGATCGTGGTCCTGATACGCGGCATGGCTGAGCTCGAGAGTGCGGATTTGCCGCGTGGCTTCAAACCCGTCCATCAGCGGCATGGAGAGATCCATGAATACGATGTCGGGCGGCGCGGCCTGAGGCAGGTCTAGGGCAGACGTGAAGGCGGAGACAGCCTCGACGCCATCGCGGGCGGAGAGGATGGTGGGATATTTGCGTTTGCGCATGAATGTTTGGAGGAGGCGGAGATTGATTGCGTTGTCATCGACGAGGAGAACGCGAGGCTGGCGCGACTCGGGTGGTGCGGGTGAGGAGGCAGGACTGGCTACCCGGGGTGGCACGTGTAGGTGAATGTGTGTTTTCGGGGCTTCCGGAGTTGTGGCCATGGCGCCGGCGGGTGTCAGGGTGTTGGTTTCGTTGGAGATTGCTTTTTCGATGCTTTTGAGCTCGCTGACGGTGGGGGACATGGTGCGGCGGTTGCGGAGGTCAGGGCGGAGTGAGAGGCGTGGGGAGGCGACTTGCTCGACTGTTGCTGGGAGTTCTTCGGTTTCAGGGTCCGAGAATGGTGTGACGGGCGTGATTTGGCTGTCGAAAGGATATTCGATGAGTGCATCGCTCGAGGACGTGGAAGGCTCTGCTTCTGCGTACACATGAAGTGCAAGATCGGCGTTCGCGCTGTCTGCTTTGGCCATGATGGATCCGGCTTCGACGACATTCACTTCGCCATTTGCTGTTGACAATGTCACCTCTTCTTGGATGGGAGTTGGAAGAGTTGCCTCAGTGTCAGAATGAGCGTGTGTTTTGTCCAGCAAGGACTGCAAGCTCCGAGCAATCTTAAAGGGACCAAATGGTTTAGACACAAACTCGATGCCGGTGACTTCAGAATAAGCACTAAGCAGACTATGGCGTGCCGCATTCGAGCAAAGAACAAGTACACTCGTTGCCAAGTTCTTTTGATGCTCATTCCCTGTGAGTCTGAGGTAAGATCGAAGCGCACTATCTGTCAAAACCACAACGTCACTCCGAGTTGTGGCAGTCCAATCTGCAACTTTGAGTTTACACCAGTCGCTGGCATAATAAGCAAGCCTGTCTAGCAGTATCGAGCTATATCCAAGTCGTGCGACAGCTGACTTCTGGCCAAGGATCTCGTCCCGGAAGACGGCGATGGTCTTGTTATGAGCTAGCTTTTGCACTGCTGTCACACTATCGTCCTTGGTATGATCACTACCTGTGGAAGGTGTTGTGTTGGTGGAGGACGTGCCGCTGCTAGATTGACAGATAGGAAGTTGCACAGAGAAGGTGCTGCCTTTGCCAACGACTGACTCAACATCGATTTCGCCATTCAGCATCTTGACAAGACTGGATACCATCGAGAGTCCCAGTCCTGTGCCGACTGCTAGGTGGTCTTCTTGCGCAAATGCGGTGTATAATTTGTTCTTTAGGTAGTCCTCACTTATTCCTTTTCCAGAATCGGTTACAGTAAAGACTACAAGGTCAGGAACACTATCTTTGTCGGCGTTGCTATCCGCTGATTGCAGATTCTTGTCGTTCGGTAATGTGTCAAGACTGACTTTGATAAAGCCTTGTGAGGTGTACTTGAGTGAATTTCCTAATAAGTTCATAATTATTCGTCTGAAAGCGCCAGGCTGCGTGATATATGTCCAGCTATTTCTAGCCTTGATATCTAGGATGACTTCGACGCCGCCACCTACGTGCTGTGATGGGATTGGATTCAGCGAATTTGCAGTAGACTTTGCCAGTAAACCGTTGCCCTTGTTTGAAGTCCTTCCACGAGCCCGGGCGTCGACGTCAGATAGCTCAACGTGGGACAAGTCTTTATACAATGAGCCCGCAGTTGTGCTTTCAACCACTTCTTCCATGATAGCCGCGAGGTCGACATTGCCGTATATGTTTAATGGAGTCGTGTTGCCATTTTCATTGGCTATAGGCTGAGAAGCACCTTTCCTCGATTTCGTGGCCTTCTTCGAATCACGTTCGAAAGCTGCAAAGAGATATTAGCAGGTTAAAGGTATGTCACAGTCATGGCCTCGCACCATTGATCTTAGAATAATCCAGCACTTGGCTGATCGTGTCCAGTAATGTCCGGGCGCAGCTGTTGACGGTATGCACCATTGACTGCTGGAATGGGCTTGGGCTGGTGTCATCGAGAAATTCGCACGAGGCTAAGATACCGTGCAGTGGAGATCTGAGCTCGTGAGATCTGGTGGAATATGTTAGCGGGAGAAAGAGTGCCTGAGTATGAAGACATACATAGATGAGATAAAGTCAGACTTCAACTTGTTGGAGGCGATACTTGAAAGACGCGCAAGTTCGATGGTGAGACAACTGTTGAAGGCAATGGAGTACAGCAAATCCACATCTCGACTGAAGAACCGGTACCTAGATGCGTGATATGCGAAGCAGACGACCCATCGAGAGAGCCTGGGCTCCCAGACTGGAAGTGCCAGAACTTGAGTGGCATTTGGAAAGTGCTGCCGCAGAATTGCGACCTCGGCTTGCTTCTGGACTTCGGTCCGAGCGTCGTCGCCATCAGAGTCGAATAGAGTGATCCCGGCACTGTCTAGGTCCCATAGCACGCCACGTCCGTGACGCTGTATCATCTCGGCTATGGTGTCGACTGACGGGGCAGTAAATCCCCCATCATCGTCCTCAAATTCTTCGGCAAAATCTGTAGACTTACCCTGAGGGTTGCGCGTGGTAGAGAAGGCAAGCACGCTGACACTTGAAGATGTGGAAAAGCTGTTCCGGCGCTGATCTCGCAGTGATATTCTGCTTCGTCTGCGGCCTTGTTGAGGGCTGGAGATGGTACCAGGACTGATATCTGCTCGACTATCACAGAACACAACTCCACCCTCATCAAGATCCAAGGCCTTTCGGAGAAGCCTTGCGGCACTGCGGAAGACCTTATTGTGCTGGTCGTCATCGCTGACTTGCTTGCGTGGCGTCGGCTTTCTTGGTTTGTTGGGTTGAGTACTTACCGTACTTTCTTCTGAGACGTCGGAGCTGAGATCCTCCCCCTCGGACTCGCTTCTTGATCGTCCTTGTAAGGACGACATCCGACTACTAGGGTCTCTCTTGTTCACTGAATTGGACGGGCCGCGTCGATGCCTTGCAGGTTTCCTCGACTTTCCAGCGTCGGTCAGTGGGTTCACGAAAGCACTCAGATACTGATTCATCTGCAAGGCTCGGCGACGTTCTTCTCGCTCCCTTAAAAGTTCTAGATGGCGTACTATATCATTGGCGATCGTTGACAGAAACCGTTTCTGCTGCTTTGTTGCTGGAGGTTTGGAACATTCGTCTACCACATATATCGTGCCTATTGCGATCCCGCTACGCGTGCGAAGTGGAGAGCCGAGGTAGTATCTGTATCATTAGGAACTTCTTATTATTCTCATGAGAAATTAATAACTCACTTGAACATCGGGCCTCCCGTAACGCAAGCCAAGCTGCCGTAAAAAGGGTCGTCTGCAATTTCACAAACCTCGAAGGTAGCACTACCTTCACTTGTAATGGCTCTTAATGTACCCATGCACAGAGAGTTCTCTGGGTAGGTTGAGCCAGGGCCAGAACCCACCCACAACACATCCATTGGATCCTCGGCGCGAGTGGTATCCTCCAGATCAAGTGTTTTTGTTGCTTCCGCTGCAATATATTGAGTCTCCTCATCAAAATAGGCGATCAAGCATCTCCTCGCATCCAGTCTCCAAGTTACAAGCTGTGCCAGGGCGGTCAAGGTGATATCTTGTGACATCAAAGCCCCATCTACATGTTCCCTTTCGAAATGCCGTGGGTGAAAGTACTTGTACAGTTCCCTGGCTCTTTCCGCCGGGTCCACGTCCGGCGTGTCATACAGCATTCGAGCCATGTCTATTGGGTTATCCATGGGCATGTTGCTGTCTGTGGAGATACCTAGGAGTCTTGAAGGATCGGCTGGAATATCATGGTGGGGAGGACGATGAGGACTGGCGGTCCTGCCGTGAGGTAAGGGAGTCTGCATCCTGCTGTTGTTGCTAATGGCTTAGCACTGGTGGGCGCTCACGATCATCTGGTGGTCTGATAGCACAAGGACAAGACGAAGGACAATGAGATGAAGACGCATATGCAACATAGGGAAAAGATCACCGGAGCGCGCCACGATGAGCTTCCACGTGGTTCAGCCCTAACCGCTGAAGCGGAGACAAGCTCGGATGGAGCGTCACGCTGTGCTTTGCATCTTTCGCAGCTTCAACAATTATCAATACGACTGGACAGGTTCATAGGTCAGAAGGACGTCAGGTTTCTATGCTGAGATTGACGTATACTGGGACGTGATCAGAAGAAGCTCTATCCACTTCTGTCATTAGTACATCCGCTTCGATCAGGCTCACCCGCGGTGGTGCTGCTAAGCCTAGAGATTGTGCCTTCGAGGCTGCATCCTGACTGCCATGCCCTTTCGTCTCTATCAAAGACCTCGAGATGAGGATGTGATCAACTCTGTCACAGCTGGAGAGCCAAGGCTTCGAGGTCGATATCCACGTATACTTCCTCGTTGTGGGATGCAGATACCTGAACGTATCAACTGCCCTGAGGCCATCATGATTATCTATTGCTAGGAACTTCTTGTTATAGTCTGCACGGTTCCTGACATGTTGTTCGGGGTGCACACGCAATGCTGGGAAGCTGTCGATTGGAGTGCAGGAAATGTTCATGTCCCCAGTCAATACTACCCGCCACCCGTCCTTCTCAAGACGCAGACTGTCTTGTAATAGAAGCTCGTGGAATGCGAGCTTTCTGTCGTGGCGAGTGCCAGAGACAGCACCGGTTTTAGGGTCTTTGTAGGCATTATCTGTCCCGTTAACAGCATAGACATTGAAAATGCACAGTTTCGAACGTGTTTCAACAACCAGGACTCTGCCTTCGAGATCCCAGTCAACTTCTCGCACTGTCTCAACATCCTGCATCATGAAATCTCGTCTTATGATACTAGCAACACCATAAACCTTCCTGCCGAATCCCAAAGCATTGTGCTGATCGCGTGGAAGGCAGAATCGTACCGTGTACTCTGGTCCGTCATCTGGATGGAGAGGATTTTGGTTCACCGCCCTTTCAACCGCTCTTTTGGTGGCCTCGTCTGCTGGGTTAATCTTGACTTCTTGCAGATTCAAGATCTGCGGCCAACTATTGCGCTGCAAGATGGCTCTTAATGAAGGTGCACTTGGTGTGTGTTTGCGAGCATTTGATTGTGAAGTCATGAAGCTAGTGATGGACTTCTGAAGAAAAGGCGCGATACCATTGATGTTCCATGAAAAGATCCGCAACGAGGCGCCCTGTGGTATCTTCGACTCAATAGCATTACGTGCAAGCTTTGAAGCGGGTGGATGCGTACTATTAGCTTCAGTGTCCGGACAGACACGCTGGCGCTTTCTGCTTGGCGGAGGACTGATGGTCGTTCTTTGCATACTGAGGAGTGACATTGTCGTAAGGTTTGGCGGGTGTCTCGTGTGACTTTCGAGGAAGTATGTCCGATCTCAAGTAGTCAAGAGGAGTCTCAAGCGCGTCCTGACTGTGTTGGACCCGCTTCCGCAATCGGATTGAAATGCGAGAAAAGACGCAATATCGATTGTTACTTCGCTTTCGACTTGACTAGGCCTGAAATGCAGGCAGACTCGACGGAGCGGTACGCGCAGTACTAGCCGGTGGCGGGTAGTCCTGCTACTTCCGTGGGCAGGGGTCGAGGGGCGAGCTCCACTGTTCCTGACCCATAAACCTTGATTAATTGGTGAAACAGGCCGATCAGGCCTCTCACCTTCACGCACGCCGAATGCCCATGGCACAGTGTTTCCAGACCAGGCTAGCTGCTAGCGGGAGGTCGTCCTCGTGGGCGGTGGTGTCATTATTCACTGTGACAGAATTAGAAGTGGTATATCAGCCGTGGCTATCTTATCCGATCCTTGTGCGACCAAGTTCAGCCATAACCCCTCCCTCAGCCCACTCTATATGCATTGTCGGATAAGATACCAGCAAGGAGTATACGGACCAGTAAGATCTAAAGAGAAGCGAGAGCGAAGTCCCAGGGAAATCTGCGAAGTGTGGAATGATGTGATTACAGAGATAGGCTTCGCAACCGAGAGCGTGCTCGGGCGGAGAATTCTAATGCATCAAGTCTTCCTAACGATCCTGAACCCGCTTGATCTTGCTTACAATCATGAGAAGAAGTTGTAGGTTTGTTTGACCTGACGAGTCTACCTTCCAAGTCTTGCAACCATCAAGCAACAAGAACAGGCTTGGATCTGCTGTTGCGTCTTCACCCTCGACATGAACAACGGTTGTGAAAGTCTAACGCCATTGGCTGATGAAGCACGCTAAGGTAGACCTTCAGTTGCTGGCAAATCAGGTTGGACCGCCAGATGCGAAGCCTCTGCTTTAGCCCAGGTGAGGCAAGTTCATAATCTGATAAAGTCTTACAGACGGCCCAGTACCAATAGTCCTGGACCAGGCATGGTATATACCAGGGTGTATTCTAGTGGCTGAGGTGTGTGCCCGCGGGCGTACGGCAACCTCGCCTCGCCTCCTCTCGACCTCAACACCAAGGCTTACTTGCCGGCCTAAGATACTGGCTAGATACGCCTGATGGCGGGCTGACTCTGCTGACGACTCCTAGCGTCTTGTGGCCACAGTACCAGCTACATAACCGTTCTATAAGGGGCAGTTGATAGAGCGGCTGGTCAATGGTCTTGGGAACAATCCTCTAGCTTCCTTGACGATTGGCCAATGCAACCTTTCGAGCCGTCTCTTCTGCTTATCCTCAGGCACGTTGTTGAATGACAATCGACACTTGACAATTTGACACTTTGACACCGAGAAACTGGGAATCAGGCACAGGAACAAGCGCTACTGAAGTGGGGTACCCCTGATTCTCTGACTCGCCGAGCGCTCGACTCGCCGGAGAGTCGCTCTCACAAAAGCTGTGCAGTACTGTACTCTGCCTCTTTACAAAGTCTGGTCGTCTTCTTCTTCTTCTTCTCCTTCTTCCGTCGAGATTTGTTGCTTCGCTTTGCTTCGCCTCCACCAGCCTACGAGCCTCGTCACTCCAGGCCCTGTAGACGAGTGCTTTAGCTTCGCTCCGTCGTGTTGCTACGTGAAGAAGCGGGCAATTGCCTTTTTGGGTGTCCAGAAGTAAAGCTCCGGGTGCATTCCTGTGTGTTGACCACTTATACTACCCAGTCCCGAGCACCGGAAGGATTTCCAAACCCCTTATCCTTCGCCTTGCACAACAAAGAGCTCGCTCTGACAACGAAAGGAGACCCTGTCCTCGCTGCAGAAGTACATCATCAACCGTCGTCCCGTCCCGATTCAGACAAGAGACGTCCGTCCCTGCAGCAAACCCGAGCATTCTTGACATTCAGTTGCATCTCGCTGCAGCATACTCTCATGTCGAGTGCTGTTGGGCAGTTATACCTCACGTGGTGAAAGAGCTTTTATAGCCTTATATCAAAATCGAAGTTTGAGGGTCAGACGACGGGTAATTGGAACAAAGCTCGATCAAGATGAACCCTCCACACATGTTTAATGGGTGAGTCTGCCCCTATCTGGCTACCAGAATCGACGGCATCATGGGTCCAGAAAAAGCGTGAGTGAAACGAGAGCATACTGACACGAACCTACTGCAGAAGTCAACACTTTCCTCCCACTCCGCAATCTGCGAAGTTCGGTGGCCACTCTTTTCAGTCACCTGCAACAGCAAACACATCACCCACAGACTTTCAGACTGGTTGGATGACCCCTCAAGATTACAATTTTACCACCAGCTTTCAGACACCAGGGGCTAGTTTTGAAAATGGATTTATGGAGGAACCCTCGAGCTCATCGAGCGCTACGAGCATGAAACGACCGCGGCCGGAAAGTTATCAGAACTACATACCCAAGTTGGAAACGAAGAAGATGGTTCCTGCACCAACTCTGAAGCAAGAGACGTCGAACTTGGCTTTCCCAACCACATCCTTCCTCGAGCAATTTGATAGCACCCATCTCGACGAGTTTGCAAACTTTCCACCGGTGGTTCCCACGCAAATGGTACAGGCTGAGCAGGCCTCAACTGTCCCACCAACTCGTGATCAGATGGCATCAGCGAGAAGAAAGGTAAACAGAATGAGACAGGTCATGCCAGTCCACATGACGGCAGAGACTGCACCGCCTCGGCGCATGTCTGTGCCTGATCCTGCACCAATTGCGCAATCAGCCATGTTCAACTTCGACAATCTGGAGCTTACTATGCCAGAAATGTACACTTTTGATATTGCAGGGCCAGTGACTGCTCCAGCATATCCACAATCATCCGTCTTCTGGGATCCATCTGAAAGTGTGGACCTTGGTCAGCCTATCATGCCAATGTTGACCTCGGAGCTCATTCCACAGCAGCATATGGTACCGCCATCCTACGTTTTCCAGTCTGCTCCTGTCCAACCAGCCGCAAATGGCGAGCATCAAGGCTTCGCGGTCCCGTCATTACCATCGCAAGGATCAAGACCACAAACTGCACAATCCGCACGTTCTGTTGACTCGACTTCCTCGCGGGCTCGAGCAAATACGATGCAATCAATGCATTCTCGGAAGGCCTCAAGTGTTGACCCAAGTGTGTTATTCACTACAGGAGCGCCTGGTGCGCAGCCTGTCTCTAGTTCTGGTCTATTCCGTTCGAATTCCGTCATCAGTAATGCATCCGCCGAAGCCAGGCAGCCATATCAATACCAGACCGAGGCGCTGCGTCGTGAAAGAGAAGCACGTTCCCAGAGGGTACATCAGGCATCACGTAAGAGCAGCATCGATCATTCGGAACCGCAACCAGCTGCTGTCGGCCTGAACCGTACAGGCAGCCGATCACGTCATACAGGCAGCGTGCCACGCAGTATTCATGCATCCTCGGTCGATCTATCTGCTAGTATGACGGCAAGCATGTCTGAACAAGGTCACATCCCAAGACATCCCTCACCACTCAAGCAAAACAGATCAGCCATGAGCCAAAAGTCGGATGCTCCTGCCTTGGGGAAACCGCCAGTCGTCCTACGGATTGACTCTCAGGGTCGGGCTGTCACGACGGCGAAGGTTACCGAGGCCAAGAGTGCTCACAAGTCTCGAACAAAAGTTGCATTCCGAGGAGAGGGCGAGTCGGAGTCAGATAGCGATGATGAGGATCTACCTACTGGACCTGCTCGCAGCCGTGCCCCTGTTCTTGCAGCGCATGGCATGAACCGGTCAAGGTCGCTGAGAACATCCCCCACACGCAGTGCAGCACTTGGCAGGACTCGTTCTTTGCGAACATCTCCCAGTAAGAACGAAGCTCAACAAGCTCTTCATGAAGCCATCAAGCAACGACCACGGCAATCAGTTGACCTTGGGAAAAGCTTCTCTATTGCTTTACCAGCTGGGGCGGATCCCTTCGTTTCTGCTCCATCCTTCGCCATGCCACCGCCACCTCCACCTCAGCCTCAATATGTGCCAGCTCGTCAGGACAGCGCAGTGTGGAATATCCCCCAACCTGCACCAGTAGACTTCAACATGCAACATACTCCTCCGGAGACATTTGAAAAGCAATTTCTTGAGCAGACTCGCTGTGTTTGCAACAACATGGTACCCAATGATGGCCAACTGATGGTACAATGGTAAGCTGCTTTGCTATCAACAATCTTCGACATTGAAAGCTAACAATCCATAGTGAGTCCTGCACCAAATGGCTTCACGTCACCTGTCTTGGTATGAACACCCAAGCACTCCCCCCTGTATTCGTATGTGTGTTCTGCACACAGCATCAACAACGACAGCGGCAGCAACAGCAGCAACAGCATCATATGATGGCAGTACCACCTGGTCAGCAGGTCCAGTACTATCCGGCTGTGCAATACGGCATGCCGCAACACATGCAACAGCCCATGCAGACCATGTATCAGCTGCCTTCTCAGCACTACATGTAAACATACTTGGCACAACTTGGAGCCTCAATTTCACGACGTTGATTCTCTTAATGATTTGACGTTTGTCAGAACCTTTGCAGTTCTGCTTCTTTTCCGCATCAATTTTTCACAACCATGTACTTTTAGGAATATGTATCTTGGAATCTTTTCAGCTTTTCTTTCTCATACAAGATCTTTGGAGCGACGGGTCCCCCTGGAAGGATGTGCATGCACAATGGAAGTGTACGTGAAGATGGACGCGCTGGTGGAAGATGTGAGAGAAAGCAGGGTGCGAGAGCATAGCAAGTATGGCATGAGGTCGAGCATATCGCATACAGAATGAGTGAACAGAATGAATCATGAAACACTTTGCATAGCATCCTGCGTTTTCCAATTGTAGCTCGTGACTTTGATCAATGTCGAGCCTTCCTGTCGTGGTTCACATCACCCTACCCATCCATGAAACTTGAAACAGGCTGCGACTCTAGTGTCCGGGACAATTTGGTCCGGCAACGTTGAGCTCAAACGTGCCGCGTGTTTTGTGCATCATTGCCTGATAGCTTCACTGTACACTCTTGCACGCAACTCTTCTCAGTCCATATCCGATCGTGTAGGCAATCGCAACTAACAGCGCTTTACTCGTTTGAATAGCCGCCGGCGAAGCTATATTTTCAACCGCACTTCGCGCAACCACATCCCGACCTAGCCTCTGTAATTCGCAAGATATCAAGGCCGCCTGCAATTACACGTACTCCTGGCTTTACGCGAAGCGAACATCGCTGGAATAGCATCACATCATGGCGAACAGGCGGAGCCCGCGTAGCCCAGGCGCAAACGGCACCACCACGTCTCCCAAAACAACAGCACGATCACCACCAAGAATACCTACAGGAGCCATGAACACGACAAACAGACGCCCAGAACCCGAAGAGAACATCTTCTTGTTCATTCCCAACCTCATCGGTAGGTGCTGAAAGCTCCCTGAAGCGATACCAATCACTAACACGAGCCCAAGGATACTCACGAGTGGTCCTCGCTATCGCATCTCTCTACTACATGCCCCTACATCCTCGCACATGTTCACTCCTCTACAGCGTCTCCTGCCTCCTAGACGCCCTCGACGGCATGGCAGCGCGGAAATTCGAGCAATCGACAAAATTCGGAGCTGTACTGGATATGGTCACAGATCGGTGCACAACAACCTGTCTTCTGGTCTTCCTCGCCAGCGCATTCCCACGGTGGTCGATTCTGTTCCAGGGATTGATAAGTCTGGATTTGGCGAGTCACTATATGCAGATGTATACGACGTTGACGATGGGTGGGAGTGGGCAGAGTCATAAGAAGGTGGATGAGCAAAGGCATGGCTGGTTGATGACGATCTATTACACGAATACTGTATGTTGGGAGACAGAGATTGAGCTTGGGAAATGCAAAACTGATGAAATCTTCACAGACAGTCCTGTTCACACTGTGCGCATTGAACGAGGTCTTCTTCATCGCAGTCTACCTGCTCTCATTCTCGTCACCGATCCTGTCACCAGCACTACTACAAGCCGGAGCCGGAACCTCAACGATGCAACCCGGAAGTCCAGCAGCGCCCTCGATGATATGGACGACACCATGGAGTGCAGGCGCGATGGAAATGGCAAGGTATGTCTAGACCCTTCCAGTAGTGAAAGCGAGTCCGTGCTGACAGCCTATCAACAGGGCGAACAAGATGGACAGTCAGGTTCCCTGGGTACTCGCAGCTTTATCTGCTCCAGGAATGGCAGTGAAGCAGTGGATTAATGTCAAGCAGCTGATCAATGCTAGCAAGTGGCTTGCTGAAGGTGACAGAGCACAACGGAAAAAGATGGGATTGCCCAGGGCCAAGAAGGTGCGATGAGGTGTATATTATGTGGACGAGAGCGAATAGTTGAACGGGTCTGGACCTCAGCGAGGTGCACCATGGTGTGACAATGCATTTACAGCGATACACGACATACAATGACCAGGGAAGCTTTGTACTATATATTGGAAAACGGTAGGCACGAGAGAGAGAACCTTCTACTGTATTAGGACTGTAATCTGAACAGTCAATTGTACATCACTTGGCCTACAATTCCACACTCCTGTCTTGCACGTCTCGAAACTGAATGAAGCAGCTCTGAACTGCCTCCCACTCATCCCTACCTTACCTAATTGACCATCTTTCTCAGATCGGAAAGTCATTGGTGTTGGTGGGGCAAGATCATGACGTAGCCTCAGATGTCCAATTTCATGTCTTCTTCGCACACGACCTTTCTTTTCATATACATCACATTCATCCAATCTCAAACCAGCTCGTCTCAAGCTTCATCAGTCTCAACTACGCAATACAATTTACTTCCATCAACGCACCACTTTCAAGATGGACCAGAGCAGCAACCAGAGTATGCTTGAGATCTGAAGCTTGCCTGCAAATACGCAAAACTAACATGCTACCAGACTACCCCGGCGCCAGCGACGGCCCTAAGCAATCCACCGGTGCCGCCAGCGCTAACAACGCTGCTGGAAGCCAGAGTATGTCATCCCCGAGTTCTCGATCACTTGGATTCTGCTAACGACCTCCAGACTCTGCCTCTGTAGCCAACCAGGGTGAAATTCACGCCTCAAAAGCTGGCACAGGTCCTCAAACCACACACGGTGTATGTATTCTCCCACTCCACAACAACCACCCCAACTGACAGCCCTCAGCACCAAGTCGGCCAGCTCGTCTCCGAAGCCGACCACGCCCCCGAATTCAACGCTAAAACCCTCCCCGCGGGCTCCGCGCCCTCCGCAAACACCTTCTCCCCCAACCCTGACGCCAACGACGCTCCAGTCAACACCTCTGGCACCTCCTCGGCGCAGGACACCATTACGGGCGCCACCTCCGCAGATGTACACACCGGTCTCGGCCACCCCGGCCAGGGCCAGAGCAGCTCCGAGTTGCACGATGGCAGCAAGAAGAGCGGTGGACTGCAGGGTGTTGGTGCAGGTGGTGCAGTGAGCCACCAGGATGTTGCGGCGGAGAAGGTCGAGCCTGAGGGTGTTGTGCCGGGCGCGAGTGGGAAGAAGACTGGTGGTGATCTGAAGCCGGGTGTGTCCCAGATGAGTAAGGATGAGAAGTATACGAGTCAGCTTGAGCAGGGGAGTGCGAAGGAGGAGAACGTGAGGGGGCAGTAGATCAGGAGAGGAGAGGAGGTGAGAGGTGAATCGTAGCGCCATAGCATAAGCATAATCTGAATAAGGCTTGAGATCACTCGCCGAATATCATACCAAGCCTAGAGTTCGGAGCGGGTGATGTGTATAACTTGCCTTTACAGTGTCAAGACTTCGCGACTTTCTACTACTGATAAGCTGAAGGCCTACCTAAATGATGGCACGATCTACCGCTTCACGTCCGACCCTCCAGTCTCCAGCAACGCAAGCATCCTCCTGCAACAACAACCATACGATCAACGCCACCACTGCTTAGCGACCGAAGAAGGAAATATTGACCTTATGTGCCGCCAATAGGAGGTCCACAGACTTCCATCAACGAACCTCCTCATCCGGCGCCCTCCTCCTTCGTCACCCGTCTCCTCCACCAGCTCCAACTCAAGCAGCATCCTCCATTTTTCAGAACCCCCACAATATCCCCGAATCAAACTCACCTCCCTCCCTTTCACCTTGACCACAGTGACGAGAAGAGGGATTGAGTGAGCACTTGTGAGGTGCGTGCACTGCCTATGAGCTACTACGGCGACCTTAAGCTCAGCTTAGCTTGTTCTTCGCACCGTATCAAGCGCAGTCCGGCCACTATCGCCGACCGCTCACGAGGACTCATCACCTTCCTCCGCCGTGTGAAGAGTCTTCAGATGTCTCACGGTGTGAATTAAGAGAAGCACATACATTCACTAATCGTACAACTATATACAACAACATCACTCCCAACTTTAACTTCACGCCTCGTCCCTCAGCCTCGCAATTTACACAAAACGTGAACTGCGATCCGGACCGCCTGCTCGCACATCCCTCAGTTGTCCATCCTCCCGCTCCTTCCGCTGTCAAGCCATCACGCCCGCAACCCTCTTATTATGAAACGTGTCCTCGCCCAACTCGGCCGCCTGCAATCCCGTCGTGATATCGAAGACGGAATTATCCTCCTCCTCTTTTCTCTGCCCTGGTTCCAACCCATATTGTCTCTCACCCTCCTGCAGCTCCGACTCCGGCTCTTCTGCAGATCTCGCCATCTCTCTGCCGTCTGGCCATACGAGCATGTAGCCTTGCTGACCACCGAGCATGAGGGCACGGGAATGCGGGAGCCAGGTTGCGTCGACGCGGGGACCCATGCTGGTAGTGCTGTTGGCAGTGCTGGTGGGCACAGTGAGGATATGTGCTTGATTCGCGCCAGCGTCGTAAAGGTGGATGTGGCGGGGTTGACTTTGACTCTGTGCTTGTGTTTGACTTGACATCTGCGCTTGGGTTTCGCAGGTGATCAAGAGGCGTTCTGCGCTTGCTTCGCCGCTTGTGTTTCCATACTGGCCACGCGAGTGCGCCCAAGCCAGCTTCGTGACAATGGCGTGGTGTAGCAACACAGCGCGAAGGGAAAGAGACCCAGAGAATGCCCAAATGTACACGGCTGTGGGCATGCTGTCGTCTTTCGTGGCAAGGAGGTCGCCGGAAGGAGAGAAAGAGAGGAGGGAGGTTCCTTGAGGGATGGTTTTCGATATGTCTGTTGTGGTGGAGGTGGAGGGCGTTGTTGAAGCGATGGAGGAGGTGGACGCAGCTGGGGAGGCAGTAGGTGGGGACGTTGGGTTTGTGAGTTCTTGGTAGCTGCGTTGGGAGGTCGATGTGGCGTTTTCTTGGTAGATGGAGAGGGTAGAGGAGAGTGTGATGGTGCGAGGATGCGTTATGCGCATGGCTGGTATGATCTGTGAAGGTGTCAGTCAATGACCTTCAAGTCATGCCGCCTCATTCTCAATAAACTCCGCATACCTTTCTCGTATCAAGCAACGTAATCCCCTGTTCCCAGCTAGCAAGCGCCAACCACATCCCATTAGGTTCCCACTCCACTCTTTTGACGCCCAAGCCTTTCAACTCATCATTGAAGTAATCGCCATTGTACGTGCGGAAACAGTGGCCATCCGCAGTGTACACCTGCACTTTGTAACCCATGCTAGCAGCGTCCCAAAGTGCAAGCCACCTCCCATCAGAACTCCACTTGATCCCCTGCGCATCCAGCGTGTCGCACGTCCAGCTCTTGATCACAGTGAACTCTTTGCCTGCATACAGCGTGATGATGTCTTGCGCACCCGGCCGTGTCAGAAGCGCGAATACGCCCCTATCTGATCCACTTCCAGCAGACTCTGCCTGACCATCACGACTCCACCCACATCCCTTCACAATCGCCCCAGCAGACCCAAAAAACTTTGGATCCTTGAGCTCAGCAACCATCCTCCCCGTATCAAGACTCCAAACACAAACACTCGCGCCCATACTCGTCCAGATCATGACTTCAGCATCGTCGCACCCGAAGTCTGCATGCGATATTGGTCCTAGGCCGCCCGAGCCATTGCTGATTGTGGCGCGGAAGGCGGGGTTGGTTAGGGAGAAAACGAGGACGGAATCGGTTGTGGCGAGGAGTATACGCGTTGATATGAGTGCTGGGTGTGTTGCATTGTTGGGAGGATATTCGGAAGGGTCGAAGTCTGATGAGGGTCGAGACCAGCGGAGGCAGACGAATTTGGATCGACGGACTGGGAGGTCGATGGAGCGGACGAGGTCGAGGGTGGTGGTTTTGCGGATGTCGAGGTGCGTTGTGTATAGGGTAGCGATGTGAAGCCCGTCCGGGCCGGGGATGGAGGCTTGAGTTGAGCTGATGAATGTGGAGGTATCCATGTTGAGGAAGTGTGGTGACCTCGAGAGGTCTTTTTCGCAGTGTTGTTGACGTGTAAACAAAGGATTACCCGGGATTTGTCTTTCTTAGAGTCTTGCAGATGAGTCACGAAGCAGAACACATCAATGAGCGGACATCAATGTGGTATATATATACTGGAAGTCAGTACCACACACGTGTGATAAGGTTATGGTGGTCAGTGAGCATTTCAAGGGTGTTTGTGAAACGCGACGGGGATGACCGTTGCGCAAGAGGAAACGCCAGCCGAACGCAATTCCAGCACCAATGAACATGGTGCGTGGACAGAATACTGGAGAGAACTTTGTCTGCATTCTTTGTAACACGGCCTAATCAAGCATGTTGATGATGTGTATGGACAGGGGTGGAATATTGACTTGTCCTATGTGCTGCGCTGGCTATCTATTGAAAGTTACTTTACGATACGTGGTACTGTCCATTGTCGCTTCCCCGGAGTGCAGGGCGTGTAAGATCAGAACCCAGACAGGGCAGTATGCTACTTTTATTCTGATTACAACTTTTATAGGAAGATATGAAAGATCCCGAGGAGAGTGCCATGGAGCGAACGATTGTAAACTTGAGCCGATATTATGAAGCTTATAGAACATTTTAATCATGACGTGGTGGCCGAGTGGTTATGTCAGTACATTCTCGCCTGCACCTGCTGTTCATGCATCCTAACAAATATCAGGGCGCTTGACTAGAATCAACTCTAGAGTATATCAAGTTCTTTCGGGAGCGCAGGTTCGAGTCCTGTTCACGTCGCTATCTTTTTGTTAAATTCGAGTCTGGATATGTGACTTTTTGAGTGGCGTCGATATGTTTTGCCAAAAGAACAGACTGTGCAGTATGAAAATTGGCTTATGTTTTGCAAGGCATATGCGACTGTCAATGATGAACTCAGGCAGTCGCGCCTGCAGTTTTGGCTTCTTTTTGACTACAACGGCCATATCCCGAGGGTATCGCTATCTAAGTCCTGCAATATCGCGTTCGCCCTGCTCTTTCTAAACTCTTATACGGCCTCCGTTGCCACCTGGGCCGCTGGTGAACTTCGTATCGCATCGTCGAGCATCGATGGTGGGCTGTGGGATGAGTCATGACTGTTTGCTTCGACTCTTGGTCCAATAGTGAGGTCTGCACCAATATATTGTGCACTTATCATACAAATGTCGACAAGGCATTCGTTGGATGAGCTTGTAGTGTGACATGTATCGAAATGATGAGTGGGTGAAGCGACAAGGACTGCAAGCAGAAAGATGTAAGATCAATCTCTTCATCCTTCCCAGCCTTCTCTCTCCGTGCTCAGCATCACACATCTTCCTCCTTTATTTCCATCTTCAGATCTGCCTCTCCTCTACCGTAACCCCCATGCGATCCTTTTTAGCTCTGATCAGCAGCATGTGCCCTGCACCGCCGTGGCTTGATATAGCTTCAAGCATCAATGAACATGCTCGAATACTACCCCAGTCACTACTCAATGTGAAAGAGCTCAGTCGGTGCTGGCGGAGATGAGCAACAAAATTCACCACTTTCATCATGCCTACCCGGATACAGACGGTCATGGAACAGAACACAAGCATAGGAAGTCCCCGAGAAGAGTGCCGTAGCAACTGTGCTACATTTCATGGATTAGACACCGACCTACCTTGCTTACTACTGTGCCACAAAAACATGCACCTAGCACTCCTACACATCATGGGCTGCTCATCAGCCAGGATGATGATGTGCTTACCGTTCGCAAAGATGAGGTCGTGAACCCCGCAATCCCAAAGGCTAGTGCTTCCAATGCCTGGTTAAACTCCATGCCAGCCAAGCTTTTTGGTGTCGGTAGTCGCCCGGCGACCCTGAGAACCCCAGAAGAAACTGCGGAAACTGCCTTGGAAGGATGGCGTTTGTGTCCTGCTTTCTGGCGAATTCTTGCCCACACGTGTGTGCTTCTGCATGGATCTGAAACTGATGTGTCAGGTGATGATGCCTCGCTTGTTGGAAGCTTGCAGTGGCTGAGTAGTGGATCGACGCCACAAACAAGAAACAAGGCCATTCTAAACCGGGAGAGCTTATGCAGGCGAAAAGCTATGCAAACCCCTCGTCTCAGCCCCTCATTCACGAGCTCTTGCCGCAAGAGGAGGATAATTGAGGACGGCAGGAAGTGATGCGATTAGGTACAGGGACCTAGGGAGTCTGTCAGGGAGGTTTTGAACAGAGCTATTGTTACATATTGCGTTCTACGAGTAAGTTAGCAGGACTTCAAGGGAGTATCCTAAGGAGGTCCAAGTTACGTCTCAGGAGTGCGTACTTACTATGAAGCAATGGGGTATACGTAACGAATAATCTCATTGGTCTGGATGACGCCCTGCTTCCCTCTCCGCTTTTCAGCAACCGGCATGCCCCTGCTACGTCACTTCCAACACGGGACGTTTGAGCAGAGAGAGCTCCTATATGAGCTTCACCGTCTTCCTTCACTTCGCTCTCCCTTCCCCTTATCAACAACAACAACTTTTCTCTGAGATACCCCAAAGTACTATTCCAACTACTTTAATTGTAATTTCTGTTTTCTAGCGTCTCCATTGCAACCTCTTCACGAACAAACACACACCTCTTTCATCATGAACAAGCTCAAGGACATGATCACTGGTCACCACACCGACAAGGCTACCGGCACTTCCACCTCTGGCACACATTCTGGCAACACAGACGGCCTTGACATTGCTCAGAGAGAAGGTCAGAACGCTTACAACACTGGTAACCCTGTAAGTTCTGGCAGACCGCTCAAGTGGAGCGCTTCATGTTTCCTGAAGTTTCATTGCTAACAATCATTACAGACATACGCAGGACACACTGGCTCTGGTGTCACTGGCACACACGCATCATCCGGCCTAGGTGGCTCATCAAATGGTCTTGGATCGTCCAACACTGGTTACGACAACACCTCATCATCCGGTCTTGGATCGTCAAACACTGGTTACGACAACACCTCTTCCTCAGGTCTTGGTAATTCCTCCAGGGGAACTGGCTACGACAATGGCGGTCTTGGTGCTTCAACCAGCGGCCTCAACAGTGGTCTCGGCAACACCTCCACATCAGGCACATCCGGAATCAGTGGCCCAGGTCTGAACTCCGGCAGTCGCGGCAACCAGTACAACGACTCTGTCGGAACCACTGGTGCTACCAGTGGAAGCAACTACAACAACCAGAACTCATCAACATTAGGTAATGTCCACCGACCATCATTACCTCCGTCTTCAGATTCGCTCCTCTCCGTGAAAAGCGGCGTTGTTGGAGGCAAGCAAAATGAAGCTCGGGGTCTGTCTGAACTTATTGCTAACTGCATCATTAGGTGACGCTGGTTCTGCTGGTCTTGGGTCGTCCGGTCTCGGTGGTTCCTCATCCGGCCTTGGTGCGCCATCCGGTCTTCCTCACCGCTCCAGCGGAATTGGAAGACACGCTGAGCACGATGTTGCTGCTTACCAATCTACCGAGCATGGTATTGGGGGCCCCCACACCACATTCACGGCAAATAGGCTGGATCCACGAGTGAGGATTCCTCTCTCTACTAAAGTAACATTAATAATATCCCCTAACTTCTCTTACTTAGGCTACCGAGGAGATCTCCACATTCCACGAGGAGCACGTTCACGGCAGCGGTGTTGAGCACGGTCGCCAGGGCTTGAGCACTGAGCAATACGCCAACGAGCACTACAACCCCAACCAGGGTCCCGACTTTATTGGTGGTCTTGGCGGATCTTCCAACACCGGATACAACAACACTTCATCTACCTCCGGCCTTGGATCTTCCAACACCGGATTTGGATCATCTTCCAACACTGGGTACGACAGCACCACAGGCAGCACTGGACAGAGCCATCTCGGCCGTGATGCTGCTATCGGTACCGGCGTTGGCGCTGGTGTTGCTGGTGTCGAGTCTCGTCACCACAACCAGTCTTCCGGTTTCGGCTCATCCAACACTGGTTACGACAACAACTCCAGCTCCGGTCTTGGCTCTTCCAACACTGGATATGGTAGCAGCACTGGAGGTGGTGTCCAAGATGCTGTCAAGAGTGCCGTTGGTGGCGGGCACTTTGGTGAACAGGACCCCTCTCACATGAACTACCGCAACGGCCCAGGCTACGGCAATGGAGGCAAGGCGGAGAACTTCAGCACTGAAAGTGGTAGTGGCAGCGGAAATAACCTGTGAGTTTGCAAAATTATGAGCACGAGCATCTGTACGCTATGATGAGGCAATGACGATATGGGACTGCATGATCAGAATACATAATTGGAATATCATAGAATTTCCACTCATGCATTCCCGTGTGGTCTTGCTTGATCATTTATACCTATCTGTTGTATCGAATGCACGTGTACCGTAGACTAACGTGTCTCCCTAGATCTGGATCTGGCCACAATGATCGCCACCTTGGGCGTGATGCAGGTCTTGGTGCTGCTGGTGCTGGAGCTCTTGGAGCTGCCGAGTATGAGCACAACAAGCCATCTGCCACTCAGCGATTCGACCAGGGCAGTACTACCGGCTCATCCGTTGATAACACTGGCCCACGCTTCAGCCACGGTCACTTCCAGTCTCGCGTCGACGAGGCCAACCACCCTCGCGACGGCAAGACCGGCACATACGCTGAGACCGCTGAGCCCGTTGGCGTGACCAAGCACGAGAGGAAGGAGCACGAGAAGCATGAGCACGAGCGTGGCGGTGGACTTCTCCACTCTCACCACGCCGGCCACACCGACCAGCGTGACGCCGATATCAACCCCACCCACGACAGACACACCGGACGTGATGCTGCCCTAGGCGCTGGTGCAGGAGCCGGCGCTATCGGCCTCGCCGAGCGTGAGCGTGGCCACCACGGCAGCGGCATTGGCCAGTCAGATTACGCCTCTCAACCTGCTGGCGGCAACTTCTCCTCGCCCTCTGGCACTGCCATCGGGAATTCTTCCTCCAACTACTCCAACACCACTGGCTTCAGCGGCCTGAGCTCCTCGAACGACCCATACTCCAGCTCTTCCAACCAGGGCTTGGGTCAAGGCTCCTCCACCGGAACCTCCCGTTTCGGCTCCAACTACCGCACCGACGGACCCCACCACTACGGTGATTCGTCCTACACCCACAACAACCAGAAGTCGTCCTCTCTGAACCCCTTCTCCAAAACCAGCGGATCTCAGCAGACCACCTCTCAGCAATCCTCCTCCCTCAACCCCTTCAGCAAGGACGGTAGCTCCTCCAAGCGTCGCGCCGGCTACGGCAACAGCTCCCGCAGCGCTGCTGACTCGGAGGCGTATGACCCTAGCAACCCCAACTACGGCTCTGCGTCCGCTATCGGCACCACTGATGGATATGCTCAGCGTGGCAGTCAGTTGGACTCGGACCCTACTACTGGACTGTCAGGCACCAGCGCTGGCACAGGCAATAACACGTACTCGAGCTATGCGGATTCTAGCGCGGACAACTTGCAGAGTAGTGGGCACAAGAGCGGTGGCTTGAGTGGATTACTCCACAGGGACCACCCTAACAAGTTGCACAAGGAGCCTCAGGGCGGATATCAGGGACAGCAGGGTCTGTGAGTCTGAGGATGGATGCGAATGCAATGGGTGGAATGGAATGGAATGGCATGATATGGCAGGAGTCTCAGGCTGGATGGATGGCTACGTGATGCGTTGCGATGCGATGATACCTGGCCTACCTAGCGCGGATCTGATGAAGAGTACTCTGATACTTTATAGCGAATGATACACTGATTTAGTGCAATCGAAAGAATGGCCTTCTCTGCATCCATCATCTGTGTGTGCGTCGGTGAGGCTGCCCTACTCGTTGACAGTGTTTGCTGCTGCCCATTACGCTTCCGGGGTCATTGCCATGGTCGTTGTGCACGTGAGTAAGTCGTGTGATGATGCGAATGCTGATAAAATGAAGTACAGTGTGGAAATGAGGACGAGGACGGAAAGGGTTACGAGGGTAGCACTCAGCTTGAGAGCCGATGACCCATGCCTTTATGCTGGTCTTTCATGAGCTGAGAGACCAAGAAGCACAATTTCCTTGTTTCATCTTTGTTGCAACACCAGCACTCTCATGCGGAGGAGAGTCCAAATCCAGCTAAGCCTCGACTAAACATGAAGGCTTGCTCGAGGCTTCATTGTCGATTGCGATAAGCTGCTTTGTTGTAGGCACATTCATATATATATATATATAT
>Ga0058702_10000303_pt1 | contig 23199 bp, 30 predicted proteins | sample AgamicOrSfe_FD_83781 | JGI IMG/M metagenome (GOLD analysis project Ga0058702, IMG submission 83781) | Agave microbial communities from Guanajuato, Mexico - Or.Sf.e | ecosystem: Host-associated > Plants > Phyllosphere > Phylloplane/Leaf | place: Guanajuato, Mexico | collected 2012-05-30 | reverse complement strand
GAGCTGAGTTGGCAACACTTTGGCGGTCGTGTTTCAGCAATCCGTCTGATGTCTCGTGGACAGGCACCCGAGCACATTATCACGATTCTGCCGACAGCCGGTGGCATGATGCAGAGTCGCAGCGTTGCGTGAATTGGTGTCTGGCTGTTACTAATCTCAATCATGAAACGTCATCCTCAAGCACCACTGCCAACCTGCCTATCCCGCTCCTCCATCTTCCGCCTCGCCTCCAGCACCATGTCCTCTCTTCTCTTCCTCAGCAGCGCTTGCCTCTGATCCTTGTTCTGGCTCCATCCGCCCTTCTCCTTGTGTGCTTCTGTATTCGTGCTTGCCGTACTTGTTTCTTCTGTGCGTCCTTTGAGACCATATCGCGTGATTAGGTCTGCATACGCTGGCGCTTGCGCTGCGCCAGGGCGGCTGGCGGACGAAGATGAGACAGTTGATGGTTGCGTTGAGGGCTGCGATACTTGTGCTTGGAACGATGGCGGAGCCTGATGAGATAACGTATTAGCCTGTGTTTGCTTGCTTGGACCGACTTGTGACCACCCGACTTACCATCGGCAATCTTCCCTCTCTCAGCACACGCTCCGTTGTCGCTGCCACGTTGGCACCATTGCGTGATAGATCGTACTCTATCTCGCGACGATTGACTTGCGGGAACATTGATGCGACTTGCTCGATGCGGTCGGCGGGAACACGGCGGCCATTGCTGCTACCACTTGAGCCTGCCAAGCTGGAGGACGGGGTCGTGAAAAAGAAGTAGCGTATTGCAAAGACAGAGATGACTGCAAATACGAGTAGCGAGGGGATATTGAGCGTGGTGGGGTCTGATGAAGAGGATGAATGCGACATGATATCTTCTGGGTGTATGTAAGGCAGATCTGTCTCAAAGTCCTCCAAAGCAGTGATGTTTGTTGTGGTACTGCTCGTGTGAGGCTCGAAGCTCGCTGTCTCCTCGTGAAATTGTGGCCGAATTTCGATTGACCGCACTACTGTTGGGCGGAAGATCCGGAAAGAAGAGGACTTGCTCAGCTGGTGTCGCGGGATCTTGTACAACAGTGCTAAGGACAAGATGAACAAGATGATTGCTTGTTTCCAGGTTAAGATTGTGAATGACAACTGACCTGCATAAGTTCCGAGGGATCAGCAAAAGCATGTGACAGCGTCATCGCTGCTCTTTGGAATACGATAACAACACTCTTATGCCGCGACACTCCTAGACTGGACATACCTAGACTCCATCTATTGAGGCTATCCTCTTTGTTCAATTGTGTTAACATATAGTCCCACTGCCCTTCTGGTCATTCCGTCGACCTAGACGCGACACGTTCCTCCCACTCATCATGTCCTCACCGATTCCCGCCACCCGCACCATAGACATCGACGACTGGACTGAAAGCACAATCGAATCACTAAGCACACTTGCCATCTCCGCAGCGATTACAAGCCCTCGGGGAACACGCGGTACGGCCGTCACCCTGGACATCCCTTTAGACATAGAACAGCCTACAAAGCAAGAGCAGAAGGATGCAGATCCGGCCTTGACGGCTGGCGCAACTGTCCGTGCAGGATACGTACGCAAACGCGATCTGTCGCGTCGCGATAGCTTGAAAAGCCGGGAAGCTCTTCTCAAGGGCAAAGAAGGCAGCCGAAGACGGCAGAAGTGGGAGAACGGTGCGTGTCAACTAGCGCGATACGTCGTATAGCTCGCTCATTGCTGATCGAGCGACGTGCGCAGACCGCCTGCTAGGTAACCCTTGGGCTGTTCAGCCCTCGGCTATAGACTGGGACCCTGTCCCCATTCACCGCTCGAGGCGGGTACCATACTCTTTAGCATCGCACTGGGACGAACATCGTGCAAGAGCTGATTTGGAACGAACGCGGCTGCAGCGTGCTCGAGCTGCTGAGGAGCTGGATCCGTTTGCGAAGATCCCAAAGGACCTTCGCGCGAAGCTGAAGCGTGCCAAGGGTGCAAAGGGACTGCTGCAAGATTTGGAAGAGCAAGTCCGGGGGTTCGTGCATGACTGGGATGCAGCTCAGAAGCAATTGGAGCAGGATGGCCTTGCTGACGCAGATACATCTGAAGATGAGGAGATCGTCTTTGTCGGGCGCAATGGCCAAACGAAAGAAGCTCAATCACCCGACAGCCCTACACTGAAGGCGCATAAAGAGCGGATGGTATTTGATAGCTTCCTCGATGATCACGGGGCGGCTTTTGGGTAAGTGACTGGAGGATACATGGTGACAATTCGCGGATTGGAAATGCTAACAGTCCACCAGTCGATGGCTCGTGCACTCAATCGCTACATACTACGATCTGCAGACGTGGTCTGTGACCAAGGGAGATCCTGCAAGACGGGAAGCCTATGTAGGCATCAAGGAGGCTGGCCCCCGCCTATGCCGGTCGCAGGACGCTCCTATGATGGCGCTGCCACGACCTCTCTATGGATTGGTGTAGATTTATTTGTCATGGGAGCTGTATATATGTACTTCGCTAGATCTTCCTTTCAGATAAGACATTTACCTTATCACCATTGTGCCGGTTCATGTAGGCGAGATACCACTACTGCAAGCTGGATAAGCTGGATGAGACAGACGCCGGCACCCTCTTGAAGCAATTCCAAATCATCCAAGTCGTCCAAATCATGTTCATGCAGCATCTGTGGCTCGCCCGTTGTGCTGTGCTCACCCGATTGGAAAGCATCACTGAACTCTGGTCTTCAGATCTTGAACCTATACCAGAGCGCATTAGTCTTCTCGATCCGTCACCTCTCTGTCTCTGCTGTCTTCGTCATAATCACAACAGGATGTGTGTCAATTCATACGAGATAGTCGCAAGACGCAGTGCACCGACTACTGATGCTATTCCCATACTGCCAAGATAAGCATGAACGCCTCTCTCCCAGCCATGAGCCCGGACGAAAGGATGAAGCCACCATCGACGTCGACCATTATTCTCGCATGCACCATGCTCTCGGTCCCGATGCCCACGCACCCACCATAGCCCTGCTGCACATCAACGTCACGCGGCTAGCACGCGGCGAGGTGCTCAGACCAAGCCCGGGACTTGACAACCTCGCCTTCAACGACCGATCTCAACCCCCAGTCGGCAGTCTATTCCTCAACGCACCACTGTATTACGCACGATCCGCACGGCTGGGGCTGGGGAGTCGGGACCTGTTAAGCAGTTCATCCTAGGTGTGGTACCAGCGCCGCGAGCAGAACCGCTCAATGTCGCCCACTTATACGACATCATCTGAGTGGGAGGCTCTGGTATCACGAAGCCAAATTCGCTGCACTACACGTTATGGTACCGGGTATAGCTCGCTCCGCTTCACCTGCAGAGTATTTGAGTAATCGAGCCCGAATCTGCCTTGCATGCTTCTTGTGCTTCCAGCACACTACATGGCTGGGGGCCGCTCACGCAGCACCATGGCTTTCTCCGAACATCTGTACTTTCGCGTCGGCGCTTGTTTCCTCTTCTATTTGTCATTCGGCTAAGTTATCTATCATTCTGATCTCACCTGTCGGGACTTCCGACCTCAAACGTGCTCGGAAACGACATCTGGCGGAGATGTATATATATCTAAAGGATTTCCTTCATTTCTTGAATGCCTCGACGCCGTCAAACCCTACTGAGCATCAAGTAATACGTGCACTCCTGGCCAGTACGTGCACCTGTCGTGCTCCGGGCATGTGTCCATCGTTGATGTGCTGCCTTCCTTGACTACCATCCCAATATATATCAAGCACTCAATTCATTCCAACCTTTGCAAGATGGGCATCAAAAAAGCCGTGATCCGGCCCGGCAACCGCTTCAACCGTGTAAATTACGGCGACAGCGTCACGGTGAAGTACTCGGGCCATGTCTTTGACATTCAGAGACCTCAGCACGGCTTCCGTGGCAAGCAGTGAGTCCTCGAAAATTGTCGTCAGCATGTAAAGGTAGCAGCGAAAGCTGACATGGTCCGCCAGGTTTCAGTCTCGCAGCGATCCCGAGTTTACCACTGTCGTGAAGGAGAATCTTGTGGTCGAAGGTGAGGATAGAGCAGCGATGTTGAGGTGAATCCCCCTTGATTTGTGCTTATCGGATGTAGGCTGGATCGAGGGCGTCACCAAGCTTGATGGTGGTATGGCTTTGGGCGAGCGCGCAGTGCTGACGATAAGCAGTGATTTGGCATATGGCGAATAGTATGTATACCACACTTTGGAGCATGATGTCAAGGTTCAGCTAACGGAAGTGTAGTGGATTTCCTGGTTTGATACCACTGTATGCGAAGCTGGTCTTGTAAGTAGAATGTGGTGGCTCGCTGTAAACTGGTCGTGCTTGAGTTTGTTTGCTAACGAATGCGTATTTATGTTAGTGATATTGAAGTCTTGGCGATTAATGGAAAGAGATGTGCTGTACAGTAACACTTCCTTCGACGCATGATAGTTGCAGGGATGGTGCACGAGAATCACGAAATCATGACATGAGGAGACAGTATTGAGCCACACGGCGTTCAGGAAAGGGTTTCGGTACAATTTTGGATTTGAGAAGATGAGGTGGTTGTATTTCAGTAGAGACGCGAATTGCCGCCGAGAGCATTCATATCAGGCTTGGACAAAGAGCAGATTCGTCCTTTTGCAGGTCGAGTTGAAACAAGCATCCCACGAACTAGAGCGAGCAACTTGTCTGGCTATTGATATAACATGAGATCTTGTGAAACGCCGTCGATGTGATAGTACTAGATCAAATAGAGTTCATGGGACACGCTCCCCAAGGTATCTAGAGACATCTCTTTTGTGAGTGTGCTGTACTGGTGCTTCTCGGAGAATACTAGGAGAGCAAGTCGGGAAATGCGCCAGGAGACTGCCGTAGAGATCCTGCTTGGAGTCATGTTCTGCAATAGTTGTACATGTAGCAGACCTTGTCGGGAAACGTAAGGTATATCCTAGTCGTGCTTTTTCCATCTCAGACATGATCATCATGCGGTAGACATGTAGGTGCGCCATTTGTTTCGCTCCCAAGCAACATGCGCGATGTGAATATCGCTCATACTGGCCGGAGATCTCGCATCTGCTTGATTCCTCGAATTGTCCTCCTGCTCGAGGATACTTTCTGTTTGCTGGGATTGCTGCAGTGAAAACACGAGATCCACTGTGAGCTCAGCGCGAAGCAATGGTGATGCAAGGTGCGTTTCAGCAATGCATGGCCCCTTTTTCTCCATGTACGTCCTCACACCATACCTGACTAACTGATTCTTTCCCTCTTCCTGCAGCACTACAAGCCATCTCCTCATCGTCCGCCACCACCACCTCCTCCCCGAACAGCTCCAACGACCATAAGAAAGCTAAAGTCATATACACACCCTCCGCACGGATATCGCAGCACATCCAGGACAAGGAAACAGCGACATTAGAAGACCTCGCCACTGCACGGGAACAGCGAGAGAATAGGGAGGTGCAGGGGCGGAGGGGACTTCTGAGTAGATTGCGGGAAGGTGGCGTCAGGGGTGTGCTGAGCAGACGATGAGATTATGTGGTAAGATGTGAGAGGTTGTTTTCGGTACAGTCGAGATACAACCGTCGCAGGGTTGGTGTATGACGCAGTTTGTCGTTGCCGCACCGCAAGCCAGGCGTCTCTGCGGCAAACCACACTCTGGAAGACTCAGATCTTCGTAGTATCAAAGATGGAGATCCTTGGAGAATTACCGTGGAAACTTTGCTAAGCCCTACATTTTAGTACAGTCCAGCTTCAAGTGATCCTTCTCTCACAGCCTCCCCTCTCTCATCATCTGATCTCCCCTCGCAATCGCGTCCGCCACCTGTTGCCTCATGACACTTTGCAACCTCTCCACCTCGTCCTCAAGTGCCTCCAATCTGCCACCCTGCCCCGGAAATTGCACCTCCCACCATTGATCCTGCATCCCCTTCTCCACGGCCATTTCCGCTTTTTTCAATTGTTTTCTCCAAATGAGCACTTCGTGTGACAGCCGATCCCGCTCTAAGCGAAGCCTGTGCCACGCATCATACTCTTCCTGGCCCTGGAAACAGACGCCATACGCGACGCAATGGCAGGTCACTTCGTCAGGACATGCCACCGCCTGTCCGAGAAACACGAATTGCCAGACATACTCGAAGATACGCCCACTGACGCTGTCTATCAGATGCGTGTGCAACAGCCAATCGCGCAGTTGCTCATAGCGGACTCGCGGCAGACTGAGGGCTCGTTCACGACTCAATGCGAATTGACTGCAGCATGGTGCGGCAAGGACTTCGGGCACCGGGACGTTAGGGAAGAGAGCGACCCACGCGGGGGCGATGGCGGCTTGTTCGCTCTTTTCGGGGTCGGGAAAGGTGTTGAGAGGATGGAGCCAGGCGGGACAGCCAGGGAACTGTTGGCAGCGAAGGTTGACGTAGCCGTTGGTTAGGACGTGGCGGGGCCGGAGACGGCGGACCATTTGGACGGCGTCGTTACCGAGGGTTTCGAGGTTGTGCCTGAAAGAGGAATGGCATGTTAATCGCTTAAGTCTTGCGTGAAAAGGGACGAGAAGGATGTCCTCTGCGACAACATGAGGCTGGACAGGAACTCTGCCATAATTCTTTGTTTCGTGCCAGTGTGAGACTTACCAAGCGCGTCGGTGACTATGCATGAAGATAAGAATGTCTGGCGCGGTGCCATTGACGTTGTCGTCGAGGAGGTCGTAATGGTCGATCAGGAAAGTCAGATATACCATGGCCTCATGGCCCTTGTTTCGTGGAGTATGTAGCAGAGCCTTTCGGTCGTTCACGATATAGGTATAGAGCTCAACACCCGGAAGATCGGTATGCATCCAGTCGAGATCAAGGGCTTCTTTCTTAGTCGCCGCTGTGATCAATGCTACACGAGGTGGGTTGGAGGGCATGTAGTTGGAAGGGAAATCTGCTAGTGGCGTAGGCACGCTCAGGGAGGAGTTGCTGAGCAGAAATTCCTCGGGAGGGCTAAGCCTAGCATAATCGCCATGGTAGAGAGGTACGTGTTCATGCGGAAGCTGAGTTGGAGAGGGTTTTACGAATTGCTTCAGACAAGCTGTGACAAATACAATGCCAACAATCACGGCCAGGAAAAGGCGGCGAGAAGATGTGAGCATCCCGAAGGATCTGACGATGAGGTCGGCATCCAGTTGAATGTTGTGTTCTGAGGCAATGGGATTGCTGTGTTCTGAGGCAATGGGATTGCCACGAACGCGTAGCAAAAAGTAGAAAAGATTACCACGGGAGTTTCAGAAGTGCCGATGGCCGAAACGCGAGATTGTTTCAGGTGTTCACGAGTTGCCTGATCGGGACTGCAAGAGAGTCACCCAACTTATCGATAGCTACTCACCCATCGCTGTAGACAGTACTGGCGCACATCAGTGAACACCATTCTTGCAAAACTATCTTGGAAGAGTTTTAGATTTCCATACCGCGACTGAGCAATCAGCACAGACTGCTACACTGGCGTCTCCGCGTGTGGTAAAGCTTGCGTTCATATCCGCAGTCGTCTTCATTTCGCTCTCCCTCATTCTGGCTGCGGGACGCATTCCCAAGGGCGTGGCTTCCATTCTTGGTCCATTGCGTTCTTATAAACCCTCTTCAGCATCTTCTCAACTCTCGCGTCCCCTTGTCACATCCACCATGGCTCCTGCACGCTATACCAAGCCTCCACAAGCTCCTCCAGTCTTCACAGGAACACCCGAATCAGTCATCGCCGATACAAAGAGGCTTATCGAGCACTCAAGGAAGCTACAAGACAAGTTGGTAGCAGAGATCAAACCGGAGGAGGCCAACTTCAAGAATGCTATCCTACCACAAGCACGGCTGGGTGATGAGGATTCGCTAGAGGCAAACATCCTCTGCTTCTACTCGGCAGTCTCCACAGATAAAGCTCTACGTGACGCCTCCACAGATGCAGAGAAGCTCTTCGCAGACTTTGGTATCGAGTCAAATATGCGTGAAGATGTGTTCAAGCTCTCCGATGCTGCATGGAAGGCTGAGAAGGGCAAGCTATACGACGAGTCCTGGCGACTACTGGACAAGGACCGCAAGAGCTATATCAGATACGGGCTAGGTATTCCCGAGGGGCCGAAAAGAGATCGCTTCAAGGAGATCAAGACACGACTTAGCGAGATAAGCATCAAGTTCCAGAAGCGCCTGAATGAGGAGAATGGAGCTCTGTGGTTCTCGGCTGAAGAACTCCATGGCGTGCCCAAGGATCTTGTAGATAATTTCCCGAAGGGCGAGGGCGAGCATGCAGGCAAAGTCAAAGTGTCGTTCAAATATCCAGACTTGTTCCCTGTCCTGAAGTACGCTACGAATGCAGATGTCCGGAAGCAAATGTTCATTGCCAACGAAAACAAGTGTAACGACAATGTTCCGCTGTTCCAGGAAACCGTACTCCTTCGAGATGAGGCTGCTCGCCTACTCGGCTACCCCAATCACGCTGCGTTTGTCATTGAGGAGAAGATGCTCAAGACACCCAAGGCTGTCGACGACTTTCTTGGTGATCTGCGCGAAAGACTTGCACCAGGTGGGCTCAAAGAAATTGAAGTGTTGAAAGCTTTGAAGAAGTCAGACATGGAGACTCGCGGTGATGCCAACCCTGACGATCACTACTACCTTTGGGACCACAGATACTATGACACCCTTATGCTCCAGAAGGAGTATCAGCTTGACCAGGAGCAGATTGCTGAGTACTTTCCATTATCAACCACCATAGCTGGTATGCTGAAAATCTTCGAGGAACTCTTCGGTATGGCATTCGTAGAGATCGTGGGAGAATCCCGTGATGCTATCTCGCCGAGCGGAAATGGCTCTGATATCGTGTGGCATCCTGATGTTCAGGTCTTCTCGGTTTGGGACAGCGAGGATGAAGGCTCGGGCTTCATCGGATACCTCTATCTTGACCTCTATCCCAGAGACGGAAAGTACGGGCACGCTGCTAACTTCGGCCTTCAGCCTGGATACATCAAGCCGGATGGAACTCGTCGCTATCCTGCCACCAGTTTGGTGTGCAATTTCAGCAAGCCTACACCCAAGAAGCCTAGTCTGCTGAAGCACGACGAGGTCGTGACACTCTTCCATGAATTAGGTGTGTTAGCATGTTCTCCTGTAGTACATGGATTGCTGACTTCCATGCAGGCCATGGAATCCACGACCTCGTTTCTCGCACTACCTACTCGTCTTTCCACGGTACTGCGACGGTCCGAGACTTCGTGGAAGCCCCCAGCCAGATGCTCGAGAATTGGTGCTGGTCTCGTAACGAGTTACGCTCACTCAGCAAGCATTACAGCTTCATATCTCCAGAATTCAAGGCTGCGTACCAGGAGTCGCTCGGCGGAAAAACGGAAAAAGAGCCTTCTGAGCACATTCCGGATGAGCTGATTGACAACCTACTGAAGACCAAGCATGTGAATGATGCCTTGTTCAACCTCAGACAGCTGCACTTCGGCACCTTCGATATGGCTGTGCATGAGGGATCGAGCCATGCTGCACTCGAGAAGATGGACTTCAGCAAATTGTACAATAGCATGCGCAAGGACATTTCCAAGATAGATGGTCCTGAAGTCCTTGGTGCTGGAGACGACTGGGGCAATGGACAGAGTACTTTTGGACATTTGATTGGTAAGCTGAACATGTTCCCGTGTCGATAGAAGAGACTAACATTGTACAGGAGGCTACGACGCCGGATACTATGGTATGGAAAGCCATGCTCCGAAGTCGAACAGAAAAGGCTAACTCTTGATAGGCTATCTTTCATCGCAAGTCTACTCTACAGACATGTTCTACAGTGTGTTCGAGAAGGACCCAATGAACCCGAAAGAAGGAAGGCGGTATAGGCACATGGTACTGGAGAAGGGTGGCAGCCAGGAGGAAATGAAGACATTGGAAGACTTCCTGGGGAGACCTCCAAAGGCCGATGCATTCTACAAAGAGCTTGGAATCGTGATATGATTGCTAGTATGCCCGCGAAAGCATCAGTCATGGGTTGTGGACCAGAAGTCTATGAGACTACGAGGTATCTTAGTATCCTGAAGTGTGCCGTGCTGAAACATATCTGTCAAGACCGGCATGAAACAGCATCCTCAGTTCCTGCTTTTTACTATTGGTTCTTGTCCCGTACATCAACGAAACTATTGAAGGACTGTGAGTTCAGGTGCACATGTCCAGTTCCTCCCTGCGGGGGCAGGTACGACTGAAAATGCTAGGAGGAAGGCACGCTAAGATTTGACCTCTTCCAACTGATACTGTGAACCTTGTTCTCTTCTTGTTCGTGCTTCTCTGCCATCTCACATTCATCATCACCACATCGCAGTTTTACTCACAACAGGCGTATACCAAGCCTTACACAAGCATATCTTTGCTCACATACTTTGTATACCACTACTTCTCTTACAGAAGAAATCTTACAGGAGAACGTCTTTAGTAAGACACTCGAACCTCAAGTTGACATCTGATACTGACCAAGCATATAGCCAAGCAAACACAATTGTGCTCCTTATCAGCAGATCAAACAACATGCCTTCCTCTCGTCGATCCAACGCAGCCACTGGACGTGGCTCATCGTCCAGGTCGATATCGAGTGCTCAACACCAACGCGGCTCTTCAGCACGTTCTGATGCTTCGACTCAACGGGTCTTGCCACCCAATGGATCTCGCGGTCGTCGCCAAGTTTCTGCAACAATCTCTTCTCGAGATACGCTCAGAACTAGCAAGCCAGACTGTATACAACCCAATCGTACTGCCGATCCTTCCTCCGCCCGTGGTAAATCTTTGCAACGCAGACTCGCTCTTTCAGAGGCCCTCACAACCCTCAATACCAACGACATGCCTCTTCCTGGCATCGGCAAGCCATGTACTGGACGTGATCTCATTACAAATCCTGACATGGCTGGGCTGAAAGATGGCCCCGAGAGTTCTATTCTGGATCGGGCTGCTGTTCATCCCGTGGAAAGTGACACGAAGATGTCCAAGAAGTCCAAGAGAGCCCTGAAGAAGAAGCAAAAGGCTGCTCTTAAGCAGCCGCCGCAGCGCAGGGGAGAGTTGCTCAACGAGGAAGAGGCAAAGCAGCCCACGATCACATTCCAATGGTCCGTCGACGGAGAAGAGGCAGAGCATCTAGATCAGCATGGCAACTTTGGCTATTCAACACGGATTTCTCATAAGGCTCGTCTGCGGGAAACCCGGCCACGAGGATCTATCGCTCGTTACGTTCTTGACTGGGTCAATGCCTTCAAACGTTGCTCTCTTAACATGACAACTATGGCACGCGCCGAAAAAGCAACGGACATCGTCGGCGTGATGGGAACAGCTCGTGGTCGGCCTTTTCAGACGCGTTTTTTCGAATATTCAGAGCCCACCTGCAATACCGGTGAAGATCAATCCAACGTCGACAATACTCTCAAGGACGACTTGTATCATGAGATTGGCGACAGTAATGCTCTCAAGGATGACTCAGGTGTACAAACCAGCTTCGATCTTTCTCTCAAGTACAGCTCAGGGTTTGAAGCCAGCCACGATGGTTCTCTCAAGCACAAGTCGGGTTCTCAGATCAGCTTCGATGCTTCTTTCAATGACGACTCAGGCTCCGAAACCAGCTACGATAGCTCTCCAAAGGACAACTCAGGGTCTGAGACCAGCTATGACGAGGCTTCCGACCACGAAAGTCATCATGGGAGCCCTGGAGACAAGGCAGCAGAACACCAAACTAAGCCTAGCCTCGATTCGATCGACACATTCCCGTCTTGTGGAAGTGGCCCAACAGAAAAGGCACTTCAATATATGAAGAATGCCCTGGAACTATGGGCGAGTCTCAAAGGTCGTTGGCAAGCAGAAGAAGAACAACATATTCAACCTGACCTTGGCGCTGTCGACACTGACCCTCCTTGTGGAAGTGGCCCGACAGAAAGGGCACTCCAATGTCTCAAAAGCGCTGCCGAACTTTGGGCAAAACTCCAAGGTCATTGGCGATCAGAACCTACTCCACAGAGTTCCGAAGCACAAGACGATCTCCTGGATAGTGAGCAGCCTGGTCAATTGGTGATGGGCCACTTCCACCTTGACGCTCCTCGGCCAGATCTACGCGGACTCGAGTGGCCCTGGCTATCTGCGGCTCCGCGCAAGTTCGGGAGGAAGCAGCTGTCAGAGACTCAGAGTGAGGACTTGGAATCCGACAGCAAGGAACGGGTACAATTGAGCCTCGCTGAGGATAACCAGACTGCATACCGAAGCATCTTTGGACCTTATTTTGGCCCGTTCGCGACTCGCCTCGATATCCTGCCGCCCCAGGTGACTGTACTAACCGTGGAATTTCCCGATCTCACCGCAGGATTTCCCGATCTCACCGCAGGGCTTTACGATCCATTCGTGCCCGTCGGAACCACTCAGCCACAAGATGACACGCAGCCAGCAGCGTCAGATGACAACAAGTTGCCGAACGAGCAAAAGAGCAACTTGCAAAGCGATATCTCCGCGCCCTCCAGCACATCTGCACTCCACCTCGACGAGAGCACGAAGCTCAACACAGACGAGCCAGATAGAAATCTCAAACGCCGACACACACCAATGATTAGCCGAGAGAGTAATCGCCCGAAGAAATTGAAGGGTAAAGAGGTCAAAGTCTTCGTCTTGAGGGAGAAGCCTGCCTGATTCGATATTCCATCTTAGACTGGGATAGCCCAAGTTGATGAATGATACAGGACTTGTTTAGATAGCTTTCCAGAAAACACACTCGTTTCAATTGTACTGTCATTTGGATCAGTCATGCATTGCTCGTTTCAATCATGTGTGTCGTGCAACAGAAACTTAGGTGGAATAGTACAGTATTTGAGGTCCAAAGGTTTGTTCTTGTTTTCCAGAAAGCCTTTCTCTGTACTTGGTCTTCTATTTTTACAATGCTGCTTTTGACTCTTTTCAATCGCCCTTCGTGTAGCCCCAGTTCCCCGCCCCAGTACTCTGCGTCCTCTGCAGCCCAAACGTCCTATCCCGCCCATGCGATTTGAGTCTCCTCGGCAGCTCCACGCCTCGAAAGTACGCTATACATATCGTCGCCGCCGCGCCCGCGCTCAACAAGCAATAAAACACCGTACTCAGATACAAATGCCCTCCCACACCCATCCACCCACTCGGCAGACTCGTCGTCGGATACCAGCGTACGCTGAACTTCAGCGGCAGGCTATCCCCAATCACGACTTTTGTGTTCTTGGTCAGGTGGCTCACGCTGTAGGCTGTTGCGCTGTCGATGACGCCGGGAGCGGTGGACTTGGGCGCGGCGTGCAGGAGGACATTGAGGTTGTTGGAGACGTGCAGGTGGGAGAGTTGGAGGATTCCCGTCAGGGCGATGATGAGCGGGATGTAGTTTATGTTTGCGGTGCCCATGGCGCCGATCTGGTCGTCGGCGTCGTGGAGGGTGGGAAGGTCGGTTATGGGGAGGGTGGGGATGCGGCAGGATAGTGGGCTGGAGGGATGTGTTAGCTGGAGTGTTGTGGTTTAGCAGGAAAATACTGGAGAATGTGAGACGTACGCGTCGTTGTGGATGTAGAATTCGAGGAGGTGGAAGAAGGGATCTGTTATGAAGTCGATTGTGCAGTTGATGTCTGAGTATATGTTAGTTTGCGATGCTTTTCTTCAACTTTGCTTGTTTGCGTGTTCATCGCTGCAGCTACTGAGCACCCACCTTTCTCAATACCAAAGTACAGCTCTAGAGGTCTTCCGGTCTCATTACATGTCGGAAAAGGCACATATTGCAGCTCGCCCTTGTCGTTGGTAATGTGTTCTCCTGTTTCGACAGTCCGATTCAGACAAGATACTGGGATAGCATCGCCGACTGTGTAGTAAGGAAGAGGACCGACTGCTTTAGCAGCAGTATGTGTGACCAGTGCTGCAAGTGAGCACGCGACCAGGTTGCGCATCGTTGTCATGACGTTTCGGTGAATGGAAGGTGTTTTTGCCAATGTGATGTGATTGGAAGCACAATTATGGGACGACGTCACATGTTGTAGGGCTGTCGCTGAAACATGTTTCATCTTGGCGCCAATGATTATTATTTCATCCAGGTGTCAAGCCATATCGCATTGCATGGGGAAATACTGCCTGTGAACCACCTCGTACAACATCTCATAGTAAGACCGGGGACGTTCTATGAGCAACCAGCTTACACCATGGAATACGATCCAATAATATCACTGTGTTTCGACACACCCTTGATGAACACAGCTAAACAGCACCACCCCTCACTCTGCCCCGCATGGACAGATGCAAGTAGTCATGTGTGTTAAGGACACGCACTGTCATGTACTGCGCTACAGAGAAGCCATGAATGGTGTTCGGATGTGCTGTCCATGTCGTGTCTTCTGTACCAAATTTGAACCTCGGCGCTTGACTAGTCCTAATAGCTCCACGAACGAAGAAACGGTCACCAGCTCTTCTCCCCAAGCTCTGTAATCGCTGTACAGGACTCATGGTTTCGGGATACAGTCTTACTTCCAAGGATCTTGAGGCATCCTGGGCGCTGAAGGGACGGCGAGGGAGAGAGTGTGTGTGTATAGCTCGGATAATCGTGTACCTTCCATATCAGGCCAGACCATTGGCAGCATTGGCATCGCATTTCACGTGTTACCCCTCATTTGACAACACCATACCTGAGCCTCATCTTCGCTGTCCTCCTGCCTTTTACACCCTCGAGGTAAGTCCTGGCAGCACAGTCTCGTTGTCCATTGCTGGTCGTGACCTTCTACCTCCAGGCGCCCAGAAAGTCCATATAAACACTTCTAAGACACTTGCTGCTACACCATCTACTACACCATGTCCTCCGACCCATACAACAACACTCCTGGAAGCAACATGGCGGCATTCCAGGAACAAATCAGCCAGGCCTCGGCCGCTGTGGCCAGCACAGCACAGGACGCATACCAGACTGTCCTCAAGATGGCCCGTCCTGCCCTAAACCGCACCAAGACCTACAGTAAGAAGGCTGTCCACTTTGGGGGTGGTAACATTGGAAGAGGTTTTGTTGGTATGTACCCGCACGAGCTAGGCTCACGCAAGACTGAGCTGACACAAACGCTGAACAGCCGAATTCCTACACAACTCCGGCTATGAAGTCATCTTTGTTGACGTTGTCGACGAGATCATCCAGCAATTCAACAGAAGGAACTCATACACTGTCTTGGAAATGGGCACAGAGTCAGACCAGACCTTCGAGATTGACCACTACCGCGCTATAAACTCCAGGACCCACGAAGATGAGGTCGTCGACGAAATCGCTGCCGCGAACCTGGTCACCTGCGCTGTTGGACCCCATATTCTCAAGTTCATTGCTCCTGTCATTGCCAAGGGCATCGACAAGCGAGCTGACATGACAAATCCCCTCGCTGTCATTGCCTGCGAGAACATGATTGGCGCTACCGATGCTCTCTTCGCTTTCATCGAGCCAAAGCTCGAGCACACTTCTGCCGAAGAGCTCAAGATCAAAGCTCGCTTCGCCAACTCTGCCATCGACCGCATCGTTCCTCAGCAAGATCCCAACGCTGGCCTTGACGTCAAGCTAGAGAAGTTCTACGAGTGGTGTGTTGAGGCAACACCTTTCAAGGATGCCAAAGGTGGTCAACCTCCGATCCAGGGTGTCCACTTTGTCGACAACCTCGAGCCATACATTGAGCGCAAGCTATACACTGTCAACACTGGTCACGCTACAGCAGCCTACTACGGCCATGCCCGCAAGAAGCGCACCATCCACGATGCTATGGTCGACCCTGAAATCAGGAAGATCGTACACGATGTCCTGTACGAGACCGCCAACTTGATCATCGACAAGCACGAGATCTCGAAGGAAGAGCAGATGGAGTATGTTGACAAAATTATCGTGCGCATCAGCAACCCTCATCTGGAAGACATCGTCGAGCGTGTCGGTCGTGCGCCCATCCGCAAGCTCGGCAGGAAGGAGCGCTTCATTGGCCCAGCATCGCAGCTTGCCGAGCGCGGTGAGAAGCACGATGCACTTCTGGGTGCTATCGAGACTACCTTCCGCTTCCAGAATGTTGAGGGAGATGACGAGAGCAGAGAGCTTGCGAAGATTATGCGTGAGAAGAGTGCTGAGGAGGCAACGACGCAAGTTACAGGTCTTGAGCCGAGTCACCCATTGTACCCTGCGGTGCTTGCTATTGTCAAGAAGGTTCAGAGCGAGAAGAACTGATGGAGCTGATGTGTTATTTGTTTACAAAGACTTGCACTTAGGGCGTTGGGGCTGCAAATGTGATTCCAAGACGACAAAGAGGACGATGAGGAGAGATGATGGAGCATGAACATGACGAACGAAGCCTGACGAGCTAATGAGGTAGCGAGAATCGCAAACCAGATTGTATAGCATTGTTATATTGTAGCTTATGGCAACGACAACATCATTCTGAGCCTTGTACAGTGCCATACTTGAGAACCATGAGTAGGCCGGGGGCGTGAATCGATGGTCTTGCGCACTCTTATGTTCAAAGCGATACTGAAGCTAAAGTCAGACCATGCCGTCGCGTCGTTTCAGAATTATCCCAAGAAGGCAATGCATGATCAAATCACACGGCACATGTTGTGTACCCCAGTATTTTGGTTTAACAGGTGTATCATCAAATCACGAAACATCTCAGAAGCTCGTCAATCATATCCTCCCTCTTTACGCCGCGTATACTGCTATCCTCGTTCCTTGTTCCTACGTGGCATCTCATCTAGCCACTCAAGTCGGCGTGCAGCAATACCAAGTTTCAGCGAGGACCTACGCGCATCCAGCCCCGCACCCCCTGAGGGCAGCATCTCCTCCTTACTGTCTTCTGCCATTGGAACTCGGACACTATGAGACTCGATGTGAAAGTGGGTTGTGCGGTCCCCTGGATAGAAGCTCATGCTGACATCCATGCAACAGAGGCAGCTTTTTGCTCGATCAGAGCGGGTCAAGGGCATTGACTTTCACCCAACAGAGCCATGGGTACTGACACACGACTTGTTGCGAGCATGCATTGTTATTGATACTCCCTAGATCCTCACCACGCTCTACTCGGGTCACGCTTACATTTGGTCATACGAAACCCAAGCAATCATCAAGACCTTTGAGCTTACAGATGTGCCGGTTCGCGCTGGTCGCTTCATCGCGAGGAAGAACTGGATCGTTTGCGGCTCCGATGACTTTTCCATCCGTGTCTACAATTACAACACCTCAGAGAAGATTACTGCCTTTGAGGCACATCCCGACTACATTCGCGCCATAGTCGTCCACCCAACGCAGCCTTTCGTCCTTACAGCATCTGATGACATGACAATAAAGCTTTGGGATTGGGAAAAGGGCTGGAAGTGTGTGCAGGTGTTTGAAGGTCATAGCCACTATGTTATGGGTCTTGCGATCAATCCCAAGGACACGAACACTTTTGCGTCCGCTTGTTTAGATCGGACATTAAAGATCTGGAGCCTTGGATCGAGCACAGCAAACTTTACACTAGAAGCACATGAGACCAAGGGAGTCAATCACGTTGACTACTACCCGCAATCAGACAAGCCATATCTGCTTACGACTTCTGACGACAGGACTGTCAAGATCTGGGACTACACATCCAAGGCACTCATCGCGACACTGGAGGGTCATGCCAGTAATGTCTCCTTCGCCTGCTACCATCCCGAACTTCCCGTTATTATCTCTGGATCCGAAGATGGCACGATCAAGATATGGCACGCCAACACATACCGCTTGGAGCAGTCACTCAGCTATGGGCTGGAAAGAGTATGGTGTGTGAGCTATCAGCGTGGCCGGCAGGGTATTGCAGTTGGTTTCGATGATGGTGCCGTAGTTGTAACGATGGGTCGTGAGGAGCCTGCGGTATCCATGGATGGGTCAGGCAAGGTCATCTGGGCAAAGCATTCGGAGATATTGACCACCGTTATCAAGGCTGGTGGTGCGTCAGAGTTCATGAGCTATAACAGAGCTTTGCTGACTTTCGCACAGATTCACTCAAAGATGGAGAGTCGCTCACCCTTCCGTCGAAAGACCTTGGCTCCACAGAACTCTACCCACAATCGCTAACACATTCGCCGAACGGCAGATTCGTGGCTGTTTGCGGAGACGGCGAGTACATCATTTACACAGCGTTGGCGTTGCGAAATCAGGCTTTTGGTTCTGCATTAGACTTCGTTTGGGCCTCGAAGGAAAATGACAAGGACTATGCGATACGTGAATCAGCCACCAGCGTCAAGATATTCAGGAACTTCAAGGAGAGAGGATCTGGAGGCTTGAACGTCGGATTCCAGGCTGAAGGTCTAACAGGAGGTATCTTACTTGGTGTCAAGGGTCAGGGTGGTATCGGTCTGTTCGATTGGGAAAGTGGGCAATTGGTTCGCCGAATTGAGGTCGAACCCAGAAATGTGAGTATCTACTCTGCACGCGGTGCGAAGGTGTGTGCTGACAGTGATGCAGGTCTACTGGTCGGAGTCCGGTGAGCTCGTTACTCTAGCGTGTGAAGATGCCTTCTACGTGCTCCGCTACTCGCGTGAGAACTTCCTCGCTGCGCTGCAATCTGGTGAAGTGGAGGATGATGGTGTCGAGGCTGCATTCGACACTATCACCGATGTCCAAGAAAGGTAACGCCAGTCCTGCATTGTACTCGGCGTCCTTACTGACGTGACACAGTGTACGAACTGGTGAATGGGTGGGAGACTGCTTCATCTACACCACGTCAACGAATCGTCTGAACTACCTTGTTGGTGATCAGACATATACCATATCACACTTCGACCAGCCTATGTATGTCCTTGGATACCTACCTCGCGACGGACGTGTATATGTGGCAGACAAAGATGTCGGGATCACATCATATGCCCTATCTCTGTCAGTTGTCGAATATCAGACACTCGTGCTACGTGGAGACCTGGATGCCGCGAATCAAATGCTACCAGATATATCTGAAGACCAAAAGAACAAGATTGCACGATTCCTCGAAGGTCAAGGCTATAAAGAGCAGGCCTTGGAGGTTGCTACAGACCCGGAACACCGATTCGACCTTGCACTATCACTTGATCAGCTAGAAATTGCACTGGAGCTGGCTCGTGCTGCTGATGTTGAGCATAAGTGGAAGACCGTCGGCGATGCTGCTCTGACTGGATGGAATCTGGCGCTTGCCGAAGAATGCTTCACTCATGCAAAAGATATGGGCTCGTTGTTACTGCTATACTCATCTACTGGAAATGCTGATGGGCTTCGCACGTTATACAGCACAGCCGATGCTGCAGGTTCAAATAACATCGCATTCTCTTGCTTGTGGCAAGTGGGAGATGTCAGTGGCTGTGTTGACCTTCTCGAGCGGACTGGTCGGACAGCAGAAGCAGTACTTTTTGCACAGACGTATTGCCCCAGCCGTGCACCAGGAGTTGCCTCGAAGTGGCGCAAGGGTCTCGAGGAGAATGGTAAGGGCAGGTTGGCACGCAGTCTCGGCATGCCACCTGGTGTCGATGAAGGCATCGAAGCAGATGAAGATCTGTTTCCGGAATGGGAGCAGTACCTACAGTCCGAGCAAGAGGGTGGCAAGGAAGAGGAGCCGCTGATTGACGTCAATGGTGATGACGCCGCTACACAAGAGCTTGAGGCGAAATTGAATGGCACTAGCCTCGAGGACGATTCGATTGAGGCAGACATCACACAGCCACCGTTAGACACACCTGCAGTGGCGACTGCACTAGCGCAAGAAGAAGTGCCGGAGGAAGAGGTGGCAGAGGTGGACGACGTTGTGGATGAGGCATGAGGCATAGTGTAAGTACGACTTCTGTTAGATTACATTCAATGAGATCAAAAGGTCCCCTATTCCCACAGCTCGGCCAGCGGAGCTGGAGGCGGCCGGCGTTCTAGTGCTGCTGCTCGTGGCTCTGGTGTGTATGTATGAAGAGTGCCGTGGGGATCTCATATGACAGATTATCCTAGAGAATTTAATCGCCATCACGACGGATCAGTAGAAAATGCTACGAAATACCTCCTTGGACTTGATGCGGAGAGTGTCGTGAGGACCTTGAAAGACTTCAATAAGTGACTGACGACACCTTCTGGAGCAAAGTACGAGCCGGGTGAAAAGGCTTGGAGCGAAAACACACTAGCGAACGACTGCACATTGGTCGCCTAACCCCAGAGCTCAGACAACGTCCGCGGACTGCCCTCAGCATCGTGCCGTGATGCCCGTGGCGTGCCTTCCCTACCAGAATAACAATGCCAAGGCGGTGACAAATCATGTGGCAAATGCATCTAGAGCGTCGATCAGCAACAACTGCTACACTTCTACCATCTACTTGGACCAATGCCAACCTAGACCACCTGACTGAAGTGTGGATGTGCGCTTCCACATTGCTGCACTGTGCTCAAACCTAGCAACTATTCTTTAGCTCATTTTGTATGCCTCATCTGGCTAATCATCGCTAATCTACAGTACGCTGGCGATCCAATCCAGCACATCAAGCATATTACTGCGGTTATTGTTAGCACATCCTCAGACTTACCGGAGTCTTGATCGCAGACCGTCCGTACGCCCACTATGGGCAATTGTGAGAGTGGTTTCAGCTGCGAAGAGTACCAGAACCTCCAGCCAAACAGTACGGAATGGATAGCTCTGAACTCAGATCCCGTGATCCTGGGGTGGGGTGTATGTGATCATTATCATTTCAGCTGCTCGTGCTGATTTTGCGGTAGTCAATGGCTGCATTCTATGGGTCTGCTCTGCTGACAGTGGTAAAACTATCTTATGTATCAATGAAACAGCTGTGTAAGCTAATTTGAAGAATTCCAGTTGGCTATCTTCTGGGGCTACTTCACAAATTCGGTCCCAGATGGACTCCTGACGGATATCGACTACGTTGTGATCACTGAATGGCCGAAGCTGCTACAGCTCATTGGTAGACACCACCTGAATTGGATCATGTTGTCCTTCAGACACCTTGGGTGGCAGAGTCCCAACAAGGCAATCCTGGTGATTCCTCAGGACCTCCGCACCGAAGCACTTCGCCGCTTTGTGCTACAGCTCAGTGATCAGCAGCATCTCGTTGGTCCCGCATTGCTCATTGGCGCAATGGCAAGCTCTTGTGATATAAGTCAATACGAGTTTACTGTTGTCATAGCGCTTGCTTGGTTCTCCACAATCACGCATCTTGCGACGCTAAGTATCCTTGAAGGACACTTCCGGGTCAACTGGTATTGGCCCCCCCAACTCAGTGACACAAACATGCTGATGCTGACAGGGAAATGGCACTATTCAGAGTCGCGCTGATGGCTGTCAATCTTGTCTTGTTGTGTTACGGCCTAGTGATTGGAGAATATGAATTTGCAGATGCTAGGCCGTCGCAATTCTATCAAGGTGTGCCACTGAAGTGCGTTCTGAGAGCACAATGGACGTTCTTCAAGCCTCGTGCTGTAACGATTGTCATGACACTCTTCATCATCTACCTCTTCATCGCTCGGATCTTTACGATGACATTCTTCGGAAGACTGCTCAATTGGCTGGAACTTGAACTTCGAGCTCAAGACCCAAGCTCGGCTACTGGAGCGACGGTACTCCCCCAACGAAAGCAGAGCACCGTCACCAACAGTGATCTAGTGATCGAGTGGCCTGTGCTCCGCGACATCCCGCAACATCCTTACGCTATGGCGCTTCAAAAAACATGGGTGTATACCAGATATTGGCGCAGCTCAGCTCGACGCCACTTTGAACGAGAGTTAAGCTACTTACAGGTGACCAAGCAGATGGAAAAAGAGTCTTCCGTTCACGACCTCATATTGCAGATTGAACGATGTCATCGTCCTGGACGAAGCTATTGGTATCTGATGACAAACCCACACATCTTCCATTATTACATGGGACGTATCAACAACAGTTTCGCCTCGCAACTCCCAGCATTGTTCTTTGGTCTCTCCTACGGTTTTGCAACGCTCATCATCTTGCGTGTCAAGGCCCGCGACTTGCCCGCATCTGCCCTTGGACTGGACTTTGGGCAGATTGTTGCCCTTCTGCTGTTAACTCTTCCGGTTTTGACCGCATTCGAGACATATTTTGGTATGATTTATATCTTTGCGAGTTTCAGTTTTCCAATCCTTTCATCCTTACGGCACCCTCCCACATCAATTCAGCCACCACCGTCTCCATCGATCAACGCCAGGCACCTCCACCTTCGAACTCATCTGAGACCCTAACAATTCTTGTCCTCTTCTTATTTACCTCCTTGGCACCCTCCTCCAGTGAAATGCCTTGGACTTCAAGCTGATTTTCCACTTCTTCAGAATTTCGACATAATGCTCTGGACTCATTGACGCCACCTGCCCACGAATTGATAGAACCTCCGCCATTCGTTCTTCCATCCACATCCAGACGTACGCGTCGCCAGGCCACTGCGACGCCGGTGGCGCCAACCACTAAGTACCCTAGTGTGGCATGTGAGATGGTCAGATCTCTGAGTATCAAGACCATGCTCCGTTCCGAAGCGTATTACCGAAGACAACGACATCAAAACTTCCTTCACCTCATAGACTGTGAGCAAGGCAGGAGATTGCTCAGATTTTACTTCCTGCCCACTTGTCCCCTGCCTACTGGACTTGGTGTTGCGCTAGCACTCGTCGATTCGTCGTTTATGCTGTTCGGCTTGGTCATCTTTGGCTTGCCCTTGGCCAGCATTGGCAGTACGATAATTGTCGCGATACATGAGCTCATCAACACCACCCATGCCTTTAATGCGCGAAGAGCGGCAGCACGCGGAGAGATTGATCTTACGCTCTCGGACGACTCGAGTCAGGTTGACCAGGTCGGTCCATTTGGCGAAACTGGTACGGCGTCGGAAGGCGAAGCTCTTGTGGCGAAGTTGCAGGGTCCTACGGCTGAGGATATAACCACGATGGGTATGCTCGCTCGTACCGACCTCATTCAACCATCGCTGGCTGCTGGCTGAATCGTGGGTACGACATGGCAGTTTGAGGCTGTGGCAGTCTCCAAGACTGACCTTACACAACACAACTCCAAAAGTCGCTACTCTCATGTTCCTATAGATATCGCACAAGACCTAGATGGTACTTGGCTTGTCCTTAAAGCGTGCCGTATTGCAAGAGATTTTGCACCCTATGCGGAATGTCATTGTATTTGTATTGCACTTCATCCCAGTACACTATTGTCACAGAGCATAAGTCAGAGCAAACTCCCGACGCACTCT
>Ga0058702_10000301_pt1 | contig 23387 bp, 28 predicted proteins | sample AgamicOrSfe_FD_83781 | JGI IMG/M metagenome (GOLD analysis project Ga0058702, IMG submission 83781) | Agave microbial communities from Guanajuato, Mexico - Or.Sf.e | ecosystem: Host-associated > Plants > Phyllosphere > Phylloplane/Leaf | place: Guanajuato, Mexico | collected 2012-05-30 | reverse complement strand
GGCTGGGCATGGGTGTGGGGGACTATCAACACGGTCAAGGGGAATGTAGATGTGACGTTCAGTGTCAAGGGTCGCAAGAAGAAGGGCGTGTGTCGGTTCAAGGCGAGAAGGGTGGGTGGGTTGAGTGGGCTGGTAAGTGGTCGAGGTTGGGACCATGATGGATCGTGCTAATGGACAGTGTAGTTCCAGACGACTGAGTGGAGTCTGACGACGGAGGACGGGGAGGTGATGCAATTGCTGGATCCAGCAAGGGACCCGTTGGCAGCAGCAGGCGTCTAGAAATGTCGTGAGATCGGTGTGATTTCAGAGTCCTGTTCTTCGCCCTGGCAAGAAGAAGATCGTTCATAGTCGTGATCAGTAGCACGCAAGCTCTATCGACAGATCTTTCGGAATCGAGGTATAGTCTCGAGAAGAAGGATTCGAAGGGCTTGCACTCACTTCCACAGCACTACTGCGCAGTAGCGTACGTGGCTATTCTCGAGGGCATGACTGTTGCTATAAGTAACTCCAATTCATCATGCCTCGGACAGGGTTGGCGAGGACGAATCCACGACACAAGTTCTGGGTCAATGCTGACAGCCTATCTCTCGTTTGCAAGGAGGCGCAAGCCGTTCACGTGAGGATAACAGCATTGAAAATGGACTTTGAGTGTGTGCTGTAGAGTCTTGCGAAGCTGTGGAACCTGGACAGCAGAGAAGAACCTGGACATGAGGCTTATGTCAGATATTCGAGGATCTAGCCAATGTGACGATACCAGAATATAGGACGCATTCGTCTTAATGTCAAGAATGCTGCCTCATTACCTGATGTTCTACCTTCGATCTTGTCCTACTTGTGCTTCGTTTTGTCACAGACCGCTCGTAGAGCAGGTCCCATCACGCAGCTGATCCGATATAGTACATTCGACTATCTAAACTCGTCGACGTGTGGATTTGTCAGCATGCTCGGCAACGGCTGAGCTTCACTATATGGAGGATGTCATTACTACGCGCGATATCACAGGCATACACAACTCTATCTGGACGTCGCCGAGCTTAAAATCGTAATTACGATGGCAGATGCTCATAAGGAGGGTGGCATCATTCTATACGACCTCCCCGACAATGCACGCTCCGGACGCGTCTCTTGCTGGTCCTATAATCCTTGGAGAAGTATGGCGTCTTCCCAAACCTATACGTAGAACAAGCTGACCTGTTCGCCTTTGAAGCTCGTCTTGCGCTGAACTTCAAGGGTCTGGAGTATGCCGCTACTCTTTTGACAACTTGTTATGACGTGCTCTAATGTATGTTGTACTGCGTGACAGGTACAAGACACAATGGGTTGAGTACCCTGATCTTCCGGCGACGCTGAGCGATCTGTACGTTCTCCTTCCGCTGCAACGCCGTGTTCACTGCAAAGACAGAGAATTACCACCTTCGCGTTCCCCTTTGCATTCAAGCATTGACCTCATCTTAACACTCCCCACTACAGCAGCATCACCCCAGCCCCCATCAAAGAATACACAGCCCCTTCGGGCGGCACCAGCCACACACCCGCCTACACGATCCCTTCCATCCGCCTTCATGGCAAGCACATCATGGACAGCGCCGCCATCGCCGCAGCCCTCGAAGCCGCTCATCCAACGCCATCTCTCCACCTCGACCACCCCATACAGGCCCGCGTGAAAGAAGTGCTAATCCAAGCCTTCATGCCCATCCGCGGCGATGTCATCCCACAGATCCCTGAGCATGTTCTCTCGCCTGGGTCAATCGAATATTGGGTGCGCACGCGGACAGCAGACTTGGGTGACTTGGCAATGTACAGGAAGGAGCATGGTGGCGAACAGGCGTATGAGGCAGCAAGGGGAGCATTAGAAGCGGCTGCGGAATTGTTGAGAGAGAATGGAGGACCATTCTTTTTGGGGCAGGAGGCATCTTATGCTGATTTTCTGTGGGTGAGCTTTGTGATGTTTGTGAAGAGGGCGACGGAGGAGGGGTTTCAAAGGATCGTGGACGTGGATGAGGTGTTAAGAAAGCAATTTGAGGCGTGTAGGCCGTGGATGGAGAGGGATGATTGAAAGATTGGATGGGCCTTAGTATTTTCAGGTTAGAAAGATGATATTGATGGAAATGAGTGGTACTTGTGGTTGGCCATCTCTCGACAAGGCTCCACTCAGAAGGAACTTCGCAATCTAACCACAAGGCACTCTCAAGCTTGGGCGGTTAGAGGAAGACGACTACGAGTACTGTATTAGTAGAAAACTAGTACTGATCACCTTATTCAACCGTTGTGACGAAGTGGTCGTGCAAACATTGACTGTCTTATAGCATTGAGGCAGGTACATGGCACATGCGTCACCTGTTTGTGCTGCTTACTGTTGTTACAATGCATACACGAAGGGTTTGTCCGTGTGCAGCTCCAGCTCCGACCATACATAGGCCAATACGTAGGGCTTGCGGGAATGGCGCTGGAGGGCTACTCAATGGCGCTGGAGGGCTACTCTTTCGTCTCGAACACGTTAATCCCAGAACAGGAACATGCTGGAACAGGAATATGCTGGATCAAGCTGATCTTACAGTCCTCCCGTGTGATAACGCCATGTGGTTCAGCTGTGCTGAAGCATGCGAGCTGATGTGATAGTCGTTGTAAGGCTGATCTCGCCTTGCACCCCTGATCTCCATTTCACCGAATCCTTCAGGCATGGTAGCGAACTCTATTCCATCCACGGACCACCTTATCACGCTTTTCCTGCAACAACGACGCTATCATTTGTCCTCTCGATGTGCCTCGATGGTACGCGAAATCGCCTAGGTGGACGCTGAAGATAAATGTGCAATAGTCTCCGTGTTGGATGTTCTCGCATCTGGCAGCATCGCACAGGGATGTTCTCAGGTTGTCTCGAAGTCACAACATTACCACCTGGACGGGTACAACCTGAAAGTCTTTTCCACCCACTTCTTCTTCTTCAGCTTCCCTCTCCTTTGTTCTTCTCACGCAGTTCGCAGTCGGCTGTGACACAGCATCTGCAGCCGGACGATGACATACGTCGCGACGGTATGACCCCCACCATCTCATACTGTTCCTTGGAATCGTCAGGCAAGCCATGTCACGATGTGCCATGTGCATGCCACAACGGCTGGCGGGCCGCCGACGCTCAGCGACGACACTTGACTCTGTTCGGACAATACTACGCCAGTGACACCTCCTCGAACCACGTCGCGCGTGCTGCATGTGCTTCTTCCGTTGACGAATATCGCCGAGATTGGTTGAGTGTTGCTTTATCCGTTTCCTCGATATAGCACGAATCACACGATGGCGAGTCTGCTCGTGGCGCTGGCAAGATGTAACTTGTGTATAAAATCGTGATGTCCTAACAGACAATGACGAGAGCTTCCTGATTCAATGCAGTAGCCAAGCAAGAGACCAGCATTGTGCCTCCCTGTACATCTCTTCAGTTACTCTTCATTCACATTCCCGCTATCACATCTCCTCTTCATCGAACCACTGTGTTTTATGAGGTCCGTTCAGGAAGGTCAAAAGATCAAGGAAGAAAAGCACCGAAGCATACATCTCAACGTCTGCATAGACCACTGCCGCGCCATGACACCGAGCTTTCAGGCATCTATTGTTTTCACGCTATAAGAGCTCCACAAATATAGGTGATCCGCGTCTATTCCTTCTGCTCATCATATAACGCTCACCGCCCACGACTCGCTCGTCTGATTCAGCTTCCTTCACATACCGTTCGTTTCAGACAGGCAAGGGACTCATATAGAACCATTAGCTTCACACAATACTTACAGTTCACGACATTCTTTCAACATCGAAGTCACATATACTGGCCATCTCAACCTATTCACTCTTTTTCCGACCATCTACACATCCTCCTACATTTGGAGTTGAATTTGGCTGCCTTTCAGGCTAAGATACAGCGCAACCGGCCATTGGCTCTATATCAAACGACAAGGGTCACACTTTCACAACATACCGGACGAAATGTCCACCATAGAAGACCTTCCTCCGATCGGGCGCACCATGAAGACCTCACCCTACACCTATTCCAGCATCGCCAATCACCTCTATTCTCCAGCCACGCCGATAACAATGATCTACTTCCTCGAGATGTTTCTCCTCCCAATTGTCGCAGAGTTCCAGCTGGATACTATCGCGGACCTCACAATCCAGCTCGATCGCTACCTCGCACTGGTCTACTTCACCATGACCCTGAACTTTGCTGCCATGGACGCAGTGACGTCACAGCAGTCTGGCCTGATAGATCGCGCTGTACAGCATGAGCTCTTGCGTGAGGAGGATTACGCCTTGCCATTGCTGTCACAATCAACACCGACGACAACGGCACACACGTGGGTCAACCCTTTCAGCACCGTAAACAGCACAGCACGCCGCCACAGCTCGACCCCGATACCATCACGGACCGCAAGATGTAGCACCAGCAGTGCTGCCACACCGGTCTCGGTCGCCATCAGCACCTATGCACCATTCACAAAACGCAACTCGATAGCTTTCGGCACATCATCGTCATGGCAACCGCGTTGGGCACTCGAATCGACAAAGAACGTGGTCGCGCGACGAGCGAGTCAGGCTAGTGTTGCGCTAGAATGGGGTGGTGGTACTGGCAGGGGAGTGCCAAGGGCTTCGGCGGTGTTGGTGTAGATGCTGTATCGTATACTGTGATTGTGATGGATGTGGTAGGTGTGCTGCGATTGAGCGTTACTTATAGACATGTTTTTTCACTATTTTTCTGACAGCAATTGTTCCCCCGTTCAATCTGCAGTAAAGCGTTGCCCGTTGCAATGATTGCATGCTGATTTGTCCAATGTGATTGGTAAGGGACCACACATGGGTACCCTGTTGCGCTGTCAGTATCATCCTCTCACTCCCTTCTTCCTGCCTTTCTCCCTCTTTTCCGCCTCCTGAGTGCATGCCTGCCCAGACATTATGGTTGTCCAAGTATTGAAGTTGCATTCATGTGACGAGCATGCACAAGCAGACTTATTCAGCGTTGCAGACTCGTGGCATGCATGCCGACGAGACTACCTTACTTTACTACATCACAGAACTGAAAACCACCTTGGGAGAGTGCCGTAAACAATCAGTTCAGACCTATTGACTGTGACTATAAACTCATGAAGTATTACGAACCAGGTGACAAGTCTATCCAGCGACTCAGAACAGGCCAGTGATCGTCATAGAGCAAGAAGTCGGGAGCGATTAAATCGCGCCTTAAAACAGGGAGGACTCGGAAGACATCTTGAAGTCTATTGCAAGAGCCAAGGAAGAGAACTACTCCCAGTGTATACGGAAGGACGACAGCAGCCTGGATAGGATGAGAGGTAGTGTATGTGCAGGAATGATCGCCTTGACTCGTGGAAACTCGAAAAACGAAACGGGACACAGTCCAAATCTGAAACTTTAGAAGACCTGCGACATGTCCAGATGAAACAGCTCTCCAATCACCGCGTGTCATGGTCAACTACCCCGCCTGGTCTTGCGCTCTTCCCATGATCTTTCATTTGACCTTCTCTGTCCTGTTCAGTTCACGTTCTCGTCTTTCTTCACACCCTCTCAAAGTTCTTGATTCCTCACTAGCCCTTGACCTTCACTCTTGCATGTTTGGCCTCAGTCAGCTTTCCACTTCAAGAGGTCTAAGTAAGAGATAGTCACACTCTGTTTCTCCATCATGTCGGCGTCTTGTCCAGAGCCGATACACAAAACCATCAACCACGACGACTTCAAGAGCCACGAGAACCCGGACATCACTCTATTGACTTCTTGGTCTGTGCCTCGCTTCGACAAGGAGACTCGTCAGAAAACCGTCGAAAAGCATGCACTCAAGCTACTAACCACCAGAGTTGCATTGAGTGCTCTTCCTCCTCATGACTTGACGAAGAACACAGCTATCGGGCTGATGGTCTCGTCACGCTGGGCTAGCTCTACGAAGACATCCTTCAACCTGCCCTGGGAACAATGGGTTCGGCTGGAAACTATTGCTGAAAATCTTCAGCTCGGACAGCACAGATGAGGCGAAGACACCTGTAACTCAAGTCACGCTCGAAACGTTTTGGCATTTTGCTGTCGTATGTGATGAGTGGAATGTGAATGCGAAAGATTCTCGTGTCATTGCACTCTTCCACTCATGGTACCAGGCTCACAGCAAGGAGCGGTCATCGGACGGAGCAAGCAAGCTTGCATTTGCACGATCGCTCTTGTGGCCGACATGGTACTTCGAGAACTCTGTTGGTTTTCAGTGGGCCACGAAGTTCCTCATCTACAACGACATTGGGCATATCGAAGCCTACAATCCCACGAAATACCGAGAGATCATCATGCCCAAGCGCGTTACTCGTGAGTACTTGCGCAAGTCGTTAAGGTCTACCTCATACTAATCACCGACTCTTCAGACATGCTCAACAGCGCGAAGGCTCGTGTGCGCTACGTCCTTCTGCAGGAACTCTATACCGTCATCCGTCCATTTCTGAAGAAAGGACTCTGTCCTCATGCCGCCACAACTGTCTTCGGTTTCATGGTTGAACTAGAGGAATTGAAGGCATCATTTCTCAACATCCAGGCACCAGGCACAAGTGCAAACGAATTGATCGGACGTCTTGAGAACTTCGACGTCGACTCGACCGAGGCTTGTCAAAATCGGAGGCCTTGTGTGGCTCTCGAACCACTGAAACACAAGGTGCACGCGGCCATTGAAAAGGTTAAAACGTACATTGATGGCTTGTGCCTGAATTGCATCAATAAGCCAAGCAGATCCAAGCACAACCTCAGTGACTGCCCGTATGCTGTTGATTGGAAGGATCACCTTGATTCATGTGGATTCGTCGACTGGGACTCGGGCTGTGGCATCGATCACGGTCAACCGACATGGTACTTCTCGTCGACCGCTTCGGAGTTCAACCACAAGAGGCTCTACAACGACTGAGAGTTGGCGAGAGGTAAGGCGGATCAATTTTCTGCTATTACCATCGCGAGGATTAGCAAGCGTAGACAGGGCGAAAGTGTTGGAATAGATAATCTCAGCACACAATGACACATTAGCGACGAAGTATGGCCCAGGACACCGGGGTTGCTTCACAGTATATGTACTTCTGCATTACGATGGTTGCAAGGTTGGGAAGGCTGTGTCCAACCCATGAGAGACAAATCTTGCATGTAGACTAGCTCAACGAAACTGACATGCCACACACGCTCTGATGGTTGAGTTGCACTTTCTACTTCCCACGTCATGCTCTCTCCGCAATCACTACAACGTCCACGCAATCGTCTCATGCCCAGGTCACCTGCCTACCAATCGTCCAGCACATTGACCGCGTGCTCTATACCAACTAAGAGAGAGCTAATGTGATCTGCCTATATATTTGTCCTGGCACAATTCACGATGCGCTCCACGCTCCTGTTGTCACGATCCGACTTTGCTCTTGTAGCTGATGGGGGTCAAACATCGTTCCCAACCATCTGACTTTGGTTCCAGCATTGCTCTGCTATGTTGTGTATGTGCAGCGATGGCAGATCAGTAGTCCACCGTACGGCGTCGAGTCGCAGCTCTGCGGACATTGCTGCATTCTGCATGGTCCTGTATAATGCAAGGCTTGCTGGAGTGGCATGGTTGACGAGGAGTTATATCAACACATTCAGTATCTCCCTCAATCCCACTCGTCGTCATCATTGTCAGCAACCTGATTCCTACTCGACCTATCATCCTGCTTCCTCGACACAGTCGTGGTTTTGGCAACCTTCTGCCGCACCAGCACGCCTGCTGCAAGAAGGCGTGCTTCTAGTTGCGCCGTAGTGATGTTATCACCATACCCTAGACCTTCGAAACCCAGTATTCGATCAGTGCTCACACCATCCACAAATGCTAGCACACAAGGCAGAACCTGAACCTTCAATTTGACTACCAGAAACGGAGCATTATCAACATTGATCTTCAGGAAGCGCGTATCAAAGTGTGATGTTGCCAAAGTCTGCCAAAGTTTTAGTACAGGAAGGCTACATGTCTCCACCGCGCCCTTCCACTCCTGTTCACCAACCTACCTCGATATGCTTATCCATGATTCTACATCGATTGAAATCCGGCTTAAAGAAATGGACAACGCACAGCTTCGTAGACGTGGTAATGTTCATCAATGCTTTCTCATCCTTGATCTCCTGGTACGTGCCATGCTCACTCTGCCTCATTAGCTTCTGCCGCGATACCTCCTCGTGGAGTTGCTGCAGTCGCTTCTCGCGTAGCGCATCAAGCGTATCGTCGTTCTCGAGCTCGGCGATCAGGTCGTCCTCGTCGATATCAGGGTCGCCGCCAGCTCGATCAATCACGGTCGCGACATTGTGGTCGAGATTTGACATTGCTTTTCCCTGCTCGCGAAGGTTTGCGAGATCTTGCTATTTTGACGATCAGGGATGTCACACGGCAAGCTGAGGCGATTAGGGGGAGAGTATAGGAAAGTCCTGTGATATCAGGATGAGACGAGCTTGAGGGCGACGTGCTGTAAAAGGGGTAGACAACGAGAATAGGCATTCAAAACTGACTCGAAGGAGATAGCCCCGGACGCGACGACCTCAACAAAGACAATCTGATCTCCCCTGAAAGTGAGCGAAAAGTTATACTCGTACCTTGCCTGGAAAATACAGTCTGTCCATCTCCCAACGATCAAGGCACCTCTTGTTTTACTTTGTCCTCGTCTCGACCGTGAGCCTACCAACAGTCCCAATTGACGGGCCATATCGAGAACGCGCGGACCGTTTGTACCAATCCCAAACACAAACTACTACAACACCACCACCAAAGTTCTAAGTTCTCACTCGATTGCGAAACATCTCCCAAGATGACGGACGAAAAGAAGAGAGATGACTACGAGATGAATGAGAAGAGCCAGAACTTCGAGCCGATCCAGGCGTCGAGGACACCACCATCAGCGCCTTCAACCAGCATAGCAAACAGTCCCTCCGCGCCTATCCTGGCATACTGCTTCGCTTCCATTCTCATGACCGTCTCGAACAAATACGTCCTGTCTGGCCGAGACTTCAACCTCAACTTCTTTCTACTAATCGTGCAGGTAAGGAGGGCGACCGTCGAGTGAAGAATGAGAAAGGTGGCTAATATGCTACGTAGTCTGTTGTTTGTATCTTTGCTATTCAGACTGCCAAGACGATGGGAATCATCACTTACCGTGACTTCAACACCGATGAAGCCAAGAAATGTGAGTACTCCTGAGGACCTCACATCATCAAGAAGCATTGCTAACGATTCCCACTACCAGGGTTCCCCATCTCCCTCCTCCTCATCGGCATGATCTACACCGGCTCCAAAGCCCTGCAGTTCCTCTCCGTCCCCGTCTACACCATCTTCAAGAACCTCACCATTATCCTGATCGCCTACGGCGAAGTCCTCTGGTTCGGCGGGTCCGTCACCCCCATGACCCTTGTCTCCTTCGGCCTCATGGTCCTCTCCTCCGTCATCGCCGCCTGGGCCGATATCCAAGCCGCGCTCTCCGGCCACAAAGGCGCCGCTCTTTCCGCCGAAGCCTCCGCAAAGCTTTCAACTCTCAACGCCGGCTACGTCTGGATGCTGTTCAACTGCTTCTGCAGCGCGGCGTACGTGCTCGGTATGCGCAAGCGCATCAAGTTGACGAACTTCAAGGACTTTGATACTATGTACTATAACAACTTGCTGTCGATTCCGATTCTGATCGTGTGCTCGCTGGTCTTCGAGTCCTGGACCCCGGCCAACATCAACCTCAACTTTCCGCCGCTTCACCGCACGCCCATCATCAGCGCCATGATTGTTTCGGGACTGTCCTCCGTGTTCATCTCATACACGTCAGCATGGTGCGTGCGCGTCACGAGCTCCACGACATACTCGATGGTGGGTGCGCTCAACAAGCTGCCAATCGCAGTCAGTGGATTGGTCTTCTTCGACGCGCCCGTAACGTTGGCTAGCGTGAGCGCGATTGCGATTGGATTTGGAAGTGGAATCGTGTATGCGATTGCGAAGGTATGGCAGGGACAGGCGAATAAGGCGGTATTGCCGACGACGATGAGGAGTGGGCCGATGAGTGCTAGTTCGGCTAGTATGAGGGATTCGCTCAAGGCGTAGATTTGATCAAAGCTTTGCTGGGCTTGCGCTACAGTGTCTCGGCATGGAGGAGCAGCGACGGAGAAGGAGGCGCAGCGTGGTGACGGTATATGAATATGAGAACGTGGCACAAAATTCGCTTTATTGTGCAATTACCGGAAATAGGCGACATATATGGGATGATTGATGGATTACGGATGCAACGAGGAAATGGTAGACGAGATGTGCCAAATGTGCATGGCAAATCGGCGTCAGGGATATGACGCATGTACACAATATGGATAGATAAATGAAAATGTCTCAATGGAGACCGAAGCCCTGCCAAACACCGGACCGACGAGTCCGTGGTGAGGTTATTTGATTAATTCATACTATAATCTGGCTCGAAATGCTTCACTAAGCTAAGTCGATGCCTGGGAAGAGTCATGTCTCTCCTGCGTCTGATACGCGTAACGCCTGACCCATAGCCATTTCCCCGACGCCATGATCTGTCATAAGTGAGAGGGTGTTTCCCTTCTCATGCCCGTAAAACTCCATCCATGGTACTACACTACATTCCCACATGATCCTGTCACCGATTGGTCGAGTCGTCCACGCTGATTGTTCAGCGACTGTGAGCAGAGGTTAGCTTGGGTTGTCTTGCAAATGGGGATGTGAAAGTATGCTTACTCCTCAGCCCATTCGTTCTCACGACGGATCTGCTCCTCTTCCTCTGGGGTGAAGTCGTTCTGGATGTTAAAGGTCTTGCGAATCTCCTCGGGAGACTTGCCCTTGATCATGTTGGCGACGGTCTTGCAGCCAACATCGAGGAGAGCCTTGATGTCGAGAAAGTTTGCAGCCTGTAACAATTTACTCATTAGCAACTGGGGCTGCGTCATAGATAATGGACAAGGGGGAGACAAACCAAGATAATCTCAAAGAGCATCTCCTGATCGACCTGCATGAACTTCTGGTCCCACTCATCAATGTCGGTTGTCTTCTTGCGGTTGTCGGCATCCTCCTCCTGGGTGACTGCGGGGTCGTTCTTGTGATGTTCGCACCATTCGAGGACCTTCTTCAGGACCACCTCGCTGACCTGAGGTGAGAGTCAGCTTGAGATATTGCAGTTGAGCTGGTTCGGTATCTCCCAAACGCACCATGCTGATGGGAATGGCCTCTTCCGGAGAGCCCTCGAGACCCATATCTTCGAGCATGTTCTTGATGAGCACTGACTTCTCGGCGACGGCACGCTCTGCAGGCCTGAGGTTAGAGGACTTTGTATGACAGAGGACGATCGTGTGATTGTGGCCTACCAACATTGATGTCGACATTGTCTTTGCTCGTGAGAGTAACCTTTGCGGTAGACATGATTGTAGATGACTGCTGTGGAAGATATGAGGTAGTGGTAGTTGTTATGCGACTGAGAGTAATGCTCGGTTCTGGAGGATGCGCTGATGGTGATGATATGTGGCTGTGGAGGATGTAGAAGGCTTAACAGATGAAAACGCTGTTTATAAGTTGTCTGAGCGTGGGTGGACTGTGTATCAAGAGTGTGAGTCCAAAGGGTGGTTAAGCACGAGGAAGCAAGTGGGGTTTGGCCTTGATATCACGTAGTGCTACAAACGGGCGATCTGCTGCTGCCTGGCGTGCCTGGTCCTCCTTTCATCAAACCTAAACATGCTTCCTTGGTCGACGCGTTGCTGCTTGACATTTGCTCGATCTGTTGTTGTGAACGAGCGAGGTGAAACCCTCTTGTGACTTCCTTCCGTTCTGAAAGTGGCTTTTGTGGCGTCGCCGCCGCAATACACATCCAATAATGTGGAAGAGGCTCTACTTCGTGCTCGCTCTGGTCCGTTTGTTCCTTGCTTTGCAACCAAGCTACTTGCATCCAGACGAGCATTTTCAAGGTCCAGAGGTCATTGCCGGTGAGTCGATGTCTTGAGATGAGTAAATCATGTGGCAGACCCAAAAGCTGATACTGACAGGCCACACTTTCTCCTTTCCCATGACAAAAACGTGGGAATTCACCTCTTCAGCTCCTATCCGCAGTATCTTTGCACTATGGCCAGTTTACGGCATGCCCATGCTCATCCTCCGATGGCTGACTGAAGGCCTCGGCCAAGACAACATCAATTCCATGCTCATCTTCCGCACACTTCGCTTCGTCATGTTCATGCTCAGCTTCGTGCTTGAAGATTGGGCTATACACGAACTCGTGGAACATCGACAGCAGCGGCGCTTTGCGCTCATGCTAGTTGCTTCGTCCTACGTGACGTGGACTTGGCAGTCGCATACGTTTTCGAACGCTGTAGAGACGATTTTAGTGCTTTGGAGCATTGTGCTATGTAGGAGATTGGCGAGGAATGAGGTGCTTGGCTACTTTCATTGCAAGTTTGTACAGATAGCTTATGTTAGGCTAGGCACATCATTCCACTATGAAGACTTCCGCAATACTTGCGTTTCTGCTCGTGTACGGGACGTTCAATCGTGTCACATTTCCCGCGTTTGTGCTGGTACCTCTAGTGCAGCTTGCGATGCAGAGGTATGCTTTTGGAAGTTACACTCTAGACGATCCCATCTAATCACCAGCAGACCTCTCGCGATCCTGCGACTGGCTGCGGTTTGTGCACTGACAACTCTGGCTGCCATCACTGTTGACACATTGTTCTACAATGATCGTGATGACTTTGGTCTCCTCCATCTCGTGAAGCATCCAATCATCGCACCACTCAACAGCCTCCTCTACAATACCCGAAGTGCGAATCTTGCACTTCACGGAACGCACCCTTACTGGCAGCACTTCGTCGTCAACCTGCCTCAGTTCCTCGGTCCTGCGACCATCTTACTCTTCACGAACCCTATACACAGTACACCTCTGTTCTCCGCCCTCGCTGGTACTGTAACACTCTCGGCGTTTTCACACCAAGAAGCTAGATTCCTTCTTCCAGCCGTGCCACTCATCTTATCCTCGGTACAGCTTCCCCAACATGGTAGACGTCTCTGGATCGCCGTTTGGATCGTGTTCAATAGTCTGCTGGGCATCCTTATGGGCGTCTACCATCAAGGTGGTATCGTGGAAGCTCAAGCTTATATTCGTGGTCAACCGGACGTCGGCCAGGCTTTTTGGTGGAAAACGTACAGTCCACCAACATGGATCCTGGGATATCGCAACAGCGACATCGTGACTGTCGACCTAATGGGCCTTGGAAAGCAAGACCTCACAAATCGTATCTGCTCGTCTGTCGGGCAGAAGACCGATGCAGTCCTTGTTGTTCCGCGCTCAGCGACATTCCTAGACAAGTTCGGAGTGGCGGAGAACTCAACAACAAGTGGTCTCCAACTGTCGGAAAGAGTGAGCATCCGAAGTCATCTCAATCTTGACGATATGGACTTTGGAGACGATGGCGTCCTGCCGACCCTCACTCGTGTTATTGGGCGGCGAGGTCTCACAGTATTCGACGTCCGATGCAGTGACGTATAATATCAGAACACGCTCAATCCTTTACTCCGCCCCTGCTCCCTCTGACTTAGCACGATCTTGTATGGGAAAGGATGTGTCTCATTTGTCGTGATCTGTGGAATATGCTCCTTCTCCTCGCCTGCAGTCGTTATTATCTTCATCACAGCCTTTTCCAAGCTCGTTTCCATTGCGGTTCGAACCTTGGCATACTCCGCATGAGTTTTCGGTTGTGCTAGAGTGACATCGATCGTCCACTGCTCCCAGCACACTTCCTCTTCGACGCTACGACCGCCGAAGAAGTAGGAGGAGATGCGAGGCTTTTGGCGCTTCTCGTAGAATTGGACTAGAAGCTGTCCACGACCGTTAGTCTGCCCCGCGTACGGCGAGAAGGTACCGTCCATCTGGCGGACTAACGCCGTAGCTTGCTGGTCAATAAGGGTTTCGATGTCCACGTCGTCCACTGTGGGAAGGGTAATGTCAAGAACATCGCGGTCGATTGGTCTAACAGCTGGGAATGTGCGGTGGAAGAATATAGTATGAAGTACGCCTGGCCAGTAGCTCAGCACACAGTCACGAAGCTATTCGCTGAGACTCTACCTTTAGTCATCTCCTTGATGTTCGTGGGATCAGCGAAGATACTGATGGCATATTCTGCCTTACTATTATCCATGGCGACTAATAGCTCAAAGAAGTTGAGGTATATTGTGATTGCATGAGGAGCTATGGTGGTCACAGACCACCCCGTCATGCGGACAATGATGGCCAGGACATAAGAATAATCGCCGAAGTGACGTGCGCCTCTGTTTGCGAGACCATTACCTCGGGCAGTATGTTAAGCCAAGCATGCTCAGCTGAAACTGCCTAGTATGTTCCAGTCGACAAGAGGCTGGTTGCGGCGTAATCGTACGCCGCTCGCTATTGGTGCTGGAATCGTAACAGCAGGCTACCTTGCCGCACAGTATGCGCTGAACAAAGTCAATGAGACAAGGCAACGCATGAGCGAAGACCGAATAGCAAGAGACAAGTACTGTTATTATGCGCCGTGATTCTGTAAACTTCCGAACTGACATCAAACTAGCCTTCGTAGACGCTTCTCTCAGAACCAGGAGGACTGCACGTATACTACCCTCGCCCTCCTTCCCACTGCAACGGAGAACATCCTCAAGGCTGTCCCTGTAGAAGAAATTCTGCATGAGTTACGACAAAGAAACTCAGTCAAGCTCGCATAGTCAAGCTCCGCCAGTTCAGAGATCACGCCAAGCGAGGTACCCTCAACTTTGGACGAAGATGGCAAGAGCATGGGAAGCTCGAGCTTTGTACACGCAAGCCGATTTCAAGCCGAGGGTTCTGAAGAGTCAAGAGCGGACGTTTGGTCGACCAAGACAAAGGTGCAGCTGTGGAACGAGCTGAAGATCAACTGTACGTGGAGGGAAGGATGCGGAATTTGGGCATATTGCTGATAGCTTTTGGCAGCAATAACAAGGGCATTGACTCTAGTATATACGCTCTCCCTTCTCACCATTTTCACACGCATCCAGCTGAATCTTCTGGGACGAAGGAACTACCTCTCCAGCGTCATCTCACTAGCAGCACCTGCCGCACACCCATCGCGGATACACCTCGAAAACCTCGATGATGACAACCCGGAACATGATTACGGGAATGACTTCGAGACGAACAGGAAGTACTTGACGTTCAGCTGGTGGCTATTGCATCGTGGTTGGGATGGTATCTTGCAGAAAGTGGAAGCGGCAGTGAGGAATTGCGCTGGAACGCTGAAGCCCAACGAAAGCATCAGCTTTGACAGAGTGTCGTCGCTCATAACCGAGATAAGGAAGGAGGTGGAAGGCGCCACGGACGGAGAGCGTAGGGCGCAGAAATGGTTGACATATTTACTGCCTCGATCTGGCGAAGAAGAGCTTGTCTTAAGGGAGAGCGGGGTCTCATCAGAGCAGGATACTCCACCCAGCCCGCCGACATACAATATCCAAGACATTTCACCGCCGCTACGACGATTCCTGGACGAGACAGCGGATCTGGTCGACTCTCCCAGTTTCAGTCATGTATTGACTCTCCTACTTGATTCGGCATTTTCTCTGCTCGTCGAAGAAAGAGTTGCATCAGAGGCTTACCGAATTTTTCCGCAGCCTCAAACAGACCCCAGTGGTCTCTCTCTGCCACTGGAAGAACCTCGACTTCAAGAGGTTGTTGATGGAGACTCGCCGCCAAGCATTGCGCAGTCGAGTGTAAAGCTTGCCAACGTGCTAGCCGTCTTTACGAGACAGGCACGCGAGATAGGCACAGGCGGAAGTCTCGTGGATGCGTCGGACAGTGACTTTTCTAAGATACCTGGTCTACCACGATCGCCAGGTAAAGAGGCCAATGACTATCTGGCTGCAATGGAACGTGTCCCAGGTCTCAAAGCGTTCGCAGCCGTTGTGTATAGCTCGAACTTTGACTTTGAGACTATAGATGCTGGAGAGATGGCTGAGATAAGTATACCTGCCAAAATCGATCCCATAGCTACAGAAAGCTGGGCGACAGAGGCTCAAGAAGAAGCTGTTGGTGAACTCGAGGATGCCTGGCGACAAGCTTTGGCCAAAGAGGATGGCAGGATGACTTAGTATTGCTGTAGATGTGGTCGCGCCTGTTGAAGCCAATGTATCCGGAAATCTCACGCAGGAGGGTTGAAGACCTGCGTCTGAGATGTGTGTCAGCATAGACCCAGATCATGGCATACTTCGAATACCTACCACGAATCTATCCAGCCCAAGCTCGAAAAGCTCATTATTGACGCCGATCCCGCCAGGATGTTCGACTGGCGCAAGTGGATTCTTGACAACATACTCGACATATAATGTTGCCCAAATTTGATGCAGAACGACTCGCAGATTTGATGTCTTCGTATCTGTAAGCATGACGAATTTCATGCTCGTCGGTGTTTCATAGTAGTGTAGCTTATATTCCCCAGTATTGAATGATATGAATCTACGTTTCATGTTAGGTGAGCGTCATTGGAGGATGGGTTCGGGATGTGTTACTCGTCGTCATCACCGCCTAACCTGCGAACCATGTTGCGTAAGGAGAAGACAACTCCAAAGATGAGTTTCGCATCGTCCGACTCCTTGGTTTTCCTTGATCTTTTGACGGGCTGAAAGCCACCAGTTGTTGGCGTGAGGGAGCTAACGGCAGGCTTCTGCGAGACTGTGTCGAAGGTCGTTTTGCTTGGAGGTTGCACCCATCTTCTTTGATAGATACATTCAGCTGCAGATACAGATCAGCCGGGCAATACCTACGCAATGGAGACAACATACTGTGCCTATCGAAGATGTAGAAGCTGTACACTGTCATTGCTTGGTGTAACCAGGTCGATAAATGATGTAGGCGAGGGTGAGTACTGTTGCGTCTCCAGATATATTGGTCCCCGCAGGTCAATTGTGGGGAACTTGTAAACGACGATCTTATCGCTCGGTCTTAGAGGTGCATGAGCTACCACATTTATCTCCTACTTCACATCTCCTAGGTAAACGAAGCTCCATCTTGATCAAGCTCTGCAGTAAGCCCTGCTCATTCATCTACAGCTCTGACCTAGTCGCGCTCTCCGCCTTCGCAGTACCTAGACCTACTAGAACACACTCGTTAATCTACTATCCATAAGCGCATGCAGTCCAAGCCCGTCGGCGCATAGCAGACTCTGCGCTGACCGAGGCCCTCGATACGATGTCCGACTCTCCATCCCGACCAGGTTCTGGCACATCGTCCGCATCACCAAAAGCGACCCTCACATCCATAGATAGCCAAGGACGTCGAAGCCCATGGCGACACCATCAGCGTGCGAGCTCCTCGAACCGCATTGTCAAGCAGACTAGCAATGCGCGAGCTGAGTACACAAACAATGAAGAAGACGGGGCATCACAGCGGCAAATCAATCAGTATCTCATTAAACAGGAAATCGGAAGAGGCAGCTTCGGCGCAGTACATCTGGCTGTTGACCAGTACGGCGAGGAGTATGCAGTCAAGGAGTTCTCAAAGTCACGGCTGAGGAAGCGCGCAATGTCGGAACTGCTACGGCGAAAGCGACAAGGGAGCAACTACGAGCCATTTCCTGCTATGCGCCGCGACAAGCCAAAGTCCAGACTGGCCGACACAGAGTCCTCATTTGATCTGATCAAGGAGGAGATCGCAATCATGAAGAAGCTCAACCATGTCAATCTCGTCTCGTTGGTCGAAGTGCTGGATGATCCTGATGAAGACTCGCTCTACATGGTATTGGAGTATTGTAAGAAAGGCGTCATCATGAAAGTGGATCTTGAGGAGGATGCCGAGCCATATAGCGAGGACGATTGCCGCTGCTGGTTCCGTGATCTTATCCTCGGCATAGAGTATCTTCACGCGCAGGGTGTCATACATCGAGACATCAAGCCCGACAACCTTCTTTTGACCGAGGACGACACCCTGAAGATCGTCGACTTTGGTGTGTCGGAAATGTTCGAGAGGACTTCTGCAATGCGGATAGCAAAGTCAGCAGGCTCTCCAGCCTTCATGGCGCCCGAGTTGGTCTCGTCCGAACGAGTGGATGTGGAGGGACAGCCTGCCGATATTTGGTCAATGGGTGTAACGCTTCACTGCCTGCGATATGGGTGCGTACCTTTCAGAAAGATGAATGTAGTCGATTTGTATGACTCTATTTCGAACGACAAACTCCATCTCGAGTCGGAGGAGAACAAGGACTTCAAAGATCTGATGACGCGCCTGCTAGAAAAAGATCCGAACAAGCGCATCACTATGCAAGTGCTTCGGGAGCACCCTTGGGTGACTAACCACGATGATGATCCGCTAATGCCCAGTAATGAGAACTGCGCCGAAATCATCGCCGTGCCAACTGAAGAAGAGAAGAACGACGCCATCACAGGCAGTCTCGGTCGCACCCTTGCCGTGATCAAAGCTGTCAATAGGTTCAAGATCCTCATCGCCAAGAAGCGTCCTTACCTGATAGACAGCCTCTTCGGGCCGGGCAGTCAGATGAGTAGAGATGTCCAAGGGATGATTGACAACAGACGGTCTGCCGGTCGCGTCCTCCACAGCATATTCTCCAGCCAATCGAGTGCCGGCGACGACGATGGCACTAGCAAGGACACTAGCTCGCGATCAGGAGTGCACTCTCCGGAGTCAGATCACGACAAGCCACAAGCTCACGTGCCACCACGGCGGCAAGAGAGTGGACGTGGCCAAGCACAGGACCCGACAGAGACACATCTCTTCTTCGAGATTGGCGTGGGCCCTGTGAAGCTCGCGCGCGAGGACGGCGATAGTGGCAGACTTGGGACGTATGTTGAGCAGCCCTACGTCATCAGCGAGTCGCCACCATCGGCAGGCTATAACATTTACTCAAACGCGTATAATGGCGAAGTGCGGCGGATCAGACGAACAAAGGGCCAGAACACAGTATTGTATCTCACGCGGCGGGTGGAAGGCTCGGGTGAGATCTCGCATGCGCCAATCGCCGAGGGCTATGAAGAGAGTGGTCCGTCTTCGTCCAAACCAGCAGGTCGAGCTGGTAAATCGAAGCTGGCGGAACTCTTTGGGAAGGCTGCTGGGATGGAAAAGAAAGCGGCCAACGATCAAAGTCAAAGCGAGGAGTCTAAGCCGAAGACAGAAACGAATGTACACACGAAAGCCGAGACGACGAAGGACGCGAAAGCTGAGAAGATGGACGCGAAAGCTGATGCTCAAGCACACGCGAAAACGAAACCTGACGAAAAGAGCAGAGACCAGCCATGAACTCAGGCTGGGATCGCCATCAGAAATCGTTATAACTATAGCTGAATATAGCACACCGCCATAACATCAAAAGAGCGTGTACAGTTGGCGCGACAAAATAAAGAACAACTTCAGACATGCTCCTTCCTTCACCGTCTTCTTGTTGAAAGCCGACATCTGCAACTTCACTATCCTCATCACATCCTTCATCCGATCCTCACGCCATTATTATTCCTCACGATGTTGTGTTGAGCATCCATCGTATCTTTTCCGCGCTTCCTCCTTCCTGGACCTCGCTCAGTCCCGAACTTGCGATTACTGACATAGAAGTCAGTACGGGCATCACATAGACGAGTATGGAGACTCTCTATGACTTTAGTCCGCAAAATTAGTGCCAAACGCATGGCCGTATGAAGGACCAAGGAGGAGACTGCACAGACGCCAAGCGTATCGTCCCGGATCAGGCTCAGAGGCGAGCCTAATCATTACTTAGCAAGCCTGACACGCATGCCAAGAGAATCAAAGACAGTCCGGTGATGGTCTTGACCACACGGGCTCTATCCCTGCTTCGCAAGGAATGTAGTGCCAGGCTCGCGAGAGAATGACTAAGCCCGTCTCTGAACCTGGTCTCGAACGCGTCTGTCACAGGGCACTAGGAGATAAGGCTGTCAACAGATAACGTACCATGCCGTGGGCGTTGTGGCACGCACGACATGGTATTCAACAATGGCTTGGGTTGGGGGAGAGTACGTTACCTCCACATTGAGAAGAGTGATGTCCAGTGCTCGCATCACGTTAACAACGTCATCGAGAGTGCCGTCCTCGGCGACAGCGCCACAAATAGCTTCGATCAAAGTGGCCGCGAGCTTATCGCTGACGATGCGGATTCGGTTCGTTGGATTCATGTTGAGGCAATCGACAAGACCGATATCCTTTGCGATCCTCCCGAGATTATCGTTACTCAGCACAGAAGTCCTGTGATTGGTCCAACTACCTAGAGGTATGAGGGTCAGAGTTGTAACAGACGTGATGAAGAAGCATCTCACCCTTGTTCTCGCCAGTGGCATACCACTCTTTGCTTAGGACATAACTCAGGACGCCGTCGCCTACAATTGCAAGACGCTCATTGCCCTTGCTGGTATCGCGACCTCCAATGCGAGCTTGGCCAGAGCCGGCAACCTGCAGAGCTTCCCAGAGGAGATCGCGTTGAGTAAAGGTATAGCCAATCAGGCGTTCGGCACGATCCATCTTGATAGTGGACATTTGAGAACCACTGTTGGAAGGAGGATTTGAAGTTTCTGAGTTCTGTCGGCAAGGTTTGGGAAGTTGAAAGGAGGGGGAAGAGATGACTTTGATATACAGTATGCACAGAAATTGGAGAGTGGTTGGGGGTGGCTAGCATGCTGCGCTAGGAATGAGGCTACCCAGGCGACCACCCGCTACGTGGCACTGTAGACTGTTTTAGCATAGAAGCTCCTGCCTCACGACAATCCGGCTGTATGGTCTCTTATCACCCTAACCTCGCAGTGTACAGCCATACTTCATATGTCTACAAACCTGACGGGAGAGCGCATCAGCCAGTTTCATGAAATACCCTACGCCGCCGAGATCAGAAATACCAAGCATTACAGGGCTGATCGATCTCCCAGATCTGCCCCACTGGAGTACTGTATGACGATCAACCGAAAGGTGGGGTACCACCGCTATCACGAGAGTGTAAAAGACGACGACGCCATTGAAGATGTTCTTAGTCTGTGACAGCTCCGATTTCCATGCGCGTGCCCTCCACATCGACGAGCGTCGCAATCACGAATCCGCTCGTCTTATACAGATCCTTGATTGCCACAAAACGAATTGATGCGGATCCAGCGCAGCATCGACTTGCCATACGACTCGGCCAGCTCTATGATGAGCTGATCGATTATGAGCCCATTATTCAGTATGGTCACAAGTTAAATCAGATCTCCAGAGCACTTGGCACGACTCCAGGGACGAGGTCGGCGGAAGACGATGCACAGACTCGAGTGACTCGAGCCCGAGGCATTCTATCCTCATTATGGCAGCGCAATGGAGAACAGCAAGATAGCATGGCATTGACAAGAGTGCTCACGAATCATGAAGCCGCCATGCAGATACAGAGTCCGAGAGGCTTGATGCTTCATGGAGAAGTAGGGACTGGTACGTTTGTGATCTGCCTTCAGAGAGGTTTCCAGCTGATGCATGTACAGGCAAAAGCATGCTCATCGACCTCTTCGCCGACTGCCTACCGAATCGGAAAAAGCGACGCTTTCACTACACTACCTTCATGCTGGAAACAATGGCAAAGCTGGAACATCTACGGCGGAGTCGTCATACAATCGTGCCAGCAAGCATGGGTCAGGGGGATGACTATTCACTTCTTTGGCTGGCACGAGAGCTCATCTCTACCTCTCCCATACTCTTCCTGGACGAGTTTCAACTCCCGGACCGAGCAGCAAGCAAGATCATGACAAGTCTTGTGACGAGTTTCTTCCACTTAGGCGGTGTACTCATCATGTCCTCAAACCGCATGCCGGAAGAGTTGGCCAAGGCTTCTGGAATGGACTTCTCTTCACGCCAGCCAGCACGAATGGAAACGCTCAGTCAGCGATTCGGCATGGGAGGAAAAGCTAAGCCTGGAAAGAGTGAAGGTATGTTTTCCACAAAGGGCGATCTGGAGAACTTCGTTGAGGTGCTCAAGGCGCGTTGCGAGGTATGGGAGATGGAAGGGAAGAAAGATTATCGGAGGAGAGAATCTGAAGTTGCTAGCGGAACGGCTGATCCGCTGAACGAGGACAGCGCACTGGATGGTTTTGAGGGACTCGAAGCTATGACACCAGGGAATATTGGTCTTGGATATGAGCAGAGCTTGCACGTCAACTCAGTGGAGACAGACACTACTCCGATCATGATTGGATTGCCGAAGCACTTTATTGTCTCCTCGGTAGACGAAGCACAAGAAGCCGAAGCACAATCACAGGCACGATGGAATCGTGCATTGCATCGCATTCTTGGAAGTGTAGAAGAGGCACCGTCCCAGATTCCCTTCACCCCTAGCAGTATGCGAGTCTATGGCCGTACGGTTGTGATACCTCGTCAGCATGATGGCACGACTCAATTCTCCTTCGCCGAGCTCTGTGGCTCCCCTTTGGGACCAGCAGACTACATCACCCTCGCATCCACCTACCACACTCTTATACTCACGGACGTTCCCATCCTCACCACCCTCCACAAAAACGAAGCCCGCCGCTTCATCACTCTCCTCGACGCCCTCTACGAAGCCCGTTGTAAACTCCTCGTCTCCGCTGCCGCCGGCCCCGACGACCTCTTCTTCCCCGACTCAGCCGCCACCACATCCAGCGCAGCCGGGGAGACCGTCGACCAGGATGCAGTCTACTCCGAAACGATCTCCGAAGTCTACCAGGACGCCACAGCGCCCTTCCGCCCCAACATCTCCCTCTACGACCCCAGCATAGCCTCACCCACCGAACCCGACTTCACACACGCCCGCCTCGCAGGCATGTTTGACGCTTCCGAGCACCAGCTCGAAGACGAGCCGTTCCACAACGGTCGCAACTCCTCATCCACACTCAACCACAACCTCGACTCCGGCGACGGTCTCGAATCTCTGGCGGCCGACGCTAACGTGCAAGCGGCTCGAGCTGCGATCATGACGGCTCGCGGTCCGGACTTCTCTCAAGCAGGCATTTTCACGGGCGAAGATGAGAAGTTCGCCTACAAACGTGCACGATCACGTCTGTGGGAGATGTGCGGTGAGAGGTGGTGGGCGCGAAACGAAGAAGGATGGCATAAGCCTGTTGAGGCGAGCGTGAGGCGCTGGGAGAGGTCTATCGAGGACGTTGCGCGCGCGGCAGGGGATGTCGATCCTGTTGCTGAGGCTGAAGCGGCTGAGAGCTCTGGTGGTGTCGGGGTTGGTGCCGTACGGGAGCTGAATGAGAAGGAGGATGAATTGATGTTCAAGTTCAGCCAGAATGCTCGTCCTCGGGGAAGTCCGTTTCGCACGAGTGCAGAGGCGCCACCGAAGATTGGGGATGAGCATGTTTGGGGAGTGGTGAAGGGGTGGGG
>Ga0058702_10000300_pt1 | contig 23389 bp, 25 predicted proteins | sample AgamicOrSfe_FD_83781 | JGI IMG/M metagenome (GOLD analysis project Ga0058702, IMG submission 83781) | Agave microbial communities from Guanajuato, Mexico - Or.Sf.e | ecosystem: Host-associated > Plants > Phyllosphere > Phylloplane/Leaf | place: Guanajuato, Mexico | collected 2012-05-30 | reverse complement strand
CTTTTCCTCTTTCTGCGAATCAACGCGTTTTCAACTGCAACAGTCTCCCGAAGCGCGTGCGTGCTCGACATATGTCATACGGTCGTGAGTGCGTGTGCGAGCGCCGAGCAGAGGTGGCTACATGCGCAGGTAGCTATTCGGCTGAATCGTCCCAGCATGGCGTGCGTATGCGTGCGCGAAGGGTCTCCGTGCTGTCAATGCGGACATCAAGAACGTCATCTTCGGTGAAGTCATGGTCGGCATGGCATTGTCTACTCGAGTCGAGTGGGACAGTTGCAGTCGCTGAGGGACTTTGATGGCGAGGGAGATGAAGGGACGGCGAGTTACTAGTACGCTGGTTGTCTTCGGGAGACACAGTGCCTCGGGGGTGAAGAGCATGAGATGTGGAAATAGGGCAGGAGTTGGATGGGCGCGCTGGGGAAGGAGATGATTGTTTATGGAGAGGAGAGGGGGGAATGCCGGAAGAGACGATGGGTGGGGAAAGAGGCCTACGCGGAAGGTAGAAAGAAAGACGCTGCTTTGGAACAATTGAAGGATCGAGAGAGCTGAAGAGAGTTGAGGATGGAAAGAGCTGGATGGGATGGGGTGAAGATACATTCCTGCACCTCATCAAGAGTGTTTTGTGGGCCGAGTGAGGAGGTGGTCACGGAAGGAAATGGTAGAAACCGAATGCAATGCTCGGCCTGCGCCGCTTGACCTCTATCACGACAGACTTGACCATGGTAGCGAGCGACGCTGTACCGAAAGAACTTCAACCTCGAGGAGTGTCTCATCTGAAGCGAGGAGCAAAGTTGCGGAAATCATCATCCTTAAATGACTCGGGGAGGCCATCTTGGAGCTTGCTTGGGTCGACAGTCTGCGATGCTGCACCTGTGTACGCTTCTCCGCCTTGTGCAATTCCCATTTTTTGGTGTGAAGTGCCAGTTGTATATTGATTACGTGAACAAGCTTTACTTCCTCGGACGTAGGATTCAGTATAATGTCGTAGGTGAGTTACTGGTTATAGACCAGGGGGGCCTGCATCAAGGCCGCCGTTGTTGTGGACGAAGATGGGAATAACACAATGCCGGATGAGTCCAGGCTTGAGTTGTCATGAATTGAAAGATCACTTCATATCCCTCCCGGTCATGTATTCTGCTCCCCTCGTTCTGACCGACAAGCTGGCGGAGATGGCGAGAGTCTTGTGAAAGCTTGAGATTTTGCAGATTCGCGAAAATGGTGCAGGAGCGGCGCGAGGTGTGGCGAGATCTCTGGGTGGCAATACTTGAACTGTCCTGAGAACTGGTGTTGTTGATAAAGCAATGAGATTGGCGAGTGGAGGCTGGACGGAATGAAAAGGCTGTGCCCGGTACTATACAGGACTATTTATCCATCTCCGTCACTTTCAGGAATCTTCCATAGTTCAACACACAACCCCTCATTCGCCATATCCCAGCCATCAGGCACCTCCTCGATCGGGAATTCCACATCTTCGCGACCTATCCGAACGAAGCGCAGTGCAGGGAATCGTTTATCGATTGTAAGCGCCTTAATCTGCTCATCAAGACGGTTCGGATTCGTGTGTACAACTCGAATGATGTTGAGACTTTCCAAGGAGAGAGGTAGAATTCTTGAAGCCACGTTATAGGTCGCTCATTGTATATTAGCTGGCCGCCGTAGAGAGCGTTATAAGTTAGCTCAAGTCTTTCCAGCGAGGTTAGTGCTACCAAGCTGCCTAGTGGCTTTCGGTCTAGTGTATCTTCCTCGTGGAGGTCAGCGCGTAGTATTTCCAGGCTTTGTAGCTTTGTACCATGTTGCCGAAGGACATCACCAATACCGGTAAAGTCATGAATAAGATTCTCGTCTCTGTCCGGGCCGCCATTTTCAATCGAGAGAATGTCCAGCTGTTCGTATGCACAAAGAAGGGCTTTTATACTTTGTGGCCATCTGACAAAAGAGCGTCCGAGGACAATCTCTTTCACACTCGGATTGGAATCTCCATAGCCTACCATGCCGGAAGGGTTGATGTTATAGGTTCGTATACTGCGTAAGCTAGGTAGCCCGAGGACGTCACGCAGTTCGTGGAGCTGAAGTGCTCCTTCAGAATTGGCATTACCAACAATGACGACTGTCTGCAAATGCTGAAGTGCTGGCTTTGAAGCAGATACATGGGTTACCATTCTCCCCACGAGAGTGTTACGGAAGTCCTTGTTAAACCCAGCCATCCAGACTTTCAGATTCGTGCATAGAAGTAAAAGGACGGCACACAGAGCATCTTGTGACCCTTTATCGATGCCTGATTGTATGTCGAGCATCAGTATTTCTGGCAGATCTTTTCCCTCAAACGTGGCAGCTATTGACGACCGCGGGAGTAGTACGTATTCTAGGACTGGTTGCTTCTCTTCCACCCTCCACAACTCCCCCGTGGATAGGTTCTGGACTAGTCGGGCTAAAGAAGGTTGTTCGATGAGGGTCCTTAGCAGTGACTTGATCACGCTCATAGAAGGTATGATTGTGCGATATAGATACGGCTGCACAGCCTGATGCAGCGAGGAGCTTGCCACCGAGATATCAAGCATAGTATTCAGGTTGATTTCATCTTCGGCACTGAGGTGGACAGGCTCCTTATCCGGCCAGCCCTCGTCCCAGTCCTCAAATGGAGAAGGTATTATGACTAGGTACGAGCAGATATGTGAGAGTAGCTCTTGTGGGAGGTGGACCATGCTGTACATTCGCTCGAGCAGAGGCTCGTGAGGTCAATGGGCCTGCGAAGCGCGACCCCAAAAGACTGTAATGTGAGGCGGCCTTGGCAGTCTCATACCCCGCATCTGTTTCACAACAGATCTTCATTCATCTGACTGTGTGAACAAGGCTGGGCTCAGCATCATGGCCTACAAAAGTCGCTACAACCCCGACGCTCTGCCAGCGTGAGTCCATTATAGCTCCGATCTTCATACTCAAGTTCGAGCTTGATACTTGACAGCAATTCATTTTGTAGCTGACCTTCTCTAGAAACCCCGAACCAGATCAGGTACGCCGAGCTGACCTCAATATCCTTGTCGCAGCTCTTGTGTGGCGCCACGGCTGCGCACTCATGCGACTTCGGCGACCACCAATTGACATGCCCTACCACTAGGCTGCAAATCTCTTCTCCTCCCGCTACCAAGACCGCCCACCACCCCAACCACCCTCGAACACCATGTCCAGCGATCGAGATCGAGACCGTGATCGCGAACGTGAACGAGAACGAGAGCGAGAACGTCGCGATCGAGACAGCTACCACGCAAGTCAGACCAGCTCACCGAGGATTGGGCCAACAACCAGCGGATCTCGAAACAGCAGCAACACATACCCAGATCGATCACGTCCTGCGCCTGCTCAACGAGACTCTGGTAGAGATACACCGTCATTTGCGACTCGAGATAGCTACGGTAGTCGTGACCGTGTTCCGGCTGATGATTCGCGCAATGCAAGACATAGCAGCTATGGCTCTGCAAAATATGATGACAGGTACGATGACCGTAATAGAAGGCGGGACGATCGAGACAGCAGGGATAGAGACAGAGATAGGGATTGGGATAGAGATGGTCGATACAGTACGGGCGTTGGCGGTTACGTATCTGGAGGCGGGCAAGGCAGAGGAGGTCAAGCCGCAGGAATACAACCCGCAGGCACATCAGGACCGTATCGACCCGAAAGAGGCGCGAGCGGAGGTTGGGCAGGACCGCCAAATGCGCTGGCACAGTCAGCGGATCGCGATAGGGATGCGCTTTGGCCCATGTTCAGAGCAGTGGACAAGGACAGTGAGTGATATCGAGGGAATAGTGAACATGGAAGAGGGATAAGCGGCTAATGCTTGTGTAGACTCGGGAGCGCTTTCTGAGCACGAACTTGGGACGGCACTCGTGAATGGAGACTATACTGTATTCGACCCGCATACAGTCAAGATGATGATACGGTAGGAGAAGAGATATGCTGTTTGGCTTGTGGTGCTCATGGCTGACAGCTTGTAGCATGTTCGACTTTGACCACTCCGGTACGATTGACTTTGACGAGTTCTGGTAAACATATTCCCTTTTCAACTGTCTCCTCTAACGTTTCAGCACCCACTAACCCCCTCACCATCAGCTCCCTCTGGGCCTTCCTCTCCTCCTGGCGCACCCTCTTCGACCGCTTCGACATCGACCACTCCGGCACCATATCCCTATCCGAATTCTCCTCCGCCCTCACTGCGTTCGGCTATAGACTCTCTTCGCAATACGTGCAACAGCTCTTCGACGCCTACGACCTCAAGAACAAGCGCGTCCTCAGCTTCGACCTTTTCGTGCAGGCGTGCATTAGTCTCAAGCGCATGACGGATGTGTTTAAGCAGTATGATGTTGACCGAGATGGCTTTATTACGTTGAGCTTTGAGCAGTTTTTAATGGGTACGCAAGCGCTTTTCTTGAACAATAGCATTAGTTCCAGGACCGATCGTGGGGCTTACTGAATCTCGGGATGTGTAGAAGCACTGAGACAGCGATGATTTGAGCATGTTGTGCGCGAACGCGACGTTATCAACGTTTTATTCGATCGAACGTTGCTGGTATGAACAATTGTGGCTGCGATTACTGCATTATAACGACGTCCACAGGAATTGCGACCTCACTTGTAACACTTCAGTGGGAAGCCGAGCCTTGCGATCAGCAGGTAGATCAATACTCTCCAACGACGAAGTGAGCGACCGCAGGAATGATCACTCCAAACCTATCCAGCCAGATGTGCTCAGTGCGAAGCCCAGTGTGAGACTGCAGGCTACGACCAAATCAACGTATTACCACCACCGGATCTTGTTGCTAGCGCACAATCCCAGGGTTATTCTTTGTGGATTTCATATTCCCATTTCGTCAGTGTCTTGGCAATCCGCTGCAATAGCAAACTCGCTGTGAAGAAGGACGTTTCGAGAATCGAGAATTTGGCATCGGATCAGGCGAGTCCAGCGGAGCGGACCTGGCTGGCGTGCTATTGCTCGATGCGGCGTGGCATGCTGTGGTGGACATAGAGTACAAGAGCATTCCGCCGCTGCAGGAAAGTGCGTGCGCTTGCCATTCTCAGCTGGGCAGGGTCTGTCAGGGATGGCAGAAACAGTGGCACTACAGACAAGTAGGATCAGAGAGCGAGGACCGTGCTTGGGACTGTCATCCTCGGTGCGGGTGGGCTTGGGGATGAGAGGAATGGCGGCACTTCAGCGAATTACGTGAATGTGGAAAGTGCGTGCGCTTGAAATCCTCCTTGGGAAAGGGGTTCGTAGCTAGAGCATAGTGAAGAGGTGCACAGGCACAACATATCAGTCCTACTGCATCGGTCACACAGTCATCAGAAGGAGCATAGCATGGCATGGCATGGCACGGCATTGTCTGGTGGACACGGAAGTAGAAGCAGATGTTAGAATAAGAAGTCACTGCACTATGTGTATGTGTATGTGTATGTGTATGTGAAGTCAGTATCATATTGACATTCCTGCTGCTAAACTACTGCGCTGTCGCACTCATCTGCAGCTTCGAAGCCTCGAAGCTCAAGCCCATGTGAGGTGTTGTTCCCAAATCTCTGTCCGAGCTGAGCTAAGGTGTGATACCCAAGCATTGTCTGTCCCAAACGCCGTAGGGGAATAATTGAATCAGTAGGGCAGAGTGCTCATGATCCTTGCTCCCATTCGAGCTCGCATGCATCCTGATGCGCTGCGAATGCTTCCTGTTCTTTTCATTTGCACGTCACACTTGCGTACACGAGATACCCAAGATTCCCGACACATCCATCTCCTCCACAACCTCTTTCACACCTTCTCGCGGCGGCAGCATTTGGCAGCAAGCTACTCATCAGCCTCACCACCTCCAGCAGCGACCTCCTTGCCTCCAACCTCTCCTTCAACAGCATCGCCACCCTCAACACCAGAGTCATGTTCACCTTCTCCCTTGCCACCAGCCATCTCCATCTTCGCCTTCTTTGTGACGCGCTTGGCAGGGCTCTTGGTAGGACTCTTGACGCCTTCCTTCTTGCTCTTGACCTTGGCAGCGAATTTGGGCTCAGGGGTTCTGGGTTCTGCGAGCTCGTCCTCATCACTGACTTCGGTCTTGACAGTGATGGTGCGGCTGCGGCCACGCTCGACCACCTCTTCCTCGTTGTCGACTTCGGAGCTAGCATCCTCGGTGTACTTCCTCTTCTGCACCGCCGCTTTGCGCTTGGGCGTAGTGCGTGCAGGAAGCACCTCCTCCTCTTCACCCTCACCCTCACCACCGCCAATACCATCCTCATCGCCATCACCATCTTCCGTCTTGATAATAGCAGTCTTCGCCTTGGCGGGAGACTTGGCAGGACTCTTGTTCTTCTTGGGAGTTGGGGCTGCTTTAGATTTGGTGGGCGAGACAGGAGCGGAGCCATCGGCGGTACTGGAGAAACCGTTGTCTTCGGCGAATTTGGCGAGCTTTTTCTTGATGCTGGCGACGGCGTTGGCGGTGGATTTGTGGTTGGAGTGGCCGACTAGGGTGGCGAGTTTGGGGTAATCAATCTATAGGGAGAAAGGTTAGTGATATGGGATGTGGGATGTGATTGGCGGGATCATGGAAGGGAAGTGGACGAGGGGGAATGATGCCAGAGAGGAGATGAGGGACGAGTAATGATTGTCGAGATGGGTTCGAGATTGAGATGGGAGATTGAGATGGAATGGCCGGATGGGGAGTGTCGAAGAGAGCGAGGTGGGAAGGAGAGGTGAAAATTTGAGCTCGAGACGATGAGGTCAAAGCGAAGAAGAGAGCAGTCACATGAAGTCACAGATGTTGACCTACGTCTGGAGGACCAGTCTTGAAGCATTGCCAAGAGTAGGCGAGGATTTTGTTCTCCATCTCGCTGAGGTTGAGTGAAGACATTCTGGTGGTGAAGATGGAAGTTCTGATGATAATGTTAGTGCGTGTTCAGAGTGCATGCATGTCTTGCTATATTGCAGACAAAATGACAAGTCATGAAGCTGTCATGGTAGTCTGATGGCGTGGCATTGTTAGTCACATACCCTGTGATGGAGTTGGTAGCACTTTCAGTGAAGAACAGTCGTAGGAACGATGGAGCAAAATTGATGTGTGATGTGTAACGGATGAGCAGCAGTCGAGAATGGTGAACGGATGATGGAGGGATGAGCGAGATGACGGGGAATGGACGAGCTCTTATGGAAGAGCGAGATGGAAAATGTGAAGATGAAAGTGAGATCGAGCGGACAAGGTCAAGAGCGTGAAAGATACGGGAAAAGACGTTGGAGCGGCGGGCGGGCAGTGAATGTAGAGCTTGTGTTCAATTTGCAAATATGAAACATGAGAGCGATGCGCCACGTTCGCCATGTCGTCATATTGTCCACGATTGAGTCGCGGCATTTGCGCATAATCTGAGCATATGCGGGCAATAGTCTGCGTTTCAATACGCTTGAGTCTCCCCGCTTGACTTTGCGTTATGTCCTTGGCCCAAACTTGGAGCGCAAACATCCTTCGTTTGAGTCTCGTTTGGAGTTTGACCTGTTTGTGATGCATTCACCATAGTCACACAAGTATCTTAGCCCATGACAGCCCTGCCTGATTGCTCGCCGTCCAGTACCAGTCGGAGGTCTTATGTATCCTTCAGGAACATCCTATAGCTCTCGTTATTCGTTTCTTCCTTGTAGGGAAATCCGACTCTCGTCAGAAAGGCGTCCAGCTCTGCTTCCTGGCCCTTCGGTACCTGAATTCCAGCCAAGATTCTCGCCACGTCTCCACCATAGTATCGGTACTGAAATAGACTGATGTTAAACCCTGGCGTCAATTTCGTCAAGAATCTGTAAAGTGCGCCTGCTCGCTCTGGAAACTCAAAGCTGTAGAGATGCTCATCAGAAATGTCTGGGCGCCCACCGACAAGATACCGGATGTGTGACTTGGCGACTTCGTCTCCGGAGAGGTCTAATACTTGCATGCCTTGTGCCGAGAGACGCTCGATGAGTCCTGGAAGATTGCCCTTCGAGACAGCAGTTCCGATGATGACGCGAGCAGCATCCGGTCGGCAATAGCGATAGCTGAACTCGGTGATCCCTGCAGGATGACACGCTTTGACGAGATCGGCAAAAGCACCAGGTCGCTCTGGAATAGTCACTGCCAGTAAAGCCTCTTTCTGCTCACCAAGAGCAGCACGTTCCGCCACAAATCGCAACCGGTCGAAGTTCATATTGGCCCCGGATGCGATTGCGATGAGGCCACGCTCGGGATCTGGTGATGGATTTGCCGCTACATACTTCTTCAGTCCGGCCAAAGAGAGAGCACCTGCGGGTTCCAGAATAGATCGTGTGTCTTCAAACACATCCTTGATGGCGGCACATATCTCGTCTGTTGTGATTTGAATGACATCGTCTACAACCTCCATGCACAGTCGGAAAGTCTCCTCCCCAACGGTCTTGACAGCAGCACCATCAGCGAACAGTCCGACATCTTTCAGTGTGACTCGCTTCTTGGCCTCCAGTGACTGTACGAGCGCATTCGCGTCATATGTCTCGACCCCGATGACCTTGACATGCGGCGCTATCCGCTTGATATAGACGCCAATCCCGGAAACCAATCCGCCACCTCCAACACAACAGAAAACAGCCTCAAGTTTTGACAAGTCTGTCTGCCGTAGAAGCTCCATGCCAATTGTACCTTGCCCTGCAATAACGTATGGATCGTCAAATGGGGGGATATTGATGAGTCCATGGAGTTTCTCAAGACGTTGACATTCAGCCTTTGCTGCATCAAAGTCTGCGCCAGCTAGTTTGACAGTGCCGCCCAGTCTGGCAACGTTGCGATGCTTGATATCTGGTGTACCTTCAGGCATGACAATAGTGGCAGGAATCTTGAGTTTTCGAGCCGAGTATGCTACACCCTGTGCATGGTTTCCTACTACTTGTTAACCCACATTCATCCTTATAACCTGCCAATACGTACCAGCCGAGCATGCAACTACACCTTTCCATCTTTGTGCTTCTGTCAAATGAGCCATCTTGTTGTATGCTCCTCTCAGCTTGAAGCTGAACACTGGAAGGAGATCCTCCCTCTTCAGCAGAACCTTGCATTCTAGTCGATTACTGAGGTTTATTGCATGCGTCAAGGGTGTTTCTTCGATCACTTCGTAGACTCGTGATGTGAGGATGAGTTTCAGATACTGGTCTCTCAATCAGTAAAGACTCTGAAGCCTATCTTGAGATTGCTCACACATCTGGCTGGCCATTGGGAAGCAGGAAGTGCTCCGGCACAATATCATGAGAGTCTGGTTTCGCACTGGTCTCCGATGTGTTTGCCGAGTATTCGGTCAAAGCCCAATTTGTGATCTTGGGTGACTTCGGTGTCTGCGGCCGCGTCGACCCATTCGTTGGCGGTGTCTCCATGATGGTCTGCTACAAAGGAACTTTGATTGGTTGTAGTCGCAAAGGAGGTTCAGGATTTAAGGAACAATGCCGCACTGTAGCCTCTCCAAACACTTCGCAATCTCGTTCTGATGTACCCCAGATCGCTGCAGAAGACACTTTCCAGTGAGCTTCAAGACAAAGTACTGACGGTCTTGGTGCTCTTGGTGCTCTTGGTGTACCGATGTTGACTCAAGGCTCTCTACCTGCGCAGACCGGAGCCGGAGACTGTTCCGACCAAACTGGTTCCTCCGGGATTAGTAATCAGGCAGTACAACGCCCTCCCGTCCTCCTTCCCTCCAAGCAGCAGTGCTTATTATATCACATACTTTCACACTTCTCTGCATCGCTATTGATTCCAACACTGATATATTCTTCTTTCAACATTATCCTCCTGTACTCGCTCTTCGTTCGTGAACAATTGTCAGTCCTCCTGCAAAAACATATCAAAGAGCACTCCATACGCCTTAGCATCCTGTAGAGCAAGTGTCTGGCTAGGTGGGAAAGCTGCCAATAGACAAAGACCATGACAGACGAGACCGTGCCCAAGGAGAATCTACTCCTCCTCCCCGCGACGCCATGGCCAATCACTTATGACAGTATCAAAACAGCATATGAGCCACCTATCCGACATACTCTCCGTCACCTCAAGTCTGCAATATCCAAGAGTGAGCAGCTCGTCAACCTGACAATCGCTGTGCACGTTCCATTTGTCTACACAAATCGTGCAAAACCTCGGCAAAACCTCTATGCCTCCGTGCAAGAGCTTGTTGCTGGCATCTACACACTCGTTTGTCTTATCGCGGCGCAAGACAAGATCAATCTTGAGAATGAGTCGGGCATCGATGCGTGTGTGGTGATCATCGCTTGGCCACGGAAGAGAAGCGAGCGACCACAATCGTTACCTCAGGAGCAGGGCCTCGATTTCATTGGACCAGTGGTTTCGTTGCCCACTTTTGCGCAATGTGTTCTCCCATTGAACAACCTTTTTGAGGTCAAGGAAAAGGAAATTGAGTCTCTACAAGACTATCAGGACTATCTACAGGACTATCGGGACAATCAACGCGCTCATCCACAGAATACTGTGCAGGTGAAAGGCGGTATCGTGCGTGTGAGTGCTGGAGAGCACATATTTTCTGGCGAGGTGAGGAGTATTGGGGAGGACGTAGGTGTCCTTGCGTTTGATAACTCAAAAGACAATCCTGGCCTGAAAATCCGTGATTACTACTACTCAATCGCAGTAGGCGGAACCTTCGACCACCTCCACATTGGCCACAAGCTGCTCCTGACTATGTTTGCCTTTCTACTTGGCCCGGAACCGCCTGAATCAGCAAAACCAATAGAGTATAAGGAGGCTGAAAACAAACACTTGACCATCGGCATCACAGGCGACGAGCTTCTCAAAAACAAATCGCATCAAAACCTAGTCGAGAGCTGGCCAGAGCGCCAGAAAGCAGTCTGGGCCTTCCTACAACGACTTATGCGCTTTGATCCCAGCGCAAGCAAGCACCCGCCAAAGCCCATACCCGCTGCCTCCGGTGCGAATGGCTACGACATCACCGAAAGCCTAGGAGACGTCACCATCAACTTTGCCGAAATCCGCGATCCTTTCGGCCCCACAATCACAAACCAGAGCATCACGGCCCTCGTTGTGTCCGCCGAGACGCGCAAAGGTGGACATGCGGTGACCCTGGAACGGGTTAAGAAAGGCTGGTCGGCGCTGGATGTCTACGAAGTCGATGTTCTGAGCGCCGAGGAAGCGGAGGAGGGCAAGGTGGACGAGGAATTCAAGAATAAGTTGAGCAGCACGAGTATACGAAAGGCGATCGCGGATAAGGAATAGATCGACAAGGCAATGGAGGCTAGTACGGCGCGAATGATCACGGAGGATGACCTCGGGCAGGTGGCGAAGAGTGACATAGCGACACCGGGTGAGAGGGACGCGGCAAGCAGAAAATTGGCGGCGAGTAAGAAGCTGGCGACGACTAGACCTGGAGCTGAGGAAATACCGACGATGGATGAACTGGAAGCACGAGGTGCGAAGACGAAAGCGGAGGACCCTGAAGCGGAGGAGCCTAAGGAAACGAGTAAAAGAGAAGGACCGAGTGCGGCGACGAGGAGTCAGGATAATGCTGCGGATGCGAAGCGGGCGAAATTGGCGTGATGAGGCACACTGTTTGTATAATAAGCAGATGGTTTCAGCGTTGGCACCTCACTCCAAGATATAGGACGACAAGAACAAGCAAGCAATCACACTTCTTCACTGAACCCCCCAGCATATCTTCGAAATGTCAGTGACACAGCTCCCAATTCTGTTCACCCCAGTGCCCCTACTGAGCTCGCCTCACGATTTCCCCTCCTATCTTCCTCCCTGACATTCCCCTTGTGCCGTCTATGTATCCTAAAATACTGATGGCATGAATTACACAACCAGCTCCTATCGCGTTGCGGTCGCCACGTTGAACTACTGGAAGTGCCACAATCCTTACATACATGCTCTTCAGTATCCTCTTCTGCCTCAACAGGTGCTGTAGTCAATGTACTCGCCTGCGAATCTTCTTCATCCTCCGCCGCTGTCTGGTCTGCAGAAGTCGAAGCTCGTACCGGCGGGCCTGTACTCTTACGAAGCTGTTTCTCTTTGAGCTTCTTTGCCCGCTTCTTCGCACCACGCCTGATGGGCTGCACGAAGCCGTCAAGGTGTACGCCACCGTGCATGATCTCTCCATCGCGCAGTGCACTCTGATCGACCGGGCCCGAGGCAACATCATAGGGCCCCTGGTCAACAATGTGCAAAGTCATTGATTCCGCAAACAACCTCTGACATCGTTCCTGCGCCCGCCGCACAATCGCCGGATCCCAGCCAACCAGTGCAGCCATCCCCAACACTTCGCTCCAGTCGCGCGGATACGCCCTGTACCTCTCCATCTGTGGTTTCGGGCGCTTGGAGGACTTGAGGTCGCTCTGTGACTCGCTGGAACTGCCTTCAGTCTCTGTATCGCTGGTCATGGCATGTGCTGCAGGCATGGTACGTGGTCTCGAGCTGCGCTGCGCCTTTGTGTGATTCGCGCGGGAGTGGTGGAGGCCGCGGAGGAGGGAGTCGAGGTCGTCGATGCAGCTGCTGATGATTGGTTGGGCGATCGATCGTGCGTACTCGTCGTCACCCGTTGGTACTGGTTTCAATGTTACCTGGGCCACGGCGTGGCGAGGCTTGCCTTGAGTTAGGCTGGGACTGATTGCCGGTGCCAGCTTTCGACGCTTCCTTGCATCGCGCTCGTGCTCGCTCGAGGTTTGTGCGTTCGCGCTCTGCGTCGACCTATTCCGGCCGGGCTCATGCGTGGCGTCCGAGCCCATGGTCTCCTCATCAGATCTGGCATTCTCCATAGTCCACTCTCGTGCTTCGAAAGTCACACGCGCCTGTTTCGTGAACTCTGCGAGCAGCAGCTCTTCCAAATCGTGACTCGGTTTCAACTCTAGCCTCTTCGCGATGTCCTCTCTCGCGCCTTCTGCGTCCCCATGATGCTTCTTGACCCACGTACCTCTCTCATCGCCGCGTGGGACAACAGCTGGCTCAAGAGGCCACTGGGTCCACGAGCGATGCGGGTACCACTCTTGACTGGTTTCGAGCAAGCGCTCTTTGCGCATCCAGTCTTTGTGGTCGTCTTTGACCTCGTCGTTTGTGCTTGAAAAGTCGGGATAGATGCCTCGTTTCAGGCCGTGTACATTGTAAAGGTGCATACTTAGATCGTCATCATCGAGCGCGGAAAGACTTTCCAGGAGAGTGCGCTCGTTTGCGTAGTGCTTTTCGAGTTTGTGGCGTGGGCCGCGCCAGCGATTGGGTCTGTCGGGCTCTTCTGAGTAGAAGTCATCATCTGATACGGTGTCGGAGGAGTAGGGGTGGTCTTCGATATCTTCAGATTGCACCTCCGGTTGCGTATTGTCAACGTCATCCCGGACTGCGGCTTCTTCTTCGTTCGCGATATCACTGGTTGGCCACGCGAAGGAGTCTTGAGTCGGATTGAAGAGGGACATTTTGATCACATTGTTTTCAGTGCACAAGGGCAATCTTAGTCTCAGACCACCATGCAGTCATATATACAGCGAGTCACTTCTGACTTTCTAGCGGTCGCGAAATCGAGCTGATAGATGCTACGAGGCATAAAATGCTCGACATTGTTGAATTATCCTGTTCATGACATGCACGCCAGAGTACCCTTCTCTCTCACCACAAACGTTCCTGAAACAGTCCGGGCTTGCCCCTTTGATACATTGGCGAAAGGAATATTTGCCGGGATAGAGACAGTCACAACAGTTTGCCCACTTTCAGTCTGCCGGTTGACAATGTCCACAAACACAGCAGACGCGGATGCCATACGTACGGCAATAGGAGAGTCTTTTCCACAATCATCTCCGTACCGCATTCTTCACCACACCATCATCAAAGCAGATGACCCAACACTACACGCCTGCTTCTGCTTAATAGAGGAAACCAGCTCAGCCGCTTACAAAGCTTCGTCCAAAGGCTGGCGGCCTAAAGCGAAACAATTAGAGATGCGTGAAAAGGGGATGCACTATCTACTTCTCCTACCAAACTATCAGCCGACAGCCACACAACCACATGCACAATCCATCCCAGCTCTCGAGCCAGTAGAGGTCGCCAAGCAACTACTTGGCTTCTTATCATTCATGCTCACAATTGATGACGGGGTGCCGGTGATATACATCTACGAGATTCACTTGTGCACGGCTGTTCGTGGGCAGGGTTTGGGAAAGACGCTGCTGGGATGCGTTGATGCCATTGGGAGACGCACAGGCATGCAGATGGCTATGTTGACAGTGTTTGTCTCGAATAAGGCTGCGATCGGATTCTACGAGGGGCTGGGATATGAGAAGTGGGATGAGGAATATATCCCAACAACGAGGCGATTGAGAAGTACACGAAAGCTAGCGGATCCCGCAGCAGAAATGCGGAAGCCGAGTTATATCATCATGGCGAAGGATCTGCTGGAAGTGGAGTCTACAGTGTCTCATTGTGAGGATATCCGCAAAATATCGAGCGACCGTCCCGACAGTGATGGTTGGGAAACTGACGATTGACAACTGCTGGAGGCATCGGGCACAAAGACAGGGCGCTTTCATATTTGCCTAACATCTTTTCCCTTGACTTCAGGTCGTTCAACTTCGAACTCGTCGACAAGAGTGGCGTAGATCAGGTCCGTGACAAACAATGTCAGGCCGAGCGACCACACAAGCGTGATGGCGTAGAAGAAGTTGGCATTTCCTGAACCTGCGTAGATCCAGAGATGGTAGAATGCTGGTCCGAGGAAAGTGGCGTAGAGCAACGCAGCCAATTCTATGAAGCCATATCGAAGCACTGTTCACACAATCAGTCAGGCCAGCATTTGACGTCTCAGGCAGACGTATACTTACACGGCAGAACGTGTCTATACAGTGGCACCAGGGCGAAGAACAACGACGCGTCCGATATGCTAGGATATGGCTTGAAGATTGTGATGATGCCGAGAAGACCGGTAATGACGAAAAGTGGTTGCTTGCTGGGACGATGTTAGCTTGATTCGTGTGGGGTCTTCCTGATCTGCCTCACCGAATACGTATGCTCAAGCCGACAACATACGACGACATGTGGAGCCAGAAGACGGCTAAAAAGAACTGTCTGAAAGAGTCGAACATCTCAATGAAGAAATACCACCACAGTCCGACATTGGGCGTCAGGTCGGATAACGTCAGCTGGACCCCGTACGTCGACACCAGAAAGTCCCATGAATCCGTGACAAGATATGAGACGCCGAGCATAGCCAGTAATGCTATCATGAAGCCAGCAATAAACTTTAGATAGAATGATCCGATTGACGGCTCGTTCTTGGACAAATGGCTGACTTCGTCAAAGACCAACAGCGCCAAAGGCGGCGCCAGAAGGATGGGGCATAGGGATAGGTATGTAGCCACAGCAAGAGCGAAGATCGTATTGAAGACATTACCAGCTATAGCGGCTGAGATTGCATGCAGTATGGCGCAATTTGTGAAGAGGCTGCCGGTCTGAGCCAAACAAGCAGCAATGCTGAAGGGGTTGAAGAGAAACCTATGATGTGTACTCAGTCTAAGCTCAATCGACACGGAAGCTATATACGCACGCTGCTACAATGGCGTCGGTACTCCAGCGAAAAGTATTCCGTGACGAGGTGAACAAATGAGATGTGTGTGCTATGCCAGACTCTGCAATATTCGCCAGCGCCAGCGCAGCGAGGATATCTGTGGCTATGTATATGAGATGTGTCGGTAAAGGTGAGGTTCGGTAGTCTGGAAGGAGGGAGAAGACGGGCAATAACAAGGGAGCTTGGTGGTAGACGCCTCCATCATAGGGGGATATATCGTGTAGGTAGAGGAACAGTCCTTCTTGTACTATGGACAGTCAGACATGGAACCTCAACAAAGGACTTGCGAGCAGCGTACATCTTTGGAAACTTGTTATGGGTGTAGATATTTCGACGCGACTGCCGAGAAGGATAGGGAGAGAAGGGAAGAGGATGAAGAGGAGAAGGCGCAGCAGAGCAGCACCGCCATACAGCAGCAGCTTCGAAACGTCTATGGTCATAACTTCGTACAGTATCTCATTATCGTCAGCGACCTCACAAGTCCACCATAAAGCTGAGAAAGAGGATGATGTTTCAGGTTGGTGTTGGTCGTCGCTGCCATTTGCGTCTTAAATTGCGGAGATTCTCCGCATTCGCCTGAAACTTTTTCTTGAGTACCGGATCCGTAGACACTTCTCCCATCACAACACAATCTCCTTGACACTCACCAAGTTCTTCTAGCCAGAATCAGCAAAATGGGCAAGATCAAGAAGAAGGGTACGCTCGATCGTGTTGCTACACTTATCGATCAAACTGACACCAATTCCAGGCACCTCCGGTCAGGCCAAGAACTTCATTACCAGGACTCAAGCCGTGCGCAAGCTTCAGATCACTCTGCCTGATTTCCGGCGACTATGTATCTTCAAGGGAATATACCCGCGTGAGCCGCGCAACAAGAAGAAGGCGGCCAAGAACTCATCACAAGCAACGACCTTCTATTACACAAAAGACATTCAATATCTCCTCCACGAACCATTGCTGAACAAATTCCGCGAGCACAAGACATTAGCCAAGAAGATCAGTCGCGCACTCGGTAGAGGCGAGGTTGGTGATGCATCAAGACTTGAGAAGACACAGACACCGCGCATCACATTAGACCACATCATCAAGGAGAGATACCCAACCTTTGTCGATGCGCTTAGAGACCTGGACGATGCGCTTTCCATGCTCTTCCTCTTCGCCAACTTACCCTCCACTTCCACCATTCCACCCAAGACGATCGCGCTCTGCCAAAGATTGTGCCTCGAGTTCCAGCACTACATCATCGTTTCGCATAGTTTGCGCAAGACGTTCCTGTCAATCAAGGGTATATACTACCAAGCCACTATCCAAGGACAAGATATCCTCTGGCTGGTCCCGTATAAGTTTGTCCAAAGAGTGACTGGAGATATCGACTTTCGCATCATGGGTACCTTCATCGAGTTCTACACAACTCTGCTCGGCTTTGTAAATTTCAGATTATACACATCGGCCGGGCTGATCTACCCACCGAAATTCAATGCAAAGAGTGACGAGCAGGGTGCTGAGCTCGGAGCGTTCACATTAGAAGGCCGTGACATTAATGCGCCGCGCATAACAAATGGCGACGCAGTTACCGCAGACGAGGAAGCCACTGCTCGTGCACAAGCTGCCGCAAACTCTCTTACCACAACCGAACCCCCGACCACAGACAGCACTGACCCAGTAGAGGAAGACGGCGAGCCAACTGACGCTGAACCTTCCACATCCATTAATATCATTGATACCTTTACCTCCACAGACCCAACAGCCGATACCCTACTTCAGCCTGCTGCGGGAGCCACCGTCGCTGCCACACTCTTCGCTCCATTCACATTCTTCCTCTCGCGCGAGACGCCACGACAACCTTTGGAGTTCCTCCTCAAGTCTTTTGGCTCAAGGCGTGTCGGATGGGATGCCGTTCTAGGCGATGGATATTACACCAGCAACGAGCTTGACACCAACATCACACATCAGATTGTCGATCGACCACCGCAGGTTGCGCAGCCAGACGATGTTGAAAGCACAGAAGATGCGCCCGCACAATCGGCAAGGAGTGGTCGTGTACCTGGGAGGATATATGTTCAGCCACAGTGGGTGTGGGATTGTGTTAACCAGGGCAAGTTGTTGCGACCCGATCTATATGCCCCTGGCGCAACGCTGCCACCGCACTTGAGTCCTTGGGTCCGAGCTACAAAGGGCACTTACGATCCCACTGTTCCGCTTGAGACGGATGGCGTTGAGGTCATGGAGGATGTTGATGATGAGAAGGATGAGGACGTGGTGGGAGGTATTGAGAGCGTGAAGGCAATTGCCGATCTCAATGGAGCGGACGACAGTGATGATGGTGAAATGGACGTAGACGAAGGCGATGAGGATGACGAGGATGAAGCCGATGAAGATGAGGACGATAGAGCGGTGGACGACGACGTATCGCTAAACCCGACAGCCGATGCTGACGACTTTGGCGGCTTCTCCGGCGATGAGGAGCAAGACGAGGAAGCGTCCTCGCACCAGCGCGAGCTTGAAGCTGAAGCAGCTGGTCTCGCGCCCTCTGCTACTACAAAGCCTGCCGCTGGCAAAGCAGTTAGCAAGGCACAGAAGGAGAAGAACAAGGCGCAGAAGGAGAAGGACGAGGCGATCGAGCGGGCAAAGATGATGATGCCGCGGAGGAAGCGGAAGTTGTTGGAGAAAATGCAGTATAGTAACGCGAAGAAGGATGAAGAGAAAGGCAAGTTAGAAACGAAGAGACGCAAGCTGGAGAAGGCTGGGAAGAGGTGATGGCGGTGGGGAGTGGGTGGGCTAGTGTATTGATGAGTTGAGGGTTGCAGGATATCATGTGCTGCGAGAATGTAGAACTTGACCACAATACCAAATCACTTATAGAGAGTCTGAATGTAATATCACGCCAGCACAGTCTCTTCAGTACTCTTCACAACCTCCTCCTCGATGATGTGCGGTGTTGAGAGGAACCTGTTTCCGAGCACTTCCGAAGCCGATAGTCGTATCTATCGGGGACTCATCCTTTTTATTCGTAATGACAACATTCCTCTCTCTCTTTTTCTCTTTCCCCAGCTTCCACCTGGCTATCCTCTCCTTGTGAAGTCGTTCGCTGATGCAGTCTGTCCTGCAGTACCGCCGCATCGGCCTCTCCGTGCATGCACAGCTGGACCGAGATGCAGAAAAAGCCAAAGCATTGACATCATCCCGGACGACAGCTCCGGGAACACTTGCTATCAATCACAATCTGAACACCAGTCATATTGAAGACGATACCAGTGGTATTTTAGACCAAGACTCGTACCCTCCCGAAGACACTCAGCTCAACACACTCGAAACGACGCGGACGCGATACTCGGAGCGCACCGCATTAGGCTACTCATTGACCGGCGTAGATGCCAGAGCACGCGCCACCAATGAGACCGAAGCCGGCCATGTCTTCGTCGTAGGCTGGGAAGGCGACCATGATCCACAGATGCCCCAGAACTGGTCATTCTCCAGACGCATCCTCGCCACTGTTGTAGTCGGCTTGATCGCCATAGCAGGCACGGCCGCCTCCTCGATCGATGCCGCTGTACTACCGCAGTACAGCGCGTACTGGGGCGTGAGCGAAGTGGCGGGAACGTTGGCCACGGCAATGTATCTGTTTGGATTCGCGATTGGCAGTCAATTCGCAGGTCCATTTAGTGAGACACTGGGACGAAACATCGTTTACATTGTGACAATGCTGGTCTATATGCTGTTCCTTATGGGATGCGGCCTGGCGCCGACGTATGGAGGACACATCACCCTGCGATTTCTGGCTGGGATCTTTGCGAGTTCGCCACTTACTGTGGCCGGAGGTGAGTTGGTAGAGCCGAGTGTGATGTTTGTGCAGCATGCTGACAATTATTCAGGCACCATTGCAGACCTTTGGAATGCACTTGAGAAGACATATGCATTCAGCTTGTATGCCTTCGTTGGCTTCAGCGGGCCCTTGTTGGGTCCGGTCATCGCCAGCTTTATCGGTCAAAGCGGACTCAGCTGGTACGTAACTAAATTCTCGATTCTAGATTCTACACCACTACAGCACAATATGCTGACTACCTCCAGGCGCTGGTGTGAGTGGCTAATGCTCGTTCTCGCTGGCATCGTCCTTGTTATCATCATACTAGCTCAACCCGAGACCTACGCCCCTCTCCTCCTCTCCTGGCGCGCAGCTCACTTCCGCGCCATCACCGGCGACGACCGCTACCGTTCCGCCCTCGAAGTTCGCCGCACAACCTTCCTCACACGTCTTCGAATCGCAGTATACCGCCCATTCGTCATGATCTGGACCGAGCCCATCATCCTCCTCATGTCTCTCTACCTCACCATTCTGTACATCGTGCTCTTCACGTTCTTCGTCGCGTTCAGCTATGTCTTTACGGACACATATGGCATTTCGCAGGGTTTGACCAATATTATCTGGTTGGCGGTATTCGTGGGCTTTTGGCCGTTGGGAATAGTCCTGCCGGTTGTGTGGCGGTGGACGCTGAACGATTTGAAGAAACAGTCGAAGGCGACGGGAACTAACATCATTGCGCCACGACCGGAGACTCGGCTGTGGTTCGCAATGCTGGGAGGTGCATTTGCCGTGCCTATCAGTAAGCTAACCACCGCTTGTGTTGCTCATCCTTGGCCGCTTGCTAATGCGATACAGGTCTATTCTGGATGGTAAGCTTGTGGTCCCCATGCCACCAACTGTTCCCTCGACTTGGTCTTCGAGCTAACACAACATAGGCCTGGACAGACTACGCCCACATCTCCATCTGGTCGCCCATCTGCGCCGCGGGCCTCTTCGGCTTCGGAGTCATCACTTTGTTTATCAGTACCTACATGTACATCATAGACTCGTTCGTCTCCCCGCTGTCTACCATTACATACCCACTTTCTACCCTCAATCACCTAGCTAACATGCACAAACAATAGCTACGCCGTCTTTGCCGCCAGCGCCCTTAGCTTCGTCACCTTTACACGCTATATCGCCGCTGGAGGTTTCACCATCATCGCAGTGCCCTGGTTCAACGCCCTGGGAGTGCATTACACCTTGACAATTTTGGCATGTATATCGGCGCTCATGACGCCGGTGCCATTCGGTAAGTAGGAAAAATGATGCATGAGCAATGGGCCACGGAAAGTTGAGCTGATGATGTGAATGCTGCAGTGTTTTACTACTTCGGAGCTAGGATCAGAGTGAAGTCGAGTTATGCTGTGCATAACGAATGATTCGTTTATGTTCAGAGCAGTGACGGGAGAGATTAGCGACATCACGTGGCGATTAGAGCCATAACATCCACCATCACGTTACCACTTCACCACTTCGATTTCAGCACAAGCACGACTCTTCACGCCAACTCAGAACATCCTACGGTGCACCTTCAAGACCTTCAAGCCAGACTGCGATAGCTTAGACGTACCGGGCAACGGCTATACCAGGACTCTAGAGGTAAATTACCCGAGTGCAAGAATGTCCTCGATGCAAGTTATGTTCTCAGCTCACACTCTCCAGGCTAGCAGTGATCCTGTGATCCGCCTCTGTGCTGGAAAGCGTGGGAAACCAGGAGTGATGGCCAGGCCAGGTGGAACGAATGACATGATATCCACGACGAACACGAATTGTATAGGACCGCATTTTCATTAGCGTTGCATAGTGTGTGACATCAGAACAGCATATAGAGAAACAACAATAGAATATGCCACGGCCTGATACGCTATAACAAGGAATGAATCCAGGAATCATCTTTGCTTTCAAATGCTCTCTCACACTCAGTCTTTCGGGAACAGGAACATTCGGTCTGTGGCTGTGGCGAGCACTCTCCTACATATCAAGCATACATGCGATGCCAGACCAGACCCTGCGAATACAATACCTTGAATTCATTACGCACGAGTGGTAGGGCGCGCCCGGAATGATGTCCCCATCGCGATCATTCTCTTAAGCTAGCAAGGGCCTGCCTGCCGGCGGGAATGATGTCGGTAATCAGACTGCCAGGCTATTCCCATAGCACAACGACACTTCAATGTGACCGCGCACTCAATAATACCGAACCGTGCTATCTACACCCCTGCTCAAACCCAGCTCCAATCCCAAACCCAAGCCCAAACCCAAGCCAAATTCCCACGCGCATCTCTCCCAGCACTCCATTTCCATTTCCAGCCCCAAGCCCATCCAGCAGCCCGCTCCCATGTCTCTGCAACGCACGCAACACTCCCACCTCCCCCCTCACATCTCCACCTTCGGTTTCACCTTCGCAGCCCACCCATGCAACGACCGCCTCGTTCCCAACGTCTTCTTCACCACTGCCGACTTTGCATCCGCCGACATCGATGTCGTGTGGAATGTCGTTGCCGGTCTCGTTTGTGTTTCAGCCGTCGTGGTCTTAAAATCGCTGTCTTTGCTTGCATCAGGTCGTGGCGAGATGTTTTCATCTTGAGTTGGAGTGCGAAAGGGCGGTGGATAGGTCGGGGTGGGTCGCGTGTAGGTCGGTGCTGGTCTTGGAGCTGTGTAGGGCTTGTCGGGCAAGGAAGTATGTGCGCGAAGGAGAGGCACAGGTATGGCTGAAGCTAAGGCGACAGGACTGGGCAGGTATGCGCCTGGATTATCTGGTGTATCATCTTGTGAGACTGACCGCAACGGCGGCCGTGAAAAGAAGCTAAGCAGACTACCCTGGTCATCAGGAAGCGCCTTCGACTTCTTCTTACTGGTGCCTGCCATGGACACAGCAGTGCTTTTCGTGCCTTTTCCAGCTTGATTCTGCACTTCTGAAGATGTAGATATCGAGAACTTGGCTATTCTCGGAGGTGGCTCTTCGATTTTGACATCACGGGCGGACACGAATCCTGCATTTGCAGGCAATGTTGTCCTCGCGCTGAAGAAGCCGCCTGCATTGGTCGTGGTGGTGGAGAAGGCGTAGCCGGGCACTGGTGTACGTCGCTCGAAACCGCCGCGCCGCTCATAGGATCCATCCTCCATACCGATTTTTGGTCGTTTGAAATCCCTTTCGCCATTTCTATAGTCAATATCGGCGCCGAATGTTCCCCACTGTGTATGCTCTTCTTCTTCGTCGACAAAGCCTCTCTCGGGCCATCTATTGTCCTTTGGCCAGTCATACGATATCAGAGCTTCGCCCAGGACTGCGGCCTCCGGACATGGGCGGCGAAGGATAATGGATATCTCTTTGACAACATCGTAGCCAAGTGTAGTGCCGCTTTTGGCAAAGTATGCGTCCATGCCTTGTTTTGAGAGGAATGGAGATAGAGTGACGTCGTTTTTGCTTTGGTCTTTGATTGGACAGCTTAGGTAGAGTAGAGATTGTGCTCGAGTCATCGCCACATAGAGCAGTCTGCGCTCTTCATCATTGTTCTCGGAACGGGAGTGTGGTATGGAGCCGTTGTACGCGGCAGGTATGAATACGACTGGCCACTCGAGACCTTTTGCCGCGTGGATTGTAGAGATCGTCACCATTGGTTTCGGCGGGCCATCATCTTGACTCTTCTGATGATCAGTAGCGAGTGCAACATTTGCCAGGAACTTTTGAAGTATATCCTCTGTGGAACTTTGACTTGCAATAGCACTTTCGTCGGCAGAAACATCTACATGAGCGATCACTTCGGCGGTGTCTCTCAGATCGTGCAGAAGAGGCTCTTCGTTGTACGCACCGTTCTGCACTGCCACGGAAAACTCGCTAGCCTGTTGCACGAGCTCCTGAATGTTTGCGATACGGGTATCATAGTCGACACTGTCATTGTCTTTCTCTTTCTCCTTCAGATATTTAGGGATGCCAACCTTTTCGAGGACATACTTCAGGTAATCTAGAAG